>MDSZ01040256.1_pt1 | contig 105174 bp, 109 predicted proteins | sample 811201 | NCBI WGS metagenome assembly MDSZ01 (sample SAMN05326647, study PRJNA326480) | marine metagenome | isolation source: seawater | place: Indian Ocean: North | collected 2010
CTACCCCTTCCACATACCAAAGGTACCAAACCAGCACCTTCAACGGTTAAAGTATTGGTTTATTTAATATAAGTCAAGAAAAAATTTAAATGAGAGTCTTTATTGTACCGGTGGAGGGGCTCGAACCCCCACTCTTTTTCAAGAAATGGATTTTGAATCCACCGCGTCTACCAATTCCGCCACACCGGCAACTAAATACTTTCTAAATTTAAACTTAATTTAATCATGTTAAGATATATCAAATTAATATTTAGTTTTTAAAATTAAGCTCATAGTTTTTATATAATATATTTCTTGCATAGTTTTTTATTTATCCTAAGTGGAAGTAAATTTATTCATGTTCAAACATTTAATAATTATTTTATCTATTTCAATAGTTACCCGCCTAATGCCAGATACTATTGATGAGTTAGAGATTCTAATTAATCATTATGAAAAGTTTGAATTCATACCTGAACAATTAAATAAAGTTGACGGCGAATGGTGTTTTGGTACTAATAATCAACCATACACAGGTAGGCTAGAGGTATATTCCATGAGCAATGAAAAAATAATTGATTGCACAATAATTAACGGAAAAAAAAATGGATACTTCATTCAGTATTATGATCATAAGCGGATGCTTCCGGGAATTATGGGAATGTATGTTGATAATAAAAAGGATGGCTTATGGAAATGGATAATGCCTGAGAAAACATTTAAAAACAGATGGTTGGATTCTGATTTGAAGATTATTTCATCCATTGAATATCGTGAAGGAATAAAACATGGAAACTTCACAATACAAAAAACTTTTTTACAACAAGACGAGTACTTAAAAGAAATTCCAATTATTAATTATGAACTAATTGTAAAGGGATATTACAATTCAGGAAAAAGGAATGGAGAATGGTTCTTTAATGACCATATTCATAGCGATTATGATTGGTATATAGAACCAAAAATGGAAAATAATAATTCATTTTACTGGTCTAGAAAATTAGTTTATGATAATTCAGTCATTATCAACAGTATTTGTCGTGAGCCTTGGAATAGCATAATTGATTGTGACAATTACAATAATCGATACATGGACTACATCTTTTATATACCTTTAGAATATGGTACTCAAACTAAAAAGAGAAAAACTAATTCCAGTAATCATTATAGTTCACACACAATAAAAGATATGGATGGTAATGATGTGGAGCTGAATCTTGATATATTCTTAAAGCATATTAATCAGTATCATGATGAAATTTCAAGCATCCATGAACAAGATGGTCATAGATTTATTATCGATGAGGTCTTCCGTAAATCTTTAATGAAAAAAATGAACTCAAGAAATTAAACGTATCCATCATAATTGCGTACGACCCGTGTTCCATAAGTTTTCTAGTAATTCTTTCAATAAAATTGATAAATGGAAAAATTCATCATAAATTGATTAGATCTTAATTTAAAATATAAGAATTTTATGCTTTTAAAATAAAAAATAAGGTATATCGCAATATGAACACTCCAAAATATCTACTAAGAAACTTAGAAAAATATCCAAATGAGGCTGCAATTTCCATTAAGGATTCGGCGGGGAATTGGGATACTAGTAACTGGAAAGAATTTTATGCATCGGTTATGTCAGTATCAAAGTCCTTGATTGCATGTGGTATTAATAATAATGATAAAATAAGTATTTATAGTTACAACAGAAAAGAGTGGAACATAAGCTACGTAGCTGCTCAGTTTATAAACAGTGTTGCTGTAGGTGTCTATCATACATGCTCATCTAATGAGGTGGAATGGATCGTAGGAAATTCAGATTCAAAAATTGTATTTGTTGGTCATAATCCAAATGATAATGGCGAAAATGAAAAAATGCCAAATCATCGTCTTTTATCGGTTCTGGATAAACTTGAAAAGGTGGAAATGGTAGTTATGATGGATGGAGTTGAACTACTTGACCATCCAAAAATCATCACATGGGATGATTTCTTAAAAAAAGGATTAAGTATTGATGATAAAGAAGTAATGAGCCGGTGTGATAGCATTGAGCCTAATGATACTTCATCACTCATTTACACATCTGGTACGACAGGAAATCCAAAAGGGGTTGAGCTAACGCATCATAATTGGAAATTTGAGCTTGATGAGGTTTTAAGGATCTTGAAATTCCATCAAGGAGAACTTTATGTATCTTGGCTCCCAGGTGCGCATGTTTTTGGTCAGTTAGTTGATAATCATTATTGGATCAGAAGGGCAATGCATATGCATATTGTTGATAGTCCCTTAAATACTGTTGACTATGCAAAAGAAGTTCAGCCGCATTTATTTATTTCAGTACCAAGAATATATGAAAAGGTTTACTCAAATATTGTTGCAGCTATTGAATCTAAAGCAATCCTTCGCATTGGTTTGAAAATTCCTGGCCTTTCGAATGTTTTTAAATCTAAGCTAAGAGCTGCTGCTGGTTTTTCTAATGTAAGATTTGCAATAAGCGGAGCAGCGCCAATCAATCCAGATATTCTTAAATTATTTCAAGATCTTGGTATTCCATTATTTGAAGGATATGGAATGACAGAAAATACGGCAGGTGCAACACTGAATTATATGGACAATAATAAAATCGGCACAGTAGGAAAAGCTTTTCCAAGTACAGAAATAAAGATTGCAGATGATGGTGAAATTCTCATAAAAGGTGATCACGTAATGAAAGGATACTATCGCAATGATGTTGCCACTAATGAAACGCTCATCGATGGTTGGTTACATACAGGTGATGTGGGAAATATAGATTCTGCAGGGTATTTATCAATTACTGGTCGTAAAAAAGAGATCTATGTAAGCTCTTCCGGAAAAAATATTGCGCCTCTCGTAATTGAGGAGACAATGAAATCCATACCGATAATATCCCAATGTTTTCTCGTTGGTGATGCTCGAAAATATTGTTCTGCACTAATGACTTTAGATGTTGGCGCCATTTTGCGAGATAAGTTAGGTATGGACAGCAATGACATACCTAAAGATCCAATGCAACAAATATCAATGCTTGAAAAAAATGGTAAAAAACTATCGGATTACACAGAAAGTGACAAGATTAGAGATGAAATTCAATCACAGGTTGATATATTAAATGAGCAATTCTCAGACCCTGAACAAATTAAAAAGTTCGCGGTTTTACCACGAGATCTAAGCATTGACCATGGAGAATTAACCCCTACATTAAAGATCAGAAGAAAAGAAATTAACGCAAATTGGTCAGATGTGATTGAATCTTTATATAGCGAATAGCTTTGGATAAGATTTCCTTTTTAGGCTGCGGGTCCTGGGGAGCTGCATTAGGAAGAGTGCTTTCTGACAAACATCGAAAAATAACATACTGGCATCGTAATCAAGATATTGTTGATAAGATTGCTGATTCAAGAAAACACTATCTTTTGCCGGAAATCAATTTTCCATCCCATGTTAATTTCACAAATGAAATTTCCGATGCAATTAAACATGCAAATATCATTGTGCTTGCAATTCCATCCCATGCAATTAGAAAAATTATTCATGATAACAAGTCATATTTCAATGACGATCAGATAATTGTAAATATTGCAAAAGGAATTGAAGTTGGCACTTTAATGACGGTTAGTGAGGTTTTTAAGGATGCACTAGAAAATGACCACAGAAGATTCGTCACACTCACAGGGCCCAGTCATGCAGAAGAAGTAATAAGAAAAGATCCAACAATGTTAGTTGCAGGTTCGAATGATATGGAAACAGCAGAGAAGATACAAAAGACTTTTTCAACAAATATGCTTCGGATTTATATAAATGAAGATTTAAAGGGTGTTGAATTGGGTGGGTCAATGAAAAATGTTATCGCTATTGCAGCTGGTATCTGTGATGGAATCGGTTACGGTGATAATTCCAAATCTGCCTTGATCACGAGAAGTATGGCAGAAATAACAAAATTAGGAATTGCGATGGGTGCCAATGAGAAAACCTTCAGAGGCCTAAGTGGTTTTGGAGACTTGATAGTTACATGTCTTAGCAAATATAGTAGAAATAGAATGCTTGGTCAATCCATCGGAGAAGGTAATTCATTAGAAAAAATAATTTCTAAAATGAACATGATAGCTGAAGGTGTACATACAGCGAAGGCCGTACATCAATTGAGAATTAAGTATCAGGTTGAAATGCCAATTCATGAGGCGATATATCAGGTTTTATTTGAAGGAAGCAACCCAAAAAGATCTGTTGTAGAATTGATGAACAGGCGCCTCAGTGGAGAGTGAGGTTAAAATTTTAGATTCTCATTTAAAAGATCTCTTATTGCATCATCGTTTGGCCTAGGTGCGTTTACGGATATAATTTTTCCATCAAAATCAATTAACATGAATCTAGGTATTCCAAAAATCGCATAAGAGGTTGTAATCTCACTCCAACCATTAGCCCACATGTGTAGCCCTCCAAGATTTTCTTCAGTTACCATTTTGATCCACGAATTCTTATCCGTGTCAACTGATACACTTAAAAATGTCACTCTCTTCTTAGCATAATCTTTCTGAAGTCTTTTTAGGGCAGGCATCTGTGCTATGCAGGGACCACACCATGTTGCCCAAACATCCACGTATACTAGATTACCCCGTAATGTTGAAAGGCTGATGGAGTCGCCATTCATGTCAGGATAAATAAAGTCTATGGATTCGTCTCCATCTATTGGCATGTTATCATAGATCTTTCGCCTTTCTTTCCATTTAGTTATTGATTGTTCAATTTTTGACTTTTCCAATTCTTTAAACTCAGGATCTTTTATTTTGCTGAGAATTTTCATTAGTCTTGACTGATATGAACTCAAATTTAATTCAAATTCATTGGATGTGGTTTTGTCGAGCATGTCATAGAAGTTATATTCCTTATCTAAAATCCTTTTATTCCACAAATGGGTAAGCTCGTCTTGAGTATATTCAGATAATTTTTCTTTCTGGGTTTTAGCTTGCTCCAAATATATTGCTATGGATTCTATTTCTTTTTCTTTAAAACTTTCATTAGATACATTATTTAATTCAAGGAGTATTTGGTTCTCATGAGTATTTATGATGCTATGATATTCTTCTTTGTTTTTAAGATACAGATGCTCACCAAAAAGATCCTGTTCCTCATTTATTAAGTACTTCCTTGCTAAGAAAGAAGATTCTTCACTATGATGATATTCTATCGTTTCATCGAACATTTCCGTATCAATGCTAAGTGAAATTTTACTCCCTGGATTAATATACATGGCGGTTGCTTCATTTCCATGTCTAAAATAGAGGTATTCAGATGAGTCACGTTGAAAGGAAATATTAAATCTACCATTACTATTGATTGGTGTCCTATAGGAAGTATCTGGATAATTAAAAACTACTTCTTTTCCGGTCGGATTAGTAATAACCCCACTTATATTGATGGATGAAGAGTCTTTAAAACAACCAAAATTAATTATAATGAGAATTTTATATGGTAGGAATTTTATTTTCATAAAATAATATATTATGTTGTGATCACCTTTAAATTATGTGGATTATTTTTTTTTAATTTCAAATCTGGCCTTTCTTTCCACAAGACTTTCTTCATTTAATTCTTCTCTTTCCCAATCTTCTAATGATGATAACACGTCTTTTCTAATCACACTACTTAGACCTTTGTGTTTCTGTTCATAGGGACACATTCTACACTCATTTCCACAACACTTTCCCTGATTGATTAAAAAAATTCTTGATAGCATGATATCAATTTTAGTTTTATAAATTCATTTTATCCATAGGATACTTGCGTCATCTATTGTATATGTAATTCACAAAAAACTGAACTATTTTCCATCGAGAAATTATATCAAATTAATGAAAATCTAGCTTGATTGATTCCTGAGATTTTTTAGATAAAATTCCAGGAAAAATGGGAAGGAACTTTACATATGCTAAAGCGAATAAAAAAACCAACGATAATTGATTCAGTAGGAACAAAACCAAAAAAGATTGAAGAGTTCATAGGAAGGGTAAATACGGGCACGGAAAGAATAAGTATTGCAAGAATGACCTCAACTAAAGGGTGGGAAGAACCAGGGCAAATACCCGAATTTGAAGAATATACAGTTATTCTAAAAGGTGAAATGAAAGTTGAAACAGAGGATGAGGTGCTAAGCATAAAAGAAGGAGAAGCGGTAATTGCGGAAAAAGGGAAGTGGGTTAGGTATTCTACGCCTAAAACAGATACTCAATACATAGCCATTTGTTTACCGGCATTTTCTCCTGATTCCGTACACCGGGATAAATAAAGTAACTAAGTATTTTATTAATACAATTAGAATAAAATAAATGGGATATCTTTACATGATGTTGAGTGCTTTCTTTTTTTGTACTATGACCGTATTTGTGAAATTAGCTGGCAATGAAATTGGAACGATGCAAATCGTTCTAATGAGGGGAATTTTTACGCTTATTGTTACCTACTTTCTTATATGGAAAAATAACGTCCATCCGTTTGGCAATAATAAGAAAATATTGATCTTCCGAGGTATGGTTGGTACCATTGCGTTGTTTCTTGTATTTGAATCCATTCAAAGATTCAGCATACCGGAAGCAACGGTGATTCAATATCTTTATCCAATATTTACAGCAATTCTTGCCTCATTCATCATTTCTGAATACGTAGGTAAGGTTTTATATCTATCAATCATCTTTGGCCTTTTTGGAGTTTATATAATACTAGATCTACCGTTTCAAAAAGAGATACCAAATGTGAATTTTGTTGATGTTGCAATAGCCATTGCGGGATCATTTCTCACAGCTGTATCATACGTATCTGTGAGAAGAGCATCAAAACTTGGAGAGTCTCCTTACGTCATCATGTTTTATTTCCCATTATTCACCGTTCCATTTGCGTTAGTATTCATGCCTGGGAACTGGATAAATCCAAGTCCTCAAGAATGGTTTTTCCTTTTTCTAGTAGGCATTAATTCTCAATTGGGTCAATTATTTTTGACTTTTGGATATCGATTATTACCTGCAAGCAGGGCTGCCATTGCAAGCTACATGCAGGTTCCTTTTTCAATGTTGGCCGGTGCATTGATCTTTAGTGATTCATTAACCATTAATTTCGTGATTGGTTCACTAATGATTCTTGTTACCATAATTTTAACACTTAAAAATGACATGGGAAAATTTTCCAAAAATTCTTAATGTATAGTTAGATAGGAGATTGTTAATGATGTTCATGAGATTAAATTGATTAATTACAGAAAAAAGTCATATTTAATGAGTAAGAACACCAGATTTGAAAACATGAACATCAAAATGACGTTCATCATTGCTGGAATCTTTTTTTATTTAAATGGATGTGCGAGTAGTTCCCATGTTATTACTCAGAGAGAAGTAGGTGAAAAAAATTCAGTAATATCAGCAGCAGTCAGCATCCCCGCGTGGCTTCCATTTCCAGGAGCTCTTCAATCGCTTCACACTAGTCCGAAAATAGAGATCATGGGAGTTAGGGGCATTAGAAAAGGTGAACTAGGTTTATCATTTTCAACTAATTTTTCTATGTACAATATAATAGGGCAGGGACCAGACGTAATATCATTTGGAGGCCTTTTTAGAAGATATGTTAGGATTGGAGCAGTTCCGCTTAAATTAGGCTGGCACCAGATAATTGACATACCACTATCATCAAGATATCTAGATTACGAGGGTTATGGGCATCACTACATGCCATCTATTTCTTCCATTACAAGCAACACAACGGCTACATATATCGGACTTCATGGATCATTTCATTCATTTGATTATTATCGGTCAATAACGTCTGATAAGGAAATTGTGCGTGACAATTATTCTGGAATTGGAATCACGCTTGGCCATGAGCAATCAAGCTACCAGTGGCAGATTGATATAACAGGTTACAAAATTGATGAGGCAACTTCAAGGCGTCAGATACTTCGCAATGATTATTTGAGATTCGTTAATGTTGGTGTAAGCATTGCAAAGAATTTTTTTTGGAATCGCGATAATCCCAATTTAGATAGTGGGCCTTCTGCGCTTTCATCATCAAAATCAAATGATCAAGCTAATATTAATCAAGAGAAATCGCATGGAGATAGAGCTAAAGTTAGGTCAATAAAAACTGAAGGAACGATGCCCATCCCTGATGGATTAAATTTGGTTGTTCTTTTATCTGGTGATCAAATCGTTGGTAAAATAGTCGACTTTAGTAAAAATGGTATTCAAATAGAAAGCGATGAGATTGGTTCCATATTCATTCAGAATGATAAAATAAAGACCATAAATGGAATCGATATCCAAAAGTTTAAGATGGGGATTTCTCCTGAAAAAGACCCCTTAATTGAGAGGGAAATATCTTTCGATTCAAAATTAATATTTGACCCTGAGGAAATTAGAAGACTAGGAAAAGATAGAATAAAAAATTTGACGGGGATGCCATTGCACAGTAATATTTTAAAATACGGGAATGCACTTTCCTGTATTACCACTATGCTATTGGTACCAATCAATGATAATATTACTCCATATTTTTACCCAAGTTCATTGGGATTGAATTATTTTCTACTTGGAAAAATTCCTGATGATTTTCAATATCCTGATGAAGTAATGAATATTTTAGAGCCGGATGAGAGATCCAAGGCTATGAAAATATATGAAAGATCACTTATTAAAGAATTAAGAAAAAAATTCATGATCAATGTACTATTAATTTTAGGAGCAGGTTTGGGATTAACAGCTATGGGGATATAGAATGACCAAATCATCATTTACTAAAATCCTTGCGATCATGGTTTTGTCATGGTTCATCATTTTAAGCTCGTGTAGCGGCGGATTCATATCTCCATTAAAGGTCAAATTCACTAAGAAGATGGTCCACAGTGAAGATGACGGTTCCATAATTAGTTTACCGCCAGCAAGTAAAAGCAATCCATTCTTGAACATTCACATGAACAGTGGATTGGTTTATAGATTGAGCGAATGGAAAATGTCTGATGATAATCTACTGATCTACGGAAACGGTACTCTTTTTGGTATTAATAGAGCACAGATCTCTACGGGAGATTTTAAAATACCGACCGAGAAGGTTTCCATTGCAGAATCAAATCAATTGATCTCAAGATTGAATCCTTTATCAGCATTGACCGTACTTTCTCTAGGGTTATCCATGGCATGCCTTGATGGGAAAACATGTTTTGGTTCTTGCCCAACTTTTTATGTTAGTGATGGGGATTCACTATCGTTAATGTCAGAAGGTTTTTCCATCAGTACGAACCCAATCTGGGAATCAACAGACATTGACGCCTTATTCAACGCCGAACCATCCGGTGACGAGATTCACATTAGATTAACTAATGAGGCATTAGAGACCCACAATATTAAAACTCTAAGGTTATTGGCGTTTCCGAAGGAAAAAGGTAAAAGAGTCATCAGAACGGTATATGATGAATTTTATCAGTCAACCATGATCCTGCCTGTCACATGTAAAGCAGAGGAGGGTGATATTTTACCTGAAATACTTTTCTTTGATGGGCAAGAACGTTTTTCAAAAGCTGGAGATGATGACCTTGCTGAGAAAGAATACATAGACATTTCATTCGAAAATATCAAAAGTGGTGGTTCAGCATTGATAATTGGTAGAAGACAGTCTCTGCTTTCAACTTTCATCTATTATAAAATATTAGATTACATGGGTGAAGATAGAGTAGCAGACATGGCTCGCCTGATAAGAGAGGAAAAAATGGTATCAAAAAGCAGACAGCGCTTGCTAAACACGCTCGGGGCCATTGAGGTGGAGGTGCTGAATGAGAATGGGGATTGGATATCTGCAGGATCAGACTTTGAGGCGGGACCAATTGCCAGAGATGTTGTTGGAATACCTTTACCCATTCAAACAAAAGGAGATGTAAAGATTCGATTGAAAATGACCAAAGGCCTTTGGAGAATTGACCTCATCGCTCTTGCGGAGCTTGAGGATAAGCTGGAACCAATTTCTATAGAAGCAAATAGAGTGGAAAACATGAAAATGGAAATGGATGACGAAGCATTGAGGTTGCTCTTAAATCCAGAGAAATATTTTACGACATTCGGTGGTGATCAGTTCGATCTATATTTTACCAATCCAGATAAATCTAAGGAATATGAGTGGTTTCTAGAGTCCAGCGGATATTACTTGGAGTGGCATCGTGACGTTTGGTTGAAGGATAAGAATAAAATTAAATTAGCGGAGATACAGGCTTTTCCCAAATTAGCGCTAAAAAAGCTTGCGCATGAATATAAGGAAATTGAGGAGGAATTTGAAAATTTATTCTGGAGCAGTAAATATGCGAATACTGCTAATTAGCATTGTTCTTTTCCTGATTGGATGCAGTTCTACGCTTCCTGATCCATCAGAAAATTTCCTCATGGATAATGAGTACTCCATTTTCGATACTCGTGGAGCTTGGGTAGATGTTAAAAAAATTGATGATTCCTTCGAGGCTGGAGAATTAATTGCGATCAAAAATGATTCCTTATACATACTCAATGGAATTACACACCGCCTAGCCATCATGCACTCCAGCCAGGTTAAGGTTCTCAAATTACGAAAAGGAAAATCACCTGCAAACCTAGTTAGAAAACATGCCACAGCTGGAACAGTTACGACCCTTGGACACGGTTTTTTTCTTCCATTTTCAGGTTGCGCCTGGATCGGGACCGGTTGGTTGGTCGGGAGTATATATGATAAATTACATCATGTTAAATATCCTTCTAGAAAATATTCTAATCTGAATGATCTTGCCTCTTATGCAAGATTCTCAGGTGGCTTACCGGATGATTTAAATCTCGATAGAGTTAAAAAAGCTAATATTCCGAAAACTGTATTTTAGACAACTGCATATAGGAGAAAAAATGGGACCATTTATTAGAGGTTTTCTATCCAGCTCTCTTCTGTTTCTTGTCCTCATCTTTATATTTGGCATGAGTCCAGGCAGAAAGAATAAAAAAAAGAATATCTCAAAACGAAACTTTGAACTGATTAAATCAAACAGAGATGATATTAAATTAATATTGAAAAATATTGAGGACATGAACATAGCCTTAGAAAGAGTTGCTAAAGCCACCGCGAACCATCAAATTCGTTTAGACTCTCTTTACAAGGAAAATTCATTCATAATCAAGACCATTGAACCATTTAAACCGCATTAATTGTTCAAGAGAACCATCCTTTCAATAAAACCTTGTTCAGCAAAATATTTTGAATGTGTTTAATTACTATTTAGTCAAACAAAAAGCTTCCATGCTTTGTAATAATTTTTCCAAAAAAGGTGTTAAAGTTAGATTGCTATTAATAGTCAATCGAGATAATGCTAGCGGACAGCGAATGATTAGTTTTTATTATAATTATTCGCACATAATTTCCTGACTAGATTTTGTCATGAAAAAGTTTATGCTGACTTTACTATTATCTTGCATCTTAAATGGAGGAGATAGCTCACTACAGTTTCAGTTAAATTCTGAAGATCATATATCAAAAGATAAAGTTGATGTAACAAATACCAACGAACATAAGGTAGATAAAGATCAGTGGTTTGCAATTGATAAACTTCAGCACCTCACCTATAGTTGCCTAATAGCTCTTGGCTGTCAGTATGTACTGGTCAATAAAATGGATGTTTCTGAAAATGACGGCCTCATCATCAGCTCTGGTTTGAGTTTTTCAGCTGGAATCTTGAAAGAATTGCAAGACAGAAGAGGTAAGAACGGCTACTTCAGCACTAGAGACGTCGTGGCAAATTTGATTGGAATCTCCATTGCAGCTTTGATCATTGATTATTAGATGCAATTAAAGATTCAAAAAAAACTCTTTCCTATTCTATTCGGATTTATCTTTTGGTTTTTAAATCCTCCGGATGGTTTGACGCAAGAAGGATATCAAATTTTCATAGTTTTTATTTCCATTATCTTTTCCCTGATCTTACGCGCCATCCCAATGGCTGTGACCGTTCTCGTAGGTTTATGTTTTTCAGTTCTTGTCAAATTATTATCCCTCAAGGAAGTATTAATTGGCTTTGGAGATTCTACTACATGGCTCGTGGTAATAGCATTTCTTATTTCTGGTGTAATCATTGAATCTGGTTTAGGAAAAAGAATATCCATGGTATGCATTAAAATTGTTGGCAAATCCATGGTTTCCATGGGTTATGGGATATGTCTTTCAGAATTCATTTTAGGACCTGTAGTACCTTCCAATACTGCAAGAGGAGGAGGGATTCTTGCACCGATCATCAACTCAATGTCAAGAACTTTGGGATCCATGCCAAAGAGAACACCAGAGTTAGCAGGTGAATATTTACATCTTGTAGGGGCCCATGCAAATCTTATTACTGCAGCAATGTTTCTAACTGGAATGGCTGCTAATCCTCTAATATCAAAGGCTGCCCAAGATATATTTCAAATAGATTTTGATTGGTTTGAATGGGCATTAGGCTCCATCGTTCCAGGTGTCATGGGTCTTGCTGGATTGCCACTGCTAATTAGGTATCTTTCACCTCCAAAAATATCCAATGTAGATAGCATACGGCAAAAGGTACAAAACGACCTTGATGATCTTGGTTCTTGGAGTAGCTCAGAAGTTAGACTCTCAATTATTCTTATATTCATGCTTATTCTATGGTCTACAAAACCCATTCATGGTTGGGGAACTACAACTGTTGCATTGTTTGGTCTTATCGTTATCTTATTTTCGGGAGTGAGCACTTGGGAAAACATGGTGAAAAATCATCTAGCTTGGGATACATTAATTTGGCTTGGAGGGCTTTTAACATTAGCAACAAGTTTGAAAAACCTTGGATTCATTTCCTGGATATCAAGTGAAATGCAGCAAGGCCTTGGAAGCCTGACGCCTTTTTATACTATATTAACACTAGCTTTAATATATTTTTATTCAATGTATTTTTTTTCCATGTTGACCGCTCATATTATCGCCTTTTCTAGTGGAATATTCATCATTGCATCAGGTTTTGAAGCGAATCCATTTCTGATCGTTCCAATAGTTGCTTATCTATCAAGTTTATGTGGTTGCTTAACAAATTACTCTACCGGACCAATTATTATATATTTTGGAAATGGATACTCAAGTCCCATTAAATGGTTCAAGGTTGGAGCCATAGTATCAATCTACCATCTATTGGTTTGGCTTGGCGTGGGCAGTTTGTGGTGGAAAATAATTGGATGGTGGTAAAAGAAATCAATCCATGAATATGATTAAACAATTTAGTTTTGATTTAACCTTTGATACATGACTCTAATCTTATAAAATAAAAGGTGTATGAAATTACAAGTTGATCATAAAATGAAAACCCTTGATGTGATTGTCATTGCAATTCTAATAATTATCAATGGATGTAGTAATGAATCTAATGAATTAGATCAAAATATTGATACTGACCCTGAACCAATAATTACATTTGAAAAAGATGTGAATAATGTAAAAAGTGCAGTAAGGCAAACAAAAGATGGTGGGTATGTCGTTGCTGGTGGATTGGGAGGCCAAGCATGGCTATTGAAGCTTGATAAGTATGGTGAAGAAGAATGGCAGAATACATATACATTGGGAGATTTTGGTTACACCCGATCCGTTGTGCAGACAATGGATGGAGGCTATTTGTATGCCGGTGCAGAGGGAATATTAAAGGCTGATTCAAATGGAAATGAAATGTGGAAGAATATAAGCCGAACAAAAGGCGCATATCCATTTTATGAAGATGCCATTGAACATAGTAGTGGAGATATCTATGCTGTAGGAGGTCCGGGAGGAGGTCAAGCTCAGTTTGTAAAGTTTAATGCTAATGGATCGGTATTAGCTAGGCGATGGTATGGTAGTAAATGTGAGGATGACATATTTCGTTCCATAATAGAATCCAATGATGGAAAGCTAGTGGTCGTTGGGGAAAAAAGTCACGGAAATCAGTCATACGATTGTGCATTTAACTTCATGTACTATAAAGATTTTTGGATATTGAAATTGAGAAAAAACGGGGGAGTTATTTGGGAAAAAACATACGGCGGTCCCTATATGGAAAAAGCAGATGACATTGTTGCATTAGAAGATGGTGGATATGCTGTCGTAGGTGACAAGTGTGCACATGGATATGATATTTTTCGATGTAGCGCTGTTGCGAAGGTTGTATGTCTGAAGCTAGATGAGAATGGCGATTTGATGGAAGAGCTATCATGGAGTGGTCTAAATTTCTCTGAAAGATTACCTTATTTCTCAATTACAACCACCTCTGAAGGTGGCTTAGCCTGGACGGCTGAACATAAGAACAAGGGTACTTGGATACATAAGTGGGGGCCTAATGAGGAGACCGTTACGATTTATGGGGACGGGTTTGGAGGATTTGATATAAATAAAACAATGGACGGAGGATTCATTATCGGAACCTGGGGCGGAACTATTCTCAAAACAGATTCTGAATTATATTATGATGAGAATACGGATGAGGAATAGCTAAAAACCTCATCCGTACATCTCATAATAGCTTACATATTATTAATCGCGTCCTCTAATTCACTAAATCCTTGCCTAGCTTTGAATTCATTAAAAAGAGCTTCATTGTTTTGAGCAGCCTTTACAGCTTCTTTTTTCATTTCTTCTGTCGACATTTCTATTAAAACAAAGATGGTCCCATCTTTCGATTGTTCGATCTTAGAAATAGTACTACCGTTAAGAACGTTGCTAGAAACAGTTTTAGTTACAGCTTCATTAAATTCAAGTGCCTGTGCATTCTCACCTATGCCTGATTCCTGCATGAAGTCTTTGATCATTGTGCTTACTTTAGCGCTAACCGCCTGAGATATTTCACCTCTAGCTCTATTGGCTGCAACCTTTTTGGCCATGCTTGGATTTTGTTTTTTTGCCTGACCAACACCATAAATGAATTTATCTGATTTTGGTGGGTTTAGATACCAGTCTGGATATCCTTTAGGTAAGTTTGCCTGCGGCTTTGATGAAGAACACCCAGAGAAGATTAAGGCTAAGGAAGTTGATATTAATAATAGTCTTTTCATTTTTTTATCCTTATTTATTATACTGATCATTATGTTGGTATGCTGCTTACAATTAAAGTTTAAGGTTAATTATCATTTATTCAAATTATTATATGGAATATGATTTTGAATGTCTATATTGACAAAACTTGTATGTTTAACACTTTTGATAAAATAAATTACTAAATTAAGACAATGTATTATCATTTAAATGTTAATATGTTTATTAATTAAACAAAGGCAAACCGATCATGAATAGAAAACTAATATTATTTTCATTTTCTTTAATTATTCTAACATCCTATCTTTTTTCACAGCAGGGTAAGTATGCTAGAAAATCTGTTAGCTCCCTTGAAACAGCTTGGATAAAACCTGGTGGAGCAAAAAATACAAGGGTAGTGGATACTGATATTCTAAATGCTTTAATGAAATTCTATATAGAAATTCCTCGATTTGACTTTAACACACTGCCAGAGGAACAGGTTGATGATTTTAATAGACAAGCAAATAACCTTGATTCTGTGAATGTTAGCGAACTTTCAAAAGTAATGGAAAACACTGTCGTCAAAAAAATTCTTGAAATTCTCAACGACCCAGATATTCAAATGCAAAGAGGTAAGAATTTGAAAAGTGATTCTGATTTTGAAACATTTGCAGCCACTAAAGCTAAATCTTTGGGCCTCAATACTGAACAATTAGCATCACTAATGAATTCTGCATATATATATCTACCATTTATTGAAAAAATTCAAACATTTAAGGATACGGATGAGGACGAACCAAATAAGGAAAGACTTCAAGTTAAGATTGAAGGGGGAATAATATGGTGGAAGGTAAAAGTAGATTCTGAGGGAAATGCAAAAATTGAAAATGTCCTAGAAGCTACCACAAGTTCATCCAATTCTATTAGCCTAGTAAATGGTGCTGCCCCTAGTGGCTCATCATACAGTAGATATACATTCGGTGATCAGTCATTCAGTACGACACCTCAAACATATGTGCAGGCTGGAGCCATGCTAGCATTTGCAAAAAATTTAAATGTTAAAACCCGTGAATTATCAGATTTTAAATTGCAAGCTCAGGTTGTTGAAAAAAATCGAAGAAGCTATAATTTTAATCTAGGATTAACAGATGGAGTCCATTTGGATGATGGGTTTTTTCTCATTGAATTAACTGAAGATAGCGACGGCAATGAGGTAGAATCAAAGTTAGGCTTCTTAAGAGTATCAAAATCTGCTAATTTAGATAAGGATCCTCTTTCATTGTCGACAGCAAAATTGGTTTATGGGAAGAGTGGTGACATAGGTTCCATAGTAATGGAACATCCTAGACTTGGAATAGATACTAAAGTTAGAGGAGGTCTGATTACAGGAATGAACCTCGAGCCATGGCATACTAATTTCTATTTGATTTCTGGGATTGTATCTAATAAGAATGATACGGAACTGTTTGAGAATTATAATTTAATCGATAAGACAGTTACTACTGCTGTAATGTTTGAGTTTTTACAAAGTTATAATCTTGCACCGATTTTAGGCATATCACAAACTTTTTTTGATGTGGGTCTGTCCGCAGGTGTTTTAGCCGCAGATCGGACACAGTTTGCTAAAGACCAAAAACTTACACCTTTAATATATTCATTTGGTTTGGGGGTAACAAAAAAACTATGGTTTGGAAGATTGCACATTCCCATTGGGATAGATTTGGGTGGACAAATTCTTTCTTTTTCAAATAATAAGAAGGACGATGAGTTGAGATCCTATGAATACACATCAGCCTTATTAAAGGCGCAAACAGGTATTCAATTAATGATTAATGCCGATACCTATATTCATTTTGGTGCTGGTTATAATTTAGCCATGCCGTTTAGAATTAGCTATGAAGAGGGAGATGATTCATATGAAGCTAAAGACATAGGAAGTTTTACGGATCTATCCCTTGGCGGTTTAGCAATTGGAGTTGGAATAGAGTACTCCATAGGTGAAACTAGTGTTGATGTATTTGGGTTCTTAGATCCATTTAAAAAGTATTGACACCCTAGTAGATTAAGTAATATCAAAATTAAAATAAATTCTATATTGAGGAAAAAAATGAAAAAAATTATAATGTTTATTTTTACAATTAATACAATGATCCAGGCCCAGCTTCCAGTATCTAGAGAAGCGAAAATCGTCGAGGTCGTTTCATCGAATGAGGTGATGATCGAAGCAACAGGCATCTATAACGGAGTTGGAAAAAAAGCAAAGAAAAAAAGAAAGGATGTGAATAAGGTTGGTGTTCCCAATGCCATATTAGATTCAAAAAGATCTGCACTATATTATTTGCTATTTGGTGGCACAGATCCAATTTTATCGGCCCCAGATGAAAGGCAAAAATTTGGTTACAACGAACAGCAATTTTTCAGCGAAGGTAATTTAGTACAGTACATTACATACGAAGATCCTATGATTGTAAAAAAGATTAAGGTAAACGATGGTCAAAGTTTAAAAATCGTAAAGAGATATAAGATAAATAAAAAATTACTTGTTGATAATTTGGTAGGTCTAAAGATCATTGAAAGTCAAGCAGAGCTAACCTCCCAGTTAGGTAATCCGTACATAATGGTTATTCCTAGCGTAAGTAAGGGACAAAGCCCAATTGATGAATTAAGAAATAATAAAGAGTATAAACATGCGGCCAGTGTGGTAGAAAGCTACCTCACCGCTAGGCAGTATGAGGTCGTTGTGCCAGAGCAGCAAGAATCAATGGCTGGACTACAACAAGCACAATTAGACCTTGGTGACAGGGGAGAAGATTTCGCATATCAAATGGCTCTATCTGTTGGAAGCGATGTTTATTTAGAATTTTCAGGTGTGAATGAAGATGCAGGATATGGTACTAAAAAATATGCCATTACATTAAGAGCATATGAAACCACTACTGCCCGGTTGCTTGGTACTGAGACAGGATATAGTCAAGGAAGAAAAGGTGAGTTAATGGTCTCCGTAGAAGAAGCCATGAATGATGCAATAGATAAAGTTTTATCTAGAGTTAGAAACTATTGGAAGAAGGATGTTGATAAAGGTGTGCAATATAAGATGGTTTTTAGTATATCCGATGATTTTGATGAAGATGAGATAGAAGAAATTCAGTTCGCACTAATGGATGCGATTGAAGAAGTATCAAATAATTCAAAGGAAAATATTGTAACAAATCAAACAATGGACTATCTAATATGGTGTGATGCAGGAGTTTATGATAAATCATCTCAAGTATATCGTTATGTAAAAAAATACTTCAATAAACAAGGTACATCTGGTACACTAAGAAAAGTAAACGTAAATAGGAAAATGGTCATACTCAAGGTAGATTATGACTGATTTTAGTGTATGTTCAATTGATATTAATTAATATGAAAAGAACCATTTATAGTAAATCATATTTCACTCTTGTCTTATTTCTGATTAGTGGTAATATCCAAGCCAAGACGCCAGATTGGTTTCTTAAAGGTGAGCTAAAAGGATATGATAAAAAAAATTATTTTATTGGGATAGGCCAAGGGGTTTCTTATCAGAATGCTTTAGATAATGCAAATGTTTTCATTGCTAGTCAGTTAAAAGTATCTGTAAACGCTTCAATAGAAACCAGTCAATCTGAGTTTATGAAAAATGATGAGGTATCGACCTCTGAATCATTTAACGAAGATATTAAAACATCTGTAGACCAATCTCTTGGTGGCGTTGAAGTCGTTAAGAATGAAACTCATGATGATATGGTATATGTTTTTGCGGTTCTCGATAAACAAAAATATTTTAATAATTTAAGATTTGAATTGGATGACATGAATTCATCTGTAGATTCATATGTTACCCAGGCTCAAAGGAAAGCTAGTATCGGTGAAATTTATTCAGCTTTAGAAAATTATTCGCAAGCTCAAGGAATGATTCCAGATGTCATGGCAAAAATGACATACTTTAACTCAATATCAAAAATACCTTATGTGGGCTATGGTAATTACAGTGAAAGTAAATTGAATAATGAAATTGAAGATCTTTTCTCAAAAATCAATATGGATCTAGTATCTGGCGATGATCAGTCTGCAATTGCTGGTAAATTATTTGATGACCCAATTATCGTTGAGTTAAAAGTTTCTGGAACGAATGAAGCAATAGCAAATATGCCAATGACCACAAAGTATGCGGATGGTGACATTGCACATAGAGGGAAAACTGATGAAGATGGAGTATATGCCCCTAAGATAACAGCTCACGATAATGATGGTGATAATGATAATAATGCTCTAACCATAAGTTTAAGTCCAACAGGAGCATTAAAAAAGTATCGACGACAGCTTAAAGGATTTGTAATTGATGTTGCCTATGAGATTGAAGAAAATGAATCTATTAGCTTTGACCTAAGTATCGTTGGTATTGATGGAAATAGATCTGATCTTGCTGAAATTATAGTTTCAAAAGCTGTTGAAAAGTCAGGTAACGAAATAAATGAAAATTCTGTATATGCTTTGATTGGTGAATTATCACAGGTCAACAGAAAAGAGATCAAGGGGATGAGTGGAATGCAGTACATGACCACCATTATGTTAGATCTTGCCTTAAAAAAGAAAGATGGAAAGAGAAGTATTTCATCCATAACCGCCAGGGGTAAAGGGCTTTCAAAAATAGGATACCAAGATAGTCTAGAAAGGGCGGTTGAAAAAATAAAAATATCGCAGAAAAAATTAAATAAAATGCTCGCAAAGGCTGAAAATTAATTCTAAAACCATTTCCAATTTCAACCATAAAGGTATTAAAATTAATGGTATTAGGCGCGTCCATAAACACTGAAAGGAGTATAATATGAAATATGCAATTATTCTTAGCTCATTAATAACATCATTTGTTATTGCAAAAGAAAATACAAGCCAAATTAAAGTCGATGGTATGGTTTGTAGTTACTCATGCAGTGGCAAGGTTACAAATATTGTCCAAAAGATTGATGGTGTAAAAGATTGTTCTATTGATTTTAAAACTGGAATTGCTACAGTTGTTTACGATGATAAAAAGGTAGACGACAAGATGATAGTCAACAATCTTATCAAAAATACATCTTACAAGGCAAAAGTCATGGAAGGATGTGATTCTAAGAAGAAGTTAGAAAAGATTTAACCTTCTCACTACGAAAGAAAGCATACTTAAACCCCACTTTTGTGGGGTTTTTTGTTCTTGGTGATACAAAATTTAAAAATAACTAATTTTTCAATAGTCTTGGTCACGGCTGCGTTTTCTATTTTAAGCTGTTCAAATCAAGGAACAATTCATGGTGGCACTTACAAAGATCAAGAAGGCAATAAGGTTAGTGCTTTTTATATTTATGATTACGTTACAAAAAATGATATTGAAAAACACTCGGTTGATGCATTAAACGCTAAAAACTTTCATTTTAGTCATTTTTATTTTTCCCATAATTCTAACATACCGACACATTTAATTGAATTTTCTGACAATATGGATAATACTCTTGAAATATTAAATAGAAATGTAAATAATCTTAAATTCGTCTCTATCAAAAATAAAGATGGAAAAATTAAAATAATTAATTGTTCAAAGAATCCATTGGACAAATGGTGTCAGCCAATAAACCATAAGGAGAGATATTAAATGATTTCAAAGATACGCTATGCTGGTTCTCTTAGAACAGAAGCTATTCACCTGAATTCGAAAAACAGAATTATTACTGATGCACCACTGGATAATAATGGAAAAGGTCAGGCATTTTCACCTACTGATCTAGTAGCTACATCCTTGGGTGCATGCATGTTAACCATAATGGGTATAGTAGCAGAAAGGCATCAGATTAAAATTGAAGGAACTAATGTAGAAGTAGACAAAATAATGTCTCAAAACCCAAGAAGAATTGGAGAAGTATCAATTATCATAAATTTCGTTAAGAAATTTAATAAAAATGATAGAAAAATACTTGAAACTGCAGCAAGAACATGTCCAGTTAGCGCTAGTCTTCATCCTGATATAATAGAAAATATTAAATTTGTCTACCCTTAGATTTGTTGTTCATTTAATTATTGGAGAGAACAGTGATTGGTAGAACGACTACTATAATAAAGGAAGCCTGTGTTGAAAGTTATCATGAAGCCGTTGAGGCCTTCAGTAATGGTGCTGATAGACTTGAGGTATGCAGCAGGTTGGATTTGGAAGGTTTAACCCCTGATAAAATGATTGTTGACAAGATTATCCAAAAGGTGGACTTACCTGTCAAGGTTATGATAAGGCCTAGAGGAGGAGACTTTAATTATACAAACACTGAAATAGATAAGATGTGCCAAGATATAAAACATTTCAAAGATCTTTCACTGGATGGCATTGTTATTGGAGTTTTAGACTCCAACTACAAGATTGATATGAGTAATTTATTAAAATTATGTGAAAAAGCTTTTCCGTTAAAGATAACATTTCATAAAGCCATAGATCAAACAAATAATATAATCCAAGAAGTTCGAAAACTTAGTCAGATTAAAAAAATACATAGTATTCTTACCTCTGGAGGAAAACCTAATGCTAACTTGGGTAAGGAAATTATTAAGAGTTTAATAAAAACATTTTCAACCGATATGGATTTTATAGTTGCAGGTTCAATCACAAGTGATAATTTTGATATGATTCACAAGCTTATAGGCGCAAATGAATATCACGGAAAGAATATAGTTGGCAAAAAACCCTACCCCATAACATAATATAACCTAATGTAAATGTATTGTCATATGAGAACATCCACTTTGACTCCTATTTTAATGATTTTATCATTTTGTAAAATTTCTTTAGCTCAAACTGAACATACTTTAATACATCAAGGGATAACTAGATCTTATATTCTATCATATCCTGAAAATATTGAGGACTCATGCCCGCTAATAATAAACATGCACGGTTTTGGAGGAAATGGTAGCAATCAATCCAATTACTCTTTAATGGATGAATATGCTCTTCCACAAGGTGTTGCAGTCGCATATCCTGATGGTCTTATTTCATCGTGGAATGTTGGTACATTTTGGGACTCTAATCCATTTGACGATATTGATTTTATTTCAAGTTTGATTGATACCATAGCAACAGATTATAACATTGACTTGGATAGAGTCTATGCAACTGGTATGTCTAATGGTGGTTATATGGCATATGAACTATCTTGCGAATTATCCCATAAAATTGCAGCATTTGGATCTGTCACTGGTAATTTCATGTTAAATGAGAATCAAATTTGCAATAATCAAAAAGAAACCCCAATAATTCATTTTCATGGAACTGAAGATGCAGTCGTTGATTATTATCCTCCATCATTTGATGGTTCGTTGACACCAATGGAAGCCATGGAATTTTGGAAAGACATAAATAAATTTGATTTGACACAAGTTGATACACTATCAGGTAATACAAATGAACTATCCGCGCATAAATATGAATATTTCAGATTAGGTTCTCATGTCAAACTTGTACATTATATGATCATAGGTGGAGGGCATGACTGGTTTGGGTCTCCTTATGTTTCTCCCTCAGTTGTAAATGCTTCGGAAATTTTAGTAGAATTTTTCTTGGAATACAACCTTCAAGACCTTCCTTGTCTTGAACCTAATGGAGATATAAATGAAGATGGTTATGTTGATATGTCTGATTACATTTTTTTTATTTCATATATCATAACAGGAAGTAATTCTATTAATACCTGTATGGATATGAATCATGACTCAAACTTTAATATTATTGACATTCTTATGGTCATTGATAGTATCTTGTGACATTTAAACGCATTATAAATAATTATTATTTGGAGAAAATAAAATGATATTAAATCATAATTTAATCATAATTCAAATTTTACTAATCGTCATATCGTGTAATGATAGAGGAGTGACTGAAATTGAACTACTAAATAAAAAGAACCCAATTGGTAATTATGGAAAAGAATTGTCCAAAAAGGAACATTTTGAAGTTAAAGATATTCTCGATTCAGCCGAGAGATATTTAGACAATGAAATTATCATAAAGGGTAAAATTATTGAAGTATGCCCAATGAGGGGCTGTTGGATGATGATTGCTGATAGAAGTGATAATGATTTATTAATAAGAGCAAAAGTAGATGACGGTGAAATTGTGTTCCCTTTATCCGCCAAGGGGAATGAGGTTACTCTTGAAGGAACTTTCACAAAATTGGAGTTTGATGAAAAGCGTGCTAGGAGTTGGAAAAAACATTTACTTGAAGAACAAGGTATAGAAGTTGAAGAAGATGAGATAAATCTTGTCTCTGAGGATTTCTTTGAATACCGAGTTAATTGTAGCTCTGCTAAAATACATTGATTATTATCGAGAAGAAAATATAAACCTATTTTAGAAATCCATATTTAGATAGTATATTCTAAATAAGATTTAGTAAATAAATAAACTATCAGGAAAATCATTATGAAAAACAAATTAAAGTGGCTTCTATCATTTGCCCTTATATTTAGTGTTGTTGCTCCCATATCAGCAATGGATTTAGATAATAGCGATGGAATGGAAGAAGTAAAAAAGAAAAAATGGGGTAAGAAGAAAAGTAAAAAATCTGGTAAGAACAGTGGAAAAAAATCTAAGAAGGGATTTTGGTCCTGGTTTGGAGGAAAATAATTAAAAGGGGACTTAGTTAGTCCCCTTTTTTTTATTCTATATTAAAAGATAAATTAACATATGGGTTATTATTTATCATTTTTAACGATATTAATGGAATTTTCCCATTGTACCTATTGAATACAGCCTTACCAATTAAATAACCAGCTATTCCTCCAAATATTACATCTGTCATATAATGCTTGTCAGCTGCAATTCTAAAAAATCCTGTTAAGCTTGCTAAACCAATATTAGCAAACCATATAACGTTCTTTTTTTCAGGAAATATTTTTGATAATAACATTGCGTTAGATGTACCGATTGAAAAAGCAAGGCTAGTGTGACCACTGAAAAATGAGCGATGCGATTCCTTCCCCTCATCTAAAATTCCAAAATAAGAAGATGGTCTCTGTCTTTTTGAAAGCATTTTAACCGTATTAGTTATTATTCCAGTAGTGGACATCACATCTAAGTTCAGGAGAAGTATTTCTTTATAATCTTTAAATGATAACATGGGGGTTATTGGTATGCTACCTAGAAAAGCTCCGTAGATTAAAATATCGCTAGCGAAATTAGCTTTTTCAATATCTTCATTTTTCCATTTCAATGAATTTCTGAAAAACGTATCAAATTCATTTGGTTCATTATTAGCAGATATTTGTTCATTTTCACCACTTATTCCATATTCTAAGTAAATAAAGGCCCCAACCTGTGAAATTGTGCGCAAATAATCTTTTGTGATAATATTTTGTCCGCACAAAATTGACATAGATAGTAATATTTTAATGGAAAAGGATTTTATAATTTGCATGATTTCAAAATTTGTCTACATAAATAATAATAAAAATAATATTAATCATAATAATATAATTACAATTTTAAATAGTGAATGGATATTCAATTCTTTTTTCCTTCGAATTTAATCAACTACAAGAGTATGTTTTTTAATAACTTGAGCTAATAACTTTATGGTTTCATGTTTAGTCACTATTTTATCTTTAGTCTTATAAAAGTATAGAAAAACAATGAATGTTGATTTGATTATTAACAAATTTGATATTCCTTATGAGGTTAGAGAATTTGGAAAAAAGTAGATTTGAAATTATGAAGTTACCAAAAATTATCATTGGAGAAGCAAATGCAGGGTTTGAAGATGGAATGATTTATATATTTCATAAATATAATCTCTTTTACGTTTCTTCCAAACCTTATGATAGTTGGATACTAGGTAGTTTTTATATTTCATTCAAACATTTAGGCACTGACTAGTATTCAATATGATGAATTTTAATCAGATTTTGATAAAAAATATGTTTAAAGGATTAATTGGTATTATACTAAGCATTTTCTGCGGACTTAATGCTCAGATAAATATGAATAATGATTTATCTGAACATCTAATAAAATTTAAACCTTTCCTAGGACGACAGTTTATAGGCGAGTTTAATGACCCATCAAATAATAGAAAAATGAGAGAAGTCATAACCTGGAAGAGAATACTGAACGGTAAGGCTGTAAAAATAACCAATTCAATAAACAATGATGAATATGGAGGTGAAACCATAATAATGTGGAACCAAAATTCAAATTCCCTACTATCATGGTATTTTGACACTGCAGGTTCATTGATTGAATCAATCATGGAATTTAAAGAGAATAAATTGATTAGCATTCAAGATGTCCAAAACAACAATGGAATCACCAAGGTAAAGACGATAATGGAACTAGCTTATGGGAAAGAATTGAAAAAAAGAACTAAATTTTTAATGAACAATATGTGGGTTGATGGACTGGAGGTTAGATATCAAGAGAATTCTTATTTTAAACCATGATTAAAATGTTTGACAAAATAATTAACTACTCTCTTCAATATTAATTTTAATTTCCAAGGTTTGCTGTACAATCCTTGCAATTTCCGTTTCTGTTGTCATTATAATTCCATCAGCTTCTATTAAATCAGAAATTTTAGGCCCCAGTAATTGAATCTGTTCATTGCTAAGTAATTCTTTTATGCGATAAAGTACATCGATTATATATTCCATTCTTTTATTTTCATTCTTTTGTTTTAAAGTAATATGTGCTTCATTAAGAAATTTATCGGCTCTTTCCTTTGAGAATTCGGGGAAGAGTTGTTCAACTGTTTTTAGCCAAGCCATTCTTTCCTCAAAATCAGAATGACCATCAGCCAGAAGAATGGAAGCACAAAGGTGGGTAACTGCTTCAAGAGGAGACATTTCACTTGGAGAATTTATTTTTTCCTTATTATTGGAAAACCAACCCATCACTCACCTTTCCACTCATTAGATGAAAGTGTCTTCATGCTGAGGGCATGAATCTCATTATTCATCAGGTTTCCTACTGCATCATAAACCATTTTATGTCTATTGATTAAACTAAGACCCTCAAATGCATCTGATACAATCAATGCCTCTAAATGAAATCCACCTTCATTTTGTTTATGATTTAAATGTCGACCTGTAAAATCTTTTATTTCAAAGTGAATTAGATTTAGATTTTTATGTAATCTGTTTTTTATTTCTGTTTCTATTGACATTGTTTATTTAAATAATTTTAGTGAATTTACAACAATGAAGATTCAAAAATTATTTAAAATTACAGAAGAAGATAAAATTCATTATAAGGAACTGATTCAAGTAATAGATGTGAAGCAAAAAGATTCAATTGTCTTAATATTAGGAACAAAAATTCAAAATTTATTGGATGAAGGAAAATTAAATTCAGTTGAAGCAGAATTAATCAAAGACATAGGTAAGCTTGCTAAAATATTAGAAATATATCAAGACCTTCCAGATTTAATAATTAAGAAAATTCTATTTGCAATGTCTTATTTTATAGATGAAAATGACGAAATCCCGGATGTAATACCAAATTATGGCTACTTAGACGACATTACTGTCGTATCATGGATTCTGAACGATATAGAGGATAAACTACCACAAATTCCAAATGCTTGAATTATTCTTCTTCTTTTGAATCTAGAGCTGCCTGACTAAGGTCTTCCTGTGAGAACTGCCACTGGCAAGGTGGGCACCACCATGGCTTTCCAAAGTAAGTAGGTTTATTTTCAATTAATTCAAGACCTTCACCGCATCTTGGACAATCTTCTTTGGCTCCTTCTTCAGGCCATTCATAATCGGGGCGATATTTAAATCCTTCTTCAAGTGTATGATGCTGTTGCATTACTAAAATTACAAATAAAAATTTTACAAGCGTAGTATATAGTTTTATAAAATTGCCAACAAAACATAAACCAAGACACCGAATAATGAAAATCCAACGTACTTTTGTACTTTTAATTCTTCTTGCAGTACTTCAACTTGAGAAAGATAGTGGTCATAAAAAAGAAAAACTTCAAGGGTATCATCTTTAGCTACATAAATTCTCTTTATGCCTTCACTTAAATTATCCTTTATTTTTTCATCTTGAATGTCTGGAGGAATGTAGCTAACCTCATGGAAACCTGGCAGAACAGCAATGGGCTCATCTAAAGGATAATTTCCAACAAAATAGCCATCAACAAAAAAAGGCACATTCATACTATCAGTTTTTATTTCAATGAATCCATAATTTTTTAACTCATCATCTTTTTGTGAAAAGAGTGCAGTATTTAAAAAAACCATACAAATAATGTTTAGAATTGTCTTTTCCATATATTACAAATTATTTTTTTCTTACCCTTAATTCAAATAAGTAAATTTTAGCTCTAATGTACATCCATTCAAACATAAATAACTTTCTATCCGTATTAGTATTAGCGCTTTTTTTTAGTTTTACTAGTTGTGCATATTTCAATACTTTTTATAATGCCCAACAATATTTTGAAGAAGCAGAGAAACTTCGTCTAGAGAAGGATGGAGAGGCCATTCCCATAACTGCAATGGATAAGTATGGCAAGGCAATAAAAAAATGCCAGAAGGTAATATCTGATTATCCAGAATCAAAATTTGTAATAGATGCATCATTGTTGCTGGCAAAAGCAAGGTATTATAGAAAAGATTATGACCTTGCGATTGATAATTTAAGAGTTGTTCAGAACCATGGTAATCCAATTTATGTAGAAGAGGCAAATTATTGGAAAGCGCTTTGCAAATGGAAGAAGGGGAATGTACAGACTTCGCTAAATGATTTGACCTCATTACTAGCAAGCGCAAGTTCAAAGAAAATAAAGGCAAGATGTCACCTTTCTCTTTCAAAAATAATGAAGGAACTAAAGAAATATAGAGAATCGCTAGCACATCTCGAAGAAGCTGGGAGATTGGTCTCAAGCCTTGATGAAAAGGGCGCAATATATGGAAGGCTAGCTGAGATGGCGTTTGAGCTTAATGAATATGATCTTGCTAAGGAAGGATATGAAAATGTTATTGCACATTCACTTTCTAAAGAAAAGGTTGAAAATGCGCATCTACAAATATTAAAAATCTTTAGAATTAATAAAGACTACAAAACTGCACAGAAAAAAATCAAAAGCATGTTGATAGATGACAAGTTCAAGCGAATATCGGGAAATTTAGAGCTGGAATTAGTTCAACTGTATAAGTCACGAGGAGAATATGATGAGATAGAAAGTCGGCTTGAATCAATAGTTAATGATTATCAAAAAACTGCAGTATCTGCTGAAGCGTATTATCAATTAGGAAAAATATATACTTCAGAAAGATGGGACTTAGATAAATCAAGCGAATATTTTGATATGGTATCAAAGGAATATAGTCGTTCAATATATTCGCCTATGGCGAAAAATTATAAGAATTTTATTTCCATTTATCAAAACGCGATGATGGACCTTAAAGTTCATGAAGATTTCAAACAACAGGAAGACGGACCTAATGAAAATTTTGAATTAGATAGCTTAAAACTGCAAGTGTCGCAAAAATCTCCTCCTAACCGCTCCATTCCAGAACTATTTTATCAAATAGCTGATATTGAAGCATTTAATTTTAATAGAAAGAATGAAGCTATTAAATGGCTGAATAAAATTATTAAAGGATATCCTGAATCAGAATTTTGCTCGAAGGCAATGTTTTCATTGGCTTTTATATATAAAAGCCAAGGTGACTCAATATTAGCAAAAACAATAGAAAATAAAATCCATGAACAATTCCCTGAATCTGATTATTCTACTTACCTAATGAAACAATCCGGTTTATTAAATTTTGAAGATAGCGAAAAAATTTTTTTGGAAGCCGAGTCAATGATTATGCAGGATGCTGAAATCGGTATAGAATTATATAAAAACGCCATTAAAAAGAATCCGGGTGATAAATCATCGCTAGTAGCTGCCTATGCAATTGCAAACTATTATGACAATGAAACAAAAATTGATAGTGCACTTAAATATTACCAATGGTTGAATGATAATTTCCCATTAACCGAACAAACCATTGAGGCAAATAAGCGTATTAATGCTATAAATTCAGCACTCCTCATACTAAATCCAGACTCATCAGAATCTATTAAACAGGCACCCAATTGAGAATAAGGATATTTTCACTATTATATAGATTTTCAAGATTTATAATTACAAGGTTCATTTATTTTTATCAAAAAATACTAATCAAGCCTAAAGATCTTGAACCTGCAATTAAAACTGGCGACCAATTATTAAAAGCCTTTTTTGTATTTAAAAAAGTAGCTTATGAGTTTAAAATTCCAAGCAATAATCAAGTTGAAATATTTGATCTCAGTTTTCCGTCTCCGTTAATTGGCGCTTCATTTAAATCTGAGGTACATGTATTAGATATGTGGCTAAAGATGGGTTTAGGTGGATTAATTTTTAAAACCATCATGAAAAACGAACGGAAAGGGAATCCTAGACCTAGAATTCAAGAATTAAATGTTAATGGTCAAAAATGCTTAATTAATGCATTAGGACTGCCTGGTCCAGGTCTCGATAAATTTATCCCAATAATTATTAATTCAAAATTATGGAAATATGAAAGGCCTCTAGGATTAAGTTTGGGAGGAGAAAATATTCAAGATTATCTTTATGCAATTAATAAGCTGCAAGTAAAATTAAAAGAACTTGATTTTCCTTACTTTTATGAGCTAAATGTAAGTTGTCCAAATACTAAAAATGGAACAACCATTGGCGAGCAAACCGATCAATTAGATTCTCTTCTAAGAGAGATTAGATTGAATGTTTCAAATGTAATATCCGTAAAAGTATCTCCAGATGTCTCGAATATAACTCTTAACGAAATTGGTGAAATTTGCGCAAAATATGATTCCATCATGATAAATGCCGGAAACACCCAATATCGAAAAACAAGAGATCTTGGAATTAATGAAAATGATTTTTCTGTGGACGGAGGTGGTTTTTCTGGAACCGCAATATTTAGCAGGACTCTTCAAATGGTAAAACTTTTTTCTAATCATCATATACCAATAATGGCAACTGGAGGTATTTCATCAATAGAGCACATTAAATCATTGAGAAATGCCGGTGCATCATTATTTGGCATGGCAACCAGCTTAGTTTTAGATCCTTATTGTATACCAGATATTAATAGAAAATTATAGGAAATTAATTATGATCACTGTAGTTCTTTTTGAACCAAAAATTCCACCAAATACTGGTTCCACCGGTCGATTATGTGGGGCAACTAACACTAGGCTTCATATTGTGGGAAAATTAGGTTTCGAGCTATCTGACAAAACCTTGAAGCGTGCAGGATTAGATTACTGGGAGCACATAAACTGGAATTATTTTCCTGATACTGATGAGTATATGAAAAATTTAATTAAAAATAATCACCACTTTCATTTACTCACAACTAAAGCATCGACTTCTTATACAAAAAGGAAATTTCAAAATGATGATTACCTTATATTTGGGAGTGAAACAAAAGGCATTAAAGATTCAATTCTCCAGGCCAATTGGGAGAAAACATGTACTATTCCAATGGTAAACTCAAATATCAGAAGTTTAAATCTTGCAACAAGTGTTGGAATAGTTTTGTATGAAGCGCTACGACAAAATGGTTTATAAGGCGAAAATAATTCTCTACTTGATTTCCTTTATTATTTTAGGTTGCAGTAGTTCCCCAAGATATGCTGTAGAAGAATTTAAAAAAAACACCAATATAAATAAACGTAACAAAAATAAAGAAAAGGGATCAAGGGCAATTGCATCTAAACATCGCCGCGTAATGAATGGAATAAGCTCATTTTACGCAGAAGATTTTCATGGGAAGCTTACAGCAAATGGAGAAATATATGATATGTACGGAGTTACAGCTGCCCATAAAACCCTTCCATTAAACACTATTTGTAGAGTAACAAATAAGGAAAATGGAAAATCACTTATCCTAAGGATAAATGATAGAGGCCCATACATTAAAGGAAGAATTTTAGATTGTTCATATGGAGCTGCAAAAAAATTAGACTTCATAAAGCAAGGAACTACCGATGTGAAAATTGAGGTCATAGAATGGGGAGACGATAAATATATGCAGCATAGAAAAAAACCTGAATGAAGAAACTATACCTTATTGTCAATCCAATTGGGGGTATGAAAAATGGATTTGAAATTTTAGAGTTAGTAAAACCAATTTTCCATCAAAATGAAATAGATCTTACCATTCTTGAGACAGAATATTCAGGCCATGCAAAAAAATATGCGAATGAATTAAATTTTTTTGGATATGATGGTTTATGTGTAATAGGGGGGGATGGTACAATGCATGAGATTATTAATGGGATGTTATGCAGAGAGGATAAATTAACTATTCCCATTGGTCTTGTTACTGGTGGGACAGGTAATTCCTTGATGCACGACCTTGATTGTTTAGCACCAAAAGATTGCGCTAAAAGAATAGTAAAAAATAATTTACGTCCGATAGATATAATGAAAATAGATTCTAATGGTGAAACTATTTATTCTTTTAATATTGTTGGATGGGGTTTGGTAACGGATGTTGGACTTTACGCTGAAAAGCTAAGATGGTTAAAGGGACTGAGATATGATATTGCTGCAATTATGGAGGTTATGATTCGAAGAAATAGATTTGCGAAATTAGTATTTGACAATAATGTGGTGAATTCTAATTTTATTTTTGTAATTGGTTGTAATACTGTACATACGGGTAAAGCTATGAAAATGGCTCCAGATGCCATATTAAATGATGGAAAAATAGATTTGATTATAGTTAATACAGCTTCTAGAATAGAACTATTAAAATTATTTCCTAAATTATTCAATGGAGATCACGTGAAAAGTCCGCTGGTTCAGTATGAAAAGGTTAAAACTTTTTCGATTATTCCATCAAAAGTTAGTACTTTAAACATTGATGGTGAATTAATTGGTGCTACTCCTTTGCATGTTCAAGTCCTTGAAAAAAAACTTAATTTACTGGTATAAAGAAAAAAGGAATTTAAACTGATGATGAAAGGTAGAAACCTTATAAATGCAATCGGCATCCCTACGTTGATTTTCATCATATGGAAAGGTGAGTATTTTTTTAGTATTTTTATTCTTGTATCTTGCGTCATTGCACTAGGTGAATTTTACTCAATAATGGAAAAGAATGGTGCAATGCCATTAAGATGGATGGGGATGGTAAGCACAGTTTTTATTGCAGATTATTACTATGTCCAGCCAATCATGACCTCTCATCAATTACTTGGCGGAGTAATTTTAATTGTAATCTTAACCTGTGTTTGGGAATTATTTTCGCAAAGGAAAAATTCTGGTCAAAACATTGGATCCACGTTAGCAGGAATCTTATTTATTTCTGTGTTACTTGGTACAGCCATAGATATTAGGCAATTTGATCATATGATGGGTACCCGCCTCACAATGGCAATATTTATTTCAGTTTGGGTCTGTGATTCAATAGCTTTTATTCTTGGGACCCTGTTTGGGAAAAAGAAGATTTTTCCGAATATTAGTCCAAAAAAAACTTGGGTAGGATCAATATCTGGATTTTTTGCAGCAATAGTTGTTATGGTCATATTTCATACCCAAAAAATTGATAATGAATCACTATTAGGAAATTATTTTTCATTACTTGATGCAATAATTTTTGGAATTATAGCTGGGTTTTTTGGGCAGATTGGTGATTTTACTGAATCCCTGCTTAAAAGAGATGCAAACATAAAAGATAGTGGTACACTATTAGCTGGACACGGTGGTGTACTTGACCGATTTGATTCTTTAATATTTGCAATGCCAATTTGCTACCTTTATGTTCACTTCATAATGCACTTATAAAATGAAATTAAATAGAATTCTCGCTACAGATTGCGGCAGCACTACTACAAAAGCTATTTTAATTGAATATGTTGATTCTGAATATCGTTTAACCCACAGGGGAGAAGCGCCAACTACTGTTGAAGCTCCTTTCGAAGATGTTACAAGAGGCGTACTCAATGCAGTTATGGAAATTGAAGAACTTTCTGGAAGAAAGATCATAAAAGAAGAAAAAATAATGACAAAATCTGGCAGCGAACAAGGAGTAGATATTTATATATCAACAAGTTCAGCTGGCGGCGGTTTACAAATGATGGTCGCAGGAGTAGTAAAAACAATGTCAGGGGAAAGCGCAGAACGGGCCGCACTAGGTGCAGGATCGATTGTTATGGATATTATCGCATCAAATGACGGACGACTGCCACATGAAAAGATTCAAAGAATTAGAGAATTAAGACCTGACATGATTCTATTATCAGGTGGAATAGATGGTGGTACGGTCTCTCACGTTGTTGAGCTAGCTGAATTGCTATCCGCTGCGAATCCAAAGCCAAGGCTGGGACAAGAATATAAACTACCTGTAATTTACGCAGGCAATAAAAAGGCACAGGAAAGTATCCAAAAAACTTTAGGTGATAAAGTTGACCTTGACATAGTAGAAAACATTCGACCTGTTCTTGAAAGGGAGAATCTTGAACCCTCAAGGGATAAAATACATGATCTATTTATGGAACATGTAATGCAGCAAGCCCCTGGATACAAAAAACTAATGTCTTGGACAGATGCTCCAATCATGCCTACCCCAGGTGCCGTAGGTGCGCTTATTGAGATGATTGCTAAAACTGAAAAAATTTCTGTGGTAGGAGTAGACATTGGTGGTGCGACCACGGATATTTTTTCTGTATTTCAAAATAAGTTTAATAGGACCGTAAGCGCAAACCTTGGCATGAGTTATTCTATTTGTAATGTTCTTGCTGAATCGGGAATTGAAAATGTTCTTAGGTGGGTGCCTTTTGAAATTGACCCAAAAGATCTAACAAATAGGATTGGTAATAAAATGATCCGACCTACAACCGTTCCTCAATCGCTAGAAGAATTATTTATTGAACAATCCATTGCTAGAGAAGCTTTAAGACTGTCATTCAAACAACACAAGGAATTTGCCGTAGGATTAAAAGGAGTTCAGAAGGAAAGAACAATATCAGATGCTTTTGAGCAAAGTACTTCAGGCGAATCATTGGTGAATATGATGGATCTTGATCTAATTGTTGGATCTGGAGGAGTGTTAAGTCATGCACCCAGAAGAGAACAATCTGCAAAAATGCTAATTGATGCTTTCATGCCTCAGGGCATTACGCAATTAGCCGTTGATTCCATTTTTATGATGCCCCAGTTAGGTGTTTTATCACATGTTGAAGAAAAAGAATTTAGTCAGCAGGCAAGAGATGCAGCCTTAGAGGTATTTCATAAAGATTGTCTAATAAGATTAGGTACCTGCGTTACACCTGTCGGTAATTCAAAATCTGGCGACACAGTAATGAGAATTAAACTGGAAATGCCAGATGATAGCCTTATTGAAAAAGAAATTTTAAAAGATGAGATTATTAGGATAGAATTACCATATCAACCAATAAAAGCCACCATTATTCCTTCCAAAATGATGGATGTTGGAGCCGGTTTTGGACAAGAAATTCAGACAGAATTATATGGAGGTACGGTTGGATTGATATTTGATGGAAGAAATAGGCCTATTAATATTCCCAATGATAAAAATAAAAGGCTTGAAGCTCTGATTTCATGGTCAAAAGCATTGAACGAGTACCCTCAAACCAAACAAAAGTGATTTAAAATGGCTCACGCATATACACCTGGATTAAAAGTTTTACAAAATTCAAAGATTAAAAAAGAAAGGATTCTACCAATAAAGGGAGAGGTCTTAAAAAAGAAGGGAGATACTGTTCAAGCAGAAAATATTATTGCAAGAACTAACCTACCCGGCAATGTTCATATGGTTAAAGTATCAAATAGATTAAATATTTCACCCGCTGACATAAGAGATGCCCTTATTATTGATGAGGGTGACACTGTAGTAAAGGGCGATTTAATCGCACAAACGGATGGTATTTTTGGTTTTTTTAAATCTGAATTGCTATCACCAATTTCTGGAAATATAGAATCAATATCAGATGTAACTGGCCAAATTGCAATTAGAGAAGCTCCATTACCAGTAGAAATAGATGCCTATGTCAGTGGGAAGATTTCTCAAGTCATTGAAGAAGAAGGAGTTGTAATTGATACAAATGCAGCCTATGTCCAAGGAATTTTTGGAATTGGGGGTGAAGCTAGAGGTATATTAGAGATTGTATCAAAAAATCGATCTGATTCCTTGGAGGCAAATGATATTAATTCCTCGCATCAAGGTAAGATAATTGTAGGTGGTTCCTTTTTATCATTAGATGCATATGAAAAAGCATTATCTAAAAAGGTATCTGGTATTGTAGTAGGAGGGTTTAATTACTTCGATCTAGAAAAAATTTTAGGCTTCACACTAGGCGTTGCAATAACTGGCACCGAGAAACTTAATACTTCATTAATTGTTACCGAAGGATATGGTAACATACAAATGAGTGACAGAACATATGAGTTACTAAAAACTCATAATGGAAAATTTGTATCTATAAATGGCGCAACTCAGATACGTGCAGGTGTTATAAGACCAGAGATTGTAATTCCTCTTGAAGAGAAAAAGAAAAGAAATGATTCTATTTCATCGAATAAAGGTCAATTAGGAATCCAAGAAGGGTCAAATGTTCGGGTTATTCGTGAACCTTATTTTGGAAAAATTGGTGAGGTAATCGAACTTCCCACCGAATTACGACAAATGGAATCCGAAACTATGGTTAGAGTTGCAATTGTTAAAATTAATGATTCACATTCAGTGATACCTCGATCAAATTTAGAATTATTAGAAACAGATTAGTATTTTTATGAATATTAAACAAAATTTTTCGTTCAATTCTCATCCCACTGATTTATCTTTGACCCCAGAAGATAAATTGTTTTTGGAAAAGATCGCCAAAAAGGTGCACAAATATGGTCTGGTAACACCAGCTGTTTTTTTTCTAGAGATGACTAAACCATTATCTCTTATTGGGAGCCATATATTAGTCTTTTTTGGACCGATAATAAATTCTTTAATTCAATCTGAAAATTATTATCGTGCTGTTGAAGTGTTTGAGGAACCAAAAAATGTTGAGGCCTTATTAAAAATGATTGAGGAACTAGATAAAAAATGAATGATCGTGATTTCATAATAGGTAGTGCGATAATTTGTATATCTTTCATTGTCTATTGGATTATAGGAGCGCCTTACTTTATAACTGATAGAATAGTAATGTTTTTAGCGATCCTTCTCTTTGGTGGAATCTTAATGTACAATACTAGAAAAGCACAGAGAGGTGAGGAAATCTTTCTAAGAAGCATACCTGGATTAAAAGCAGTTGAAGAAGCCGTTGGACGCTCAACTGAAATGGGAAAACCCGTACTTTTTGTACCCGGAATTCAAGATATGGATCAAGTAGAAACTGTAGCAGGTGTAATTGTGCTAGGGCATGTATCTAAAATGACAGCTAGATATGAAACTACTCTAGATGTTCCAGTATCACGGGCTATTGTCATGAAAGCCGCTAGAGAGGCATGTAAAGAGTCTTATTTGGTTGAAGGAAAGCCCGAAATGTTTCAAGAGGATATGGTTCATTATGTGACTGATGAACAGTTTGCATATGCAGCAGGTGTTAATGGAATAATGGTGCGAGAAAAACCAGCAGCTTGTATTTATATGGGAAAATTTTTTGCAGAATCTTTGATATTGGCTGAAACTGGAAATTCAATTGGCGCTATACAGATAGCTGGGACAGCTTCTCAATCTCAAATACCATTTTTTGTAACTGCCTGTGATTATACTTTAATAGGAGAAGAATTCTTTGCTGCGAGTGCATATTTATCAGACAAGCCTGAATTAGTTGGTGCAGTAAAGGGACAAGATATGATAAAAATGATAATTCTTGCGATGACAATTGGTGGGGTCTTTCTTCGAATTCTATACGATTTCAACGTGATCAACTTTAATATTACTAGTATGCTTACCATTAGATAAAAAAAATAATGATTTGGAAAAGACAAATACCAATTGCAATCGTATCCTTGATTGGATTTGCAACTTTAATCGGTTGGTTTACAGATCAACCATCGTTTAAGGCATTTGTAGACGATGATGCTACTCAATGGTTTGACATTCTTGCGGCGTTTGCTATCTTTCTTGGAGGACTCAATCTTTTAAAATTGCAATCTCGTAAAATCATAAGAAAAGAAAAAGGTTGGCAGTATAGCATATTCGCGGTTGGTGGACTAATTCTAGCATTAATTGCTGGTTTTGTAATCAAAGGTAATCCAGATGTCGCATGGGGTACTCATGTAACTGCAAAAGGTACACTTTTTAAATGGATGTTCAATTACATGGTATCTCCAATGCAGGCTACAATGTTTGCTTTGTTAGCATTTTATGTAGCTTCTGCTTCTTACAGAGCATTTAGAATTAGAAATTTCGAGGCAACACTTTTATTAGCTTCTGGAATCATAATAATGATTGGGAGAGTCCCCTTAGGAAGTTTTATTTCAAGTTGGTTCGTATTATATATTCTTATCTTAATTGGTGGCATTATCATTAATTCTATTTTCAAGAATAGAAAATATACTGCTATTTTTGTTGGTCTTGGATTATTCATAGTTACACTAGCTGGAAGTTCCATGGGTTGGCCAATAGATAAACCTGGAGTCTTTTATTTACCTTTATTACAAGAATGGATATATAGGTATCCAAATAGTGCAGGTTCTCGATCCATTATGATAGGAATTGGTTTAGGAATATTTGGAACTTCGATTAGATATATCCTAGGAATTGAACGATCTTATATTGGTGAGTAATGACTAAAATTTTAGAATCTATATTGAAACTTGCGAAGGTGGATAGGAGATGGATTTTCCTGCTTATTGGTCTAGTCGTTCTAATACCATTGATATATCCATTAGCGCTTCCAATAAGAGCAAGTAAAGATTCACAGCAAGTATATGATTTTGTTGAATCATTAGAGCCAAATTCAAAAATTTTATTGTCCTGTGAATATGGTCCCAGCACAAAACCAGAAATTCATCCCATGGTGACTTCTCTACTTCATCATTTATTTAGTTTGGATAGAGGTCATAAGGTATATGTTGTCTGTCTTTGGCCAGACGGCCAATTTATGGCGGAAGAAGCACTAGATGAAGTTGCTGTCAAAAGGTATGGACTCACCTATGGCGAAGATTTTGTATTGCTGGGATTTAGACCAGGTGCAGAGGCGGTTGTAAAGGGTATAGTTAGTGATTTAAGAAAATTATATACTATAGATGCCAAAGGTACAAAAGTTGAGAACATACCTATGATGGAAGGCATAAATAGATTTGAAGATTTTGATTTTCTATTTTCTGGATCTGCTGGCTATCCAGGAACTACTGAATGGGTTCTATTTGCTTCAGATCCAACGGGTATCCCAATGAGTACAGGCACTACCTCTATTCAAGTAAATGAGATGATGCCATACGTTCTGGGTGGACAAATAAATGGAATTTTAGCAGGTATGCCAGGAGCGGCAGAATACGAGGCCTTGATAAATGAGCCGGGTATTGCGACAAGTGGAATGGATGCGCAATCTGCAGCCCACTTTGTCATAGTTTTATTCATATTTTTTGGTAATCTTGGATATTATATTGAACGAAAACGTTCAAAACAAAACAAGGGCTATTAGATTATGGATATTTTTGGAGCCTGGATTGCAGTTTTTCTTACTTTAGCTATTTTTTCTTTTCTTTATAAGGACAATCCATTTTATAAGATTGCAGAACATCTTTTTGTTGGAGTTTCTGCAGGCTATTGGATGTCATTTAATTTTTGGACTCAAATACAACCAAATCTATTTGGAAGATTATGGCCCGCTAATCATTACTCTGATTCAAGCATCTGGTATGGACTATATGATATCTTTAGTTTATTTGCAGGAAGTATTTTTCCTGAAGGTGGTATTGATAAAGGTCATGACATACACATCATTTACTTAATTCCACTGGCGCTTGGAATTATGATGCTTGTAAGTCTTTATCAACCATTGGGGTGGATGGCGAGATGGGGTATTGCATATACTGTTGGTATGGCCGCAGGCTTGAGAGCATACGGGATTTTAAATTCCAATGTTTTGGGTCAAGTTAAAAATACCATCATACCTGTAGTAGGAACAGAGCTACCATTTTTCAGTCTTACAGGAGATTCTCATTTTAATAATTTGGTTATTTTAGTTGGTACGATTACTGGCTTACTGTATTTTTATTTTTCCAGAGAACAAAAAGGTGTCTTTGGTAAGGTTACAAGAATTGGAATCTATTTCTTAATGATCTCTTTTGGTGCCTCATTCGGTTTTGCGGTCATGGGTAGAATTTCATTATTAATCGGGAGATTCTTAGACCTTATAAAATATTCAGGTTCAGAATATCATCATGCTAGTATTTGGATATTAATAACAATGGTAATTCTTTTAGTATACTCAGCATATCAAGATAAAGAAACTACCAATTAGATAAATGAACATTGACATTAATAGTAAGGTCTGGGATAACTCAGACCTTTTTTTTTTAAAAAAATAAAACTTGGAGGATACTTCATGCTTAGGATCTTTATACCATTAGTTTTCTTAACCAATCTATATTCTATTGTCCCGCCAAAAAATGGAAATTTTACAAGAGAGGTATTAGAAAAATTGAATAATCAAGAAATTGGACAAGATTATGGCAATCCAGGATGGGTAAAAAAACTTTCAAAACAGAATGATTCTGAATTACGTAATATTCAATTACAATTCTCTTTGCCTGTCTTATTAGGAAAATACTCAGATGCATCAAACACATACTTTGATGAAACAGACTATCAACAATTACTCTTTGGAAATAATCCTACAGGATCCATGAAAGAATATTTTGAAGAAATATCTTATGGCAATTTCGATATAGATGGTCAGGTTAGTGGCTGGGATCAATCTAGTTTTACAAAATCCCAAGCAGTAGATAATACTAGACAATATGTTGCTGAGGTTGCATCTTTATCTGATTCGGATTTTGATTATGGCCAATTTGACAATGATGGTCCTGATAACATACCTAATTCGGGAGATGATGATGGTTACGTAGATGGAATAGCGGTTGTATATCCTGGCTGTCTTGATGGTAGTAATAATATTTGGGCCCACCAGAGTTCTTTAGGCTCTTATCAATATGTGACTAATGATCTCACCCCAAATGGAAACAACATAATTATTGATACATATATGGTTTGTCCAGAATTACCTGGTAGCCAGAATTGCATAACCAGTGAAATTTGTCCAATGGGAATATTTGCACATGAGTTTGGTCACGTACTAGGATTACCTGATCTATATGATAGGGATGACTCCAATGGGGGATCTGAAGGATTGGGTGAATGGTGCCTTATGGCTTCAGGAAGTTGGTTAGGATGGTATGGCGACACACCCTCACATATGTCATCATGGTGTAAAATTCAATTAGGTTGGATGTCGCCTACAATTATTTCCACTTTACAAAATGAGGTAATGATTCCTCAATTAGCTACCTCATCAACTGCCATAAAAATTTGGGAAGATGATTATAGATTGAATAGATATTTCTTGATAGAGAATAGACAAAATTATGGATTTGATTATTATATTAATGGTTCCGGCCTACTTATTTACCATGTAAATGAAAATAGAATCGCAGGTTTCAATAGCTTTGGTCCGGTTAATGATGATGAAAATGATAAAATGATTGATCTTGAATCAGCCGATGGCTTAACCCATTTAGATGATGAAATCAATAGAGGTGACGCTGGTGACCCATTTCCTGGTTCCACAAACAATATCCTTTTTAGTGACAATACAATTCCATCTTCCATTACAAATGATGGTTTAGTAACTGGAATTTCAATCGCAGAAATTAGTTTGTCAGATTCCATAATGTATGCAAATATCACACCTAAATCTTCTTCTGGATATGCACTGTTTTATGATGAATATGGAATATCCAATACCGCATTGACCATAGGTACGGATGAGCAATGGTCAGGTGTTCATTTTACATCCAATGTTCCGGGTTTTGTTACGGAAATTGATTTTGGCTTGGTCTGGGAAGTATATTGGAATACGGACCAATTAAATTGGGAAGTGAATATCTATGATTCATTTGATGGAACCTCTCCCGGTACTTTATATCAGACCATTAGTGGAAATTCTTTTGTTGGTGGTTGGCATACCGTGGGGATTGATTCAATGGAAATAGGGGAGGGTCAAGATTTCTTCATTGCTGTAAAGTTTAATAATAATGGATATGTATATGCTTTTGATAATTTGGGTCCATTTTCGGAAAGATCATACTTGTCAAGTAATGGTGTCACCTTCGATGACCAACTTTCCCTTTATGGTGATGCAAACATAAGAGCTAAAATTTCAACAGACCAATATGTTTCTACGAACAATAAATCGTTCATCCCTAAAGATATCCAATTAAATCCTAATTATCCAAACCCCTTTAATCCACAAACTACCCTTAGTTTTACTTTACATCAGATTGGTAAAGTATCACTTGATGTATATGATATAAATGGCAAACACATAGAAAGTTTAATCAAAGATGTGAATTACTATTCTGGTAATCATAATGTCTCATGGGATGCATCTAACAAATCTTCTGGTGTATATTTAATCTCTTTAGTAGTCGATACTGAAATCAGAAACCAAAAGATTATGCTTATTAAATAAGTAGAAAAAAGCCGAATAACATAAGATATATTTAATATTAAAGATAAATAAAAATTTCTTAGTTAAGTCCTATGAAAAAAATCTATTTATTGATCATCCTACTTAATTTAAGTTGTGTTTCTTTAATTAAATCAGGTCAGAATGAATACGATATAACTCGATATTTTATTGGAACAGCAAATACTTCAACTTTTCAAAATGTGATTAATGAAATTTTAAAGCATCATGGTTATGAAATCGAAAACTATTATCAAAACAGCACTTCTTCAACAATTATCACATCCTGGAAAATGCGCAAAGTTAAAAACAAAGAAATTGCTTTAGGGTATAGTAAAGCAAAAACCAAAATTGAGATCAGTGGTTTAATGATTGATAAATCATATATGAAAAAGGGCCCTTTTGAATATGAGTGTTATATGAAAGTATATGATATGGTTTATGATGGTAAAAAATATATTGAATCAGATTACCCCAATGAAGTTAGAAGAAGAATGTCATTCTTAGCAAAAATTATCAGAAGAGAATTTTCAAAAAATTCAAAGAATATTTGAAAAGTGATTTTATTAACATAGTATTTTTTACTGGTGCAGGAATGTCAGCTGAATCAGGAGTTCCTACATATCGAGGGAAGGGAGGCATATGGCACGAATACAAATGGGAAGAATATGCCTGTCAGAATGCATTTGATAACAATCCTCAAATAGTGTTGGATTTTCATGAATTAAGAAGAATTGAGGCTTTAAAATGTAACCCCCATAGTGGTCATTTCAGAATGAGTGAAATAGAATCAAAAAAAGATAAAACATATATTATTACTCAAAATATTGACGGTATGCATCAAAGAGCAGCATCTAAAAATGTAATTGAATTACATGGTAGCTTATGGAGAATGAAATGTCAATCGGAAAAAATTATAATTGATGATAAAAAATCTGGAGAATACTCAAGCAGATATTGTAAATGCGGAAATGTTTTAAGACCAGACATAGTTTGGTTTAAGGACATGCTCGATGAGTATACAATAAAAAAGGCTACTGAAGTCATTATTAATGCTGATCTTTTTATAAGCATTGGTACAAGTGCACTTGTATGGCCAGCTGCAGGATACGCTAATCTAGCAAAGGACAATGGTGCATACATGATAGAGATCAATCCTCATAATACCGAATTATCTGCAATATATGATAAAATCATAAGAAAAAAGGCTAGTGAGGGATTAGAATATCTTGTTAACGAAGGTTACTTTAATTAGGCCAAGACACTCGCGATATCATCCCTAATCAAAATTAAAATAGCAGATTGAGAAACAATTAAATAATCTTTTTCCTCAATTTTAATCTCAATGCTTGCCTTGCCTAAAAATAGTGCGTAATCACCTACTTCAGCTTGTGTTGGTATATACTTGACATCGGATTTTTTTTCTTTCCAAGGTTCATCGAATGTTCCATCAGGACTGCCGAGAGGAATACCTGGGCCAACTTTAACGACTGTTCCCCCTCTAACTTCTTGTTTTTCTATTACACTTGGAGGTAGGTAGAGGCCGGCAGGTGACTTTTTTTCACCTGTGTCCGGTCTGATCAATATCCTGTCTCCGACCACTAATATTTGCTTGGATGAAGTTTTCAATAAATTTTAATTAAAAAGAATTAAATTGATTAACCATTTTCATTATTTTTTATGCCTTCTTCATCATTTGATATTTTTTTTGCCCAATACGTTTTATTTGTATTTAATAAAAAATAAACATTATCGTTAGTTCTATAAACATCATTTGATTTTTCTTCTCTAACATAATTATGTTGATAATCTTGACCTGAGTTACCGAATATGAAGTGGATTAATTGATTATCATTTTCATCAAAAATTTGGAGATGCCTACCAAGTGAATCATCAACACCAAATTTTTCCCATTTTTCTATTTTCGTGGTAATAATCATTTCTTGTTCAACTTTAAGTAAGCGATTAAATATTTTTTCCACCTGGAATGGCTTAACTTCAAATGAATCAGCATTTGAGATATCCCACAATGTATCATTTCTTAATAGTTCAATAGAATTATCTCCTTCAGTAATCAATATTCTATAGATCTCATCATCATTTCCTGTAAAAATAGGCTCTCCATTAATATTAATTGAACTTTGGGATCTCTGATTATATAAGAATAAAACTACTATTAGCCCCAATGCAACTAGGCTGTATTTAATTGAATCAGTCATATATCTGTTTTAAAACCTCCGCTTGTTCTTTTTCTTTTTTCATCCGAAAAATTCCAAAACCAATTATTAAAAGGGATGGCAGCACTAAATTTGCTAACTTCCATCGTTTTTTAATTTTATCCTGTTCTTTATCAATCTCCTCTTGCGTCATACTTGCTCGAACATTATCCGGTAACTGAAGAATATCTAATGGACGACTAGTGATTTCACGTGATCTTAGAGAAATTAAATCTTTATCTCCTGCAAGATAGTCAACAGCATTCATTAGGAAGACTACATTGTCAGGTATAGACATTCCTCCTTCATCACTAAGGAATTTTGAATCAGATAATAACATAAGCTCCCCATTATTTGAAAGTCTTGATGAGGCAGCTAATATTTTTCCGTCTTGACCAAGCATTTTCAAAAAGGGGTTTTGTTGGGGATCTGGGCTTAGCATAAAATTTGACTCCATCTTTCCACTATTATTTGAGGATTTGAATAAATGAACAACATTTTTCACTTCATCATTTTGCAATGTGTCAATTATAATTTCACTTGGGAATAGTGGCAAAACCTGTTCCAAATTATTTACAATTATGTTTGATAAGGTGTCGTAAATATTAAATGAATCAACTATTGGGAAGAATGGATATTGCACGGCCCTATTCATACTAAATAATCCAACAGATTGCCTGACCTGAACATTTCCACATTTCGAATCCAGAACAAGATTTTTCTGAAGATCTAAACGATATTTTTTCAAGAAATCAAATACATTTGATTCAATGGGATTTGCTTGCTGGGTTTGTATATCAGTATTGACACCACTTTGTGTAAATAGCATTCTATTACCAGATTGTAAATATTGATTCAAATTATCCAAGGTTTTTTCATTAATAGAATCGGTCGTACCAGTTACTAATAATACATTGATATTGCCAGGTATTGGATTACTAGGATCAATTGATCGAAAATTATAATGTTGATTTAACTGAGTAGTTAGGTTCTCAGTTTTCGGTTGCTCTACATTACTGAGATGCATCAGGCCAACTGTTTTTTTATCAATGTTTATTAATGATTTTATTTTTGTACTAATCATGTATTCTAATCCAGCAGTAGTCTGAATAAGTGGAATGATTTCTTTTTTATTTTCAAAGAGAAGGACCATTCCTAAATAAACCTTTTTTACAACCATTTGGTCATTTTCCAATGCCTGCATTTGCACAGGTTGTATACCATCTTTTCTTGCTTGTTCCTCAAGCTCTGCATCTGATTCTGGATCGTGGAAGAAAAATTTTACGTTTTTTGATAATGCTCTATATTCTTCTAAAATATCTTGTAAATACCTTCTAGTATTACCTAGTTCATTTGGAAGGTCATCTGAAAAATATACTTTTATTGTTAAAAGATCATCAAGTTTTGATACAATTGATTCACTTGAGCTTGATAGTGAGAATTTTTTATTATCGGTAAGGTCGAATCTATGAAATATGTCTCTAGATGTTAGATTTAATAAGATTAGACCAGTTACGAGCGCAACTACGAAGATAATGAAAGAGTTTTTATTTTTTATAAGCATTGATTTAATTCCATTTTCTAGATTCTAGAATTCTTGTAGTGATGGTCAGAAAAAATCCAATCACTGAACCAAAATAAATAAGATTTCTTGTGTCCAACACCCCTCTGGACATATTTGATAGGTGAAAATCTGTACTAAGGTATTGGATTACTCCGTTCATCGAAGATGGTACGAAGAATAATAATTTATCCATCATAAAGAATGTCAAAACTATAGCTATGCCAATAATAAAGGCTACAACTTGATTATCAGTTAAGCTACTAGCAAAAAGACTAACCGCCGTATAAACGCCACCCAGCAAAGCCAAACCGAGATAGCCTGTGAAGACTGCACCGTGGTCTATATTGGTTCCGACAGCACAAAGCGTGATATAGTGTATTGAGGTAGTAACCAGACCAAGCAAGATTAAAGAAAAACCAGCTAAATATTTTCCAACAACAATATCTCTTTCTAAAATTGGCATTGTGGATATTATTTCTATTGTTCCTAAGCTTTTTTCTCTAGAAATAAGACCCATGGAAACAGCTGGAATGAAGAAAAGGTATACCAATGGTACGATACCAAATAGAACCCTCATATCTGATTCATTAATCAAAAAAAATTGAATGTTAAAAAAATATCCATTCACTAATGCAAACACTACAAGGAAGATATAAGCCATTGGGCTTGTGAAAAAGGAATGTAATTCTTTTCTAAAGATTGTTAGAATATTATTCATGGCCAACCCCATTGCTCTGTCCAGTAAGGTTTCTAAAAATGTCTTCTAAATTCTTTTCAGTTACACTCATTTCAGTCAGAATCCAAGATTTGCTTACTGCGTGATTAAATATCTCAGCTCTTGGATCACTACCAGAGCTGTATTCTAGATTGACTTTGAACACGTTATCCTCTTTGGATATACCTTTTATGTTTACTTGAGGGATAGTTGCTTTCATATCCTCAATATCATTTTCTTCTGCATTCATAATTTCAAGGTCAAGTTGAGTCATTCCCTGTGAACTGGAGATTAATTCTTCGCTTGTACCATCAGCAACAATCTTTCCATTATCGATGATTATAATTCTATCTACGGTAGCTTGGATTTCTTGCAAAATATGAGAGGACATTAATACCAATTTTTCTTTACCAAGTTTTTTTATAAGGCTACGAATTTCTACAATTTGATTTGGGTCAAGTCCTGTAACTGGCTCGTCAAGAATCAAAATTTTAGGATCATGTATCATTGCCGCTGCAAGACCAATTCTCTGTTTATATCCTTTTGAACAATTGCCTACTGTTCTATGTACGACACCCTGCAATCCACATTCACTAACAACTCGCTTCAAGGCTTCAGAGAAATCTTGCCCTTTAATTTCTCTAATAGATGCATGAAATTTTAAATACTCATGAACCTTCATTTCAAAATATAAAGGATTAAGTTCTGGAAGATATCCAACCATTTTTTGAATTTCTAAGCAATCTGTTATGATGTCCATCTCATCAACAAAAACATTGCCAGATGTTGGACTTAGATATCCTGTAATCATTTTAAGGGTCGTGCTTTTTCCTGCACCATTTGCACCTAAAAATCCAACTATTTCACTATCGTTCAACGAAAATGAAATTGATCTAACTGCTTCTACTGAACCATAATTTTTAGATAAATTGTCAACGCGAATCATTAAACTTCTCCTTGAAGAGCTTTTTTCTAATATTAAAACTATTAATTGGCATAAAGTTCCAAAAAAATGCGCGGAATATTAAAAAAGTTTTTAAAATTTTAAAACCTTATCTTCCATAAAATTATGTGATTAAAATCATAGCATGCTTTTACTGAGTCAGATTTTATTTGACAAATAATAGGAAGGTTCAATATATTTGGTGCGACTCACTATTAATTAATAGTAGTTATGGTTAACCAAAATAAAAAAGGAGAGTTATATGACTCGCTTATTTAAAACATTAATCTCAACAATTGTTGCATTCGCAATGGTTGCTGTTGTACCTGCTGAAAGCACTGTAACAGCTGACCAAGTAGAATTCTCAATTGAAAAAGATTGTGAAAATACAGTGTTTGCTAGTGCAGACGTGAAAAAGAAAAAGAAGAAAGGAAAGAAAATTTCCGGTAAAGGTAAAAAGAAGAAAAAAGGCTTTTTCTCAAAAGTTTTTGGTTCAAAGTAACCAATTCTTTTTCAAAAGAAAAAAAGGGTGCTATTACGCACCCTTTTTTTTTGAATAAATTCACGTAACTTCTACCAATTAATAATAGGATAATGCCAATGATCACATACCAAGATTCGAAAAGCATTTTTATTGCTATTTTATTTACATTAACTGTAAATGGACAAGATGCAGATACAACAGCTGCTGAAGAAGAGAGTGGCAGGGAGATGTATACAAGCGTTGATATTAGTTTTTCACAAGATAAAGGGAATACTGACTTCTCTTCACTATACTACGGATTTAACTATACATTATTAGGAGATTTAGGGCCTCTAAAAGATACAGAATTCCTGTTCGATTACAATAGGAGTGATGACAAGCTTGATAAAGAGCCATTTACTGATGACCAGTCATTAACATTGAAATTTGATGTTTGGGCAAATCAAAGATTCTCCCCATTTTTGTTTTTTCAAAAATCGTTTGACAATGTAATTGGTTTAGAGGATAGATTGAATTATGGATTAGGAGGGAAGGTCGGAATAATGAAAGGACTTTCTGTTAGCTACGCATTCTTATTTGAAAAAGAAGATTATTTACTATACACATATACTGATTCGGCTGCATATGATTTAGATGGCAGCGTTGCAAGTGGTGATTATTATTATACAGACTCAGTTATGATTGATACGAATTATTATTATTATGATGCTTACTATGGTGATGAATTTTATGTATACACAGATTCAAGCGCCTATTACTATCCAACGGATTCAACCGAGACTGGTCCAGAGGAGTTTTTTCGTCATTCTATTAGACCGAAAATTAAACTAAAGTTTTTTGATGATAATTTGGTTTTTGATTATAGATTTTATTACAAACCACGTGTTGATGACTTTAACGAATACCTTCTTGAACACGAGTTGACAATTTCATTAGCAACCTTCTATGAAGCTCTTACAATTGATCTAAACTATACTAATAAATATAATTCAAGGTATGATAAGGATGATAAAATCATAAACAGAGATACTGGAATGCCTTATAAGGCTGTTGATGAGAACATAACCTTGGGACTGTCTTTAGCATTTTAACATAAATAAAGAATTTTAATCATTGGGGACCTAGGATTAATTTTAGGTCCCTTTTTATTATGCAATACAATCACTTAACAATTGAACAAAAATGGCAGAGATATTGGAATCAAAATAATACATTTAGAGTCCACAAAGATCTAAAGAAGGAAAAATTATATGTACTCGACATGTTTCCATATCCGTCTGGATCTGGGCTACATGTTGGTCATCCTCTTGGTTACACAGCAACTGATATTTATTCTCGCTATAAAAGGCTGCGGGGTTATAATGTATTACATCCAATGGGTTGGGATGCATTTGGTTTACCAGCAGAACAGTATGCCTTAAGAACTGGTACTCATCCAAAACAAACAACTGAAGACAACATAAAAAATTTTAAACGTCAGATTCAAATGCTGGGTTTTAGTTATGATTGGGACAGAGAAGTCAATACAACTGATGAAAATTATTACAAATGGACTCAGTGGATTTTTCTACAACTATACAAAAAGGGCCTAGCTTATGAGGCTGAAGTTCCTGTTAATTGGTGCCCAGAACTAAAAGCTGTACTAGCAAATGAAGAAGTTGTCGATGGAAAATCTGAGATTGGAGGTTACCCCGTAATAAGAAAACCAATGCGTCAGTGGATGTTTCGCATCACGGAATATGCTGAATCTTTGCTTGAAGGATTAGATAGCCTTGACTGGCCAGAAAATGTAAAAGAATTGCAACGGAATTGGATAGGAAAATCTGAAGGTGCAGAAGTTGTATTTGAATTACAATCCATAAAAAAAACACTAAAGGTATTTACGACCAGGCCTGATACGCTTTTTGGTGCAACATATATTGTGCTGGCTCCTGAACATCCTTTAGTTAAAAAATTAACATTGAAAAAATATTTCGATAATGTGAAAGCTTATGTTTCTGCATCTGAGAGAAAAAGTGACCTAGATAGGGGGGACCTGAATAAGGAAAAAACTGGTGTATTTACAGGTTCATTTGCAATAAATCCTGTTAACAATGTGAAAATACCAATTTGGATTGCAGATTATGTTCTTATGACTTATGGTACTGGAGCTATTATGGCAGTACCAGGTCATGATGAGCGTGACTTTGAATTTGCGATTAAATATGAGCTCCCAATTAAAGAAGTTGTATCTGGTGGGAATATCAAAGTTGAAGCTTATACAGAAAATGAAAAAGGAATATTAATAAATTCATCAAATCATAACGGCTTGGATCTAAATGGTAAATTAGTGCAAGATGCAATTAATGAAGTAATATTTTGGTTAAAAGAAAATAATAAAGGCAAGGCAAAGGTACAATACAAGCTAAGAGATTGGCTTTTTTCTAGGCAGCGATACTGGGGTGAACCTATACCAATCATTCATAATGATGATGGGTCAGTAATAGCCGTTGATGAATCTGACTTACCACTAACCTTACCTCAAATTGATAAATATGAGCCTGCTGATACTGGTGAATCTCCGTTAGCAAATGCAATAGATTGGGTAAAAACAAAGGGTGGGACAAGGGAGACCAACACCATGCCTCAATGGGCTGGTTCTTGTTGGTATTTCTTACGATTCACAGATCCTAAAAATATGGAAAAACCGTGGAGCAAGGAAAACGAATCCTATTGGATGCCTGTTGACTTATATATTGGAGGCGTAGAGCATGCTGTATTGCATTTACTATATGCAAGATTTTGGCAGCATGTATTATATGACCTTGGTTTAGTTTCGCATAAAGAGCCATTTAAGAAGCTGTTCAATCAAGGAATGATACAAGGAGAGGATGGTCAAAAAATGAGTAAGTCCAGGGGAAATGTCATTAATCCCGATGATGTTGTGAATTCTTATGGCGCAGATAGTTTTCGCCTTTATGAGATGTTTATGGGGCCTCTGGATAAATCAAAACCGTGGAGTACGAAAGGGCTACAAGGATGTCATAGATTTATCCAAAGAGTATGGCGTTTATTCAACAGTGATGAATTTCAGATTAAAGAAAATTGTTCTAATGAGGAAACAAAAAAATTATTGCATAAAACAATAAAAAAAGTGAGTGAAGATCTCGATGAATTACGATTTAATACAGCTGTATCACAGTTAATGATTTTTACTAATCACATGACCTCAATTAAAATATTAGATAGGGATATTTTGCACAAGTTTTTAATTTTATTAAATCCTTTTGCGCCTCATGTCACAGAAGAACTAAACGAAAAAATTGGCTTTTCTCCAATCAGTTCTCTTGAATGGCCTAATTATGATGACACACTAATAATTGATGAAAAAATAAGGATTGCAATACAGTTTAATGGAAAGAAAAGAGGCGTAGTAGAAATCCTTCCAAACACGGGAAAAGAAGATGTTTATGATTTAGTTAAAAATACTTCTTTTGGAGAAAAGTATCTATCTGAGGGTGAAGTAATAAGAATTATATATGTGCCAGATAAAATAATGAATATCATAATCAAGTAAATATTTAAAAAAATAATAAAACTTTTCAAACTAATTTCCAGGATAAAAATATGAAAAACCCATTATTGGAAAAATTTGACCAACCATTTGGAACCATACCGTTTAATGATATAAAAGTTCATCATTTTGTACCGGCTGTTAAATTCGGAATAAAAGATGCAGAATCAAATATCGCGAAAATTTCAAAAAATAAAGAGGTTGCTACATTTGAAAATACTGTACTTGCCTTAGAATTATCTGGCGAAAAATTAAATACTGTTCTTCACGCTTATTATCACCTGTTTGGAAGTGAATCTGACCAGAAACTAAAGGACCTTTCAGATGAAATAAGTCCAATGGTTGCTGAGTTTGAAAATAATATTTATCTGAATGAAAATTTATTCAGCAAGATCAAACAAGTATATGCAAATAAACACAAGCTAGATGACCCTGAAGATATAAGACTAGTAATTCTAACTTATAAAGATTTTACAAGAAATGGGGCAGCTCTAAACGATAAGGAAAAACAGAAACTGAGAGAAATTGACAAAGAACTTTCAACTCTTTCCCCACAATTTTCCAAAAACACATTGAACGCTACAAATAAATTTGAATTATGGCTTAATGAAAATCAATTGGGTGGATTACCCGAAAGTGTAATAGAAGCTGCTAAAATAGCTGCAAAAGAAAAGGATGAAAGTGAAAAGTGGCTGATAACTGGACAATTTCCAAGTTTTTCGCCTTTTATGAAATACTCTAACCAAAGAGAATTAAGGAAAACAGTTCATATCGCAATATCGAGTAAATGCAATGGTGGCGAATTTGATAATAATCCACTTTGTAAAAAAATTTCTAAACTCAAACACAAAAGGGCACAATTATTAGGCTATGATAATTACGCCAATTATATACTTGAAGAAAGAATGGCTGAAAAACAAGAAAATATTTTTAACCTTCTAGATAATTTATATGAATCTTGTATTGAGCATGCTAAAAAAGATTTAAATGAAATCTCTCAAATTGCAAAAAAGTTAGATAATATAGATAAAATTAAATCTTGGGATATGTCTTATTATTCTGAAAAACTAAAACGAAATAAATTTAATTTTGATGATAATGATTTAAAACCATATTTTCAATCTGACAAAGTTATTCAAGGTGCTTTTGAGATCGCAAATAGGCTATATGGACTACAATTCAAACCTATGAAAAATATCCAAACCTGGCATAAGGATGTGAATGTATATGAAGTTCAAGAGGAAAATGAAAGACACATAGGGGTCCTCTACGTAGATTTATTTCCAAGAGAATCCAAAAGAGGCGGAGCTTGGATGAATGCATTAAAATCTCAGGGGATGGTCAATGGTAAGATTCTTAGACCGCATATTTCACTTACATGTAACCTTACAAAACCAACAGAAAACAAACCATCATTACTAACCTTTTCCGAAGTTGAAACTATATTTCATGAATTTGGCCATTGTTTACACGGATTATTGTCTGATGTAAAATACAAAAAAACATCAGGAACTTCTGTATTTTGGGATTTTGTTGAATTGCCATCCCAAATAATGGAAAATTGGGTTAGTGAACCTGAGGCTCTTAAAATATTTGCTCATCATTTCGAAACTAATAAGGTTTTGCCGCGAAATATGATTCAAAAATTAAAAGAATCAAAAAACTTTATGTCTGGTACAAATTGCTTAAGACAATTAATGTTTGGCTATTTAGATATGGCTTGGTTTGGCAAAGATAATAACATAAATAATGTAACAAAATTTGAAAAAAACGCTATAAAAAAGACCCAATTGAGACCAGACGATACTCCTCTTGGCTCTATATCAACACAGCTTGGTCATATTTTTTCTGGAGGATATTCTGCTGGATACTATTCATATAAATGGGCAGAGGTATTAGATGCTGATGCTTTTGAAAAATTTAAAATGGACGGTATTTTTAATAAAGAGACTGCTGCATCATTTAGAGAAAATATTTTGTCAAAAGGTAATACTAAACACCCATTAGAACTTTATAAATCTTTCCGCGGTAGAAAACCTACGATTTCCGCTTTATTAAAAAGAGAGGGTCTAGTTTAGAATTTTAATAGTAAGAATTATTTGATTATACATAACATATATTATGGGACATTTCCAATAATACATATTAAATAGAAATTATTTATTTAATCTTTAAACATACCTATCAATAAAAGTAAAAAATCTCCATAATAATGCACAAATCATCAGTTTTTACCAGCATTTCATCTAGTTTATGGACATCTCTATATTATCCTACAGTGAAAAAGGTTTAATCTTCATATATAGTCAATCTATCTACAATCAATTTGTTTTAATGATTAAACCAATAGTATCAATTTATAATGAGCATAAAATAAATTATGATTCAAGTATTTTTTTTTCAGAATCTTGTTCATGATATCATATCTATTAATAAAATGATATCAAAAATATTTAATGTATCGTCAAAATTAATATCTGCAATGCTAATTATTTGTGAACCAATCTCTTGATCAGAAAGAATAATTCCTATTAATGTTAGTAAATCATCGAGGTCTATAGCTTGATCTTGATTCAAATCCCCTATGTCAATCAAAGGATTGTGATTAAAAGTGAAATCCCAGATTCCTCTTCCATATGTACCGAATCTAACCGTTTGTATTTCATCTATATATTCAACACTCCAATATACTTGCTCTGGTGCATCCGTTCCTGCAATTGATTCCCAAATTTCAGTTTCAAAAGAAAATGCATATGGACCAACTTCAGTTGCTGCAAACAGAACCGATTCATCAGGCAGAGATGCCAAATCATAAACTAACGTATTGGGCAGCCCATCATCAAAGGCAATGAAACTTTGTCCTCCATTTTCACTTAAATAGACTGCTGGATTTGAATATCCACTGCCACCAATATATATCCTATCTTCATTTACTGGAGATGGTAAAATTGAACTCCCATAAAAATAATGTGAACTAGGACCTGAAAAACTTGAAGTTTGAGTGAAGCTAGCTCCAGCATTATCTGAATAGAAAAACTCTCCATTTTCAGTCGATACGTACCATTTATTACTTATTATAGGGCTATACGATAATGCGGAGATTTTTGATGGGAAAGTATATTCCAGATCTTCTGCAACCATACCATTTGCTGTATAGGTTACCTTTACTATATGGTTTTGTGAATAAATACCACCTCCACCAATATATACCATATTAGCAGAGTTTGGATCATTCATCAATGGTGGGAGCCATAGGTATCCTTCTCCCTGAAAATCCCATGAATGCATTTCAGTTGAATTTGCAATATCAGGATAATACATTACAAATCCAGGATAATCTGTCCAAAGGCTATTACCACCATCTTTTGAAACGATATGGCCATAATCTCCACTAATCGTTTGTTCAAAATCTAATACCCCATCATATGAACCTGAACTCAAATACCTTTGAAACCCTTGATCTTGACTTCCTGCATATATATGATGAGGCTGATGTTTTTTAGTATAGGTGGAGTAATATTGACTAACACCGAGTCCATCTAAAGATATATTCAGTACGTTAACAAGATGATCATAAGATTTATAAATACCTCCATCCGTAGATATTAATTGAAATTCATCATTAGTCTGCTCGTCAATCACATAGCTAATCTCAGGAATATCAGCATGCAGTTTAGATTCAGGATATGAATAATATTCCCACCAATGATTAATTAACTCCCAATTTTGTCCACCATCATTTGTTTTGTACCCATCAACATTTCCTATGGAAATAAGATTAGGATCTATGCTTGAACACTCAAAACTATTTATGGTGAAAGTTCCAGTAGGAAGTGTTCCTAAATCTTGCCAAGATGAACCACTATCGATGGATGTGTATAACCTATCTCCAATACGAACGTGTAAAAAAAACTGTCCATCATCTGTTTCCCCACCAATGATGATATTATTTCCAATTTCTTCAGTTTCAATTTCACTAATAAACGTAATTTCATTTGTTATTGAATCTAAGCGATAAATCATCCCGTTATTGAGAATAATTAAATCACCGCCCAACAATGATGATGTCCATATGTCAAAATGACTAGTTCCAATTATAAATCCGTTATTTTCAGTTAATTCAAGAATTCTTGAAAATGATTCGCCATTATCGTTTGATTTATAAATTGATGGCATATATGTCCATTCATCATAATCCCACTCTATTGCTGCTAAAAAAATTGATTCTAAATCATTATCTGCTCTTAATGCTCTAAATATCCAACCCCAGTTTTCTACAGATTCCAAACCATTCGCAAGTTCTATCACATAACCTTCATTATCAGTTCTAAAACATCCTTTGTCATTTATCATTATCATTCTTGTTGTATTAGAATAATTAAATCTATCTAAAAAATGAATTCCCTTTATTTGAAAATAGTCATTTAATGAAGTCCATTCATTTCCATTAATATCTCCTCTCCAGATATTCCCACCACTAGAGGCACAGTAAACTTCCAGATTCTCTGAATCGTAAAAGGATGTCAATATTCTGCCAGCTTGATTATTACTACCTCTTTCAAACCATTCTCCAGGAACAGGTAGTGGATTTCTATTTGATTCTATGTTCTGTATTCTATTTATTCTATTAAATGTGGATATCGAGTGTTTTTCTTTTCGAATTCTGTCATTAAGAATTTTATAATCTTTATCTGGAGATACGCGGTGCATATTCTCCATCCACTCTCTTCGATGTTGTTTAAAATTTTTTCTATTCTTTTTTTTCTCAATAATTTCTGTTGGAATTGGCAAGTGTATTTTATTTTTTTTTAAAGAAACTGATATTGATATGGTGAATATCATCAAAATACTTAAACTATTCTTAGTCAGAAATCGTGAATTGCTTTTATCAGACATAGTAAAAATTAAATTAGGAAATGATACATTTTATAATATAAAAAAGGGGATGAATGTTTTCAGCCCCTTTAATTTTAATTGATATTAAGACATCTTTACCTACTCTTCCTCTGCAGCCTCTGCCTTTTCCTCTTGAATCAATGTTAGGTCTTCGATTTCTTTTAATCTTTTATTTATATTTTTTGTGGTTTGATCAACATTAGAGATGTTCTGTTTTAACTTCCTTATATTTCCTTTTAGATCCGTTGATAGATCGTCAAGGTCATTGCTTAGGTTCCTAAAATTTTTGCCAGTCTCCCTAATGAAATTATCAAGTTTAAAACTTACATCTTCAATCATTACAGCTAAGGAATCTGTATTCTTTTCAATTAATGCGGTATTTGCTTCTATGTCTTTTTGCGCAGTTCTTATATGTTTTCCTCTACCGATAAATCTGAGATTGTATGTGCGAAGACTATCTGAATAAGCCCCAAGCACCTTATCAACATGATTTTTGTCAGCCAAATTAAGCTGATCCATTCTAATCTTAAGATCTTCTGTCATTGCATAATAATAGAAGGCACCTATGTAAAGGGCCCCAAGCATTATAAAAATGAATTTTTCTTTACCGTTCATAGGGATTCCTATTTATTTTTTATTTTCCTTCAAGACGTTTCTCCCATTCGCTCATTTGTGGTGCATCAAGTTCAGACGCTTCTTCTTCAATCTGACCATCAGCTGAATTTCCATCTGAAACTGTGGTTTTACCCTCCATGAGATCGTGAATGATTTGATTACGACGCTCAGAACTGTTCTTCAATTCACCCATAATTTCTTGCATCTCTTCCTTAAAATCATCAACGGTCCTCTGTAAACGAATTACCAGCTCGTCTAATAAGACTTGTCCATATGTGTTATTTATTCCACTTAGGAGATTATCCAGCTTCTCGCTAAGATAGCCCTGGCGGCTTTCTTTGTTATCAAAGTCTATGTTCATAGTTAATTACAAATTATTTATGAAAGATGTTTTGTTGAACGGCAAATTTGATAAAAGAAAGGTTTACTGGCAACAATCAATTCATGGCCAATGATTTAACGTTTCATACCCCAAATCATTAAATAGTTTTATCACCTCAAAAAAAGTTCTTTTTTGAATTCCATAAGGAAGTTTATCTACAGATTTAATTTTCATCAATTCTTCTGGCTTGCCAATATCTGATACAGGTACATCCATTTTACCCATTCCAGTTAAAGTGATTTTATCATTTACTTTTACAACCACAGCTAAAAGTCGCCTGCCTGTACCCCATTCATATAATTTAAAATCAGTAAATAAAAATGCGTCTTCCGGAGCATATTCTTTAATTTTGAAACCATTTTCTTCAAGGGTCGATTTAATTACTTCTATTACCTGGGTTTTTGGCATCTCATACGAGAAATGAGCAACCATTCTTGGGTAGGTTGGACAAAATGAAAATTTAATTATTGAAAAAAATGAAAGTGAAATGTAAAGAATTATTCTCAAATTGAACTATTCAATCATTGTACCTATTCGATCAAACCTAGGCATCCAGGAATCAAGGTTTATCGAAAAATAAGCAAAAATTGCTTCTCCAAGAATGTTATTTTCTGGAACAAAACCCCAATATCTTGAGTCTAAGCTGTCATCCCTATTATCTCCCATTGTCCAAAAATAATTTTGAGTAAGAATGTATTCTTCATAATCCGTAACTGGCTTCCCATTTATATGTAAAAATTCAAAATGTTCATCTTTTATTGCCTGACTCCAAGGTGTAAGAAGATTACCGCCAAAAGGAAAATATTCTTCAAAAACTTCTTTTTTATTTTTTCTACGATATATTTCATTTGGATCTTGTAGTGTAAAATCATATTCAATACTATTATTTTTTAGAGAGGCTTTGTGCCCTTCCATAAGTAAGATTGGCAATAGATATCTCCAATTTGTATTCTCATCTACTTGAAACACATCTCCTTTCTTTGGAACATAAATCGGGCCAAGATTATCTCTGTTTAAATTGGTTTCATTGCTCAAGAAGATGTCAGGTTGTTTTATGTCCTTTTGCATTGCTGGTGATAGGTATTTACCATTATCCCACATTGGTGTTTCTTTTCCATTAATGTAAAGTTGTTTTTTTGATACTACTACGGTATCCCCTGGACCCGCTACGCACCTTTTAACATATTTCACATGTTCATCCCTTGGGTATTTAAAAATAAGGACATCCCCCACTTTAGGTTTTTTGAAGGCAGGAAATTGATAATATGGTATTGAAAAACCGATATCCGTATAGGGTATGCCTAACCAGTCTGGTGTACGCATACCAAAAACAAATCTACTTCCAATTAAAAAATCCCCAGTCATAATAGTATTTTCCATACTACCTGTTGGAACAATATAAGCCTCAAGAACTGTAACTTTGATTAATAAGACTGCAAGGATTATGTAAATAATCGCTTTTGTTTCTGCTAAAATTTTTTTCTTATTCATAATTATTTAATAAATCAAAAAGAGTTATATGATAATTTAATTAATACTTATTAAATGATGAATTCCTGGTTTTTTATTTTTATTTATTTTTACGTACATAATATCAATGTTAAAAGGGATATAATCTAAAAATTTATTTTTATCGATATTTATGCTTTTAATTAAGCGTTCTACATCTTCCTGGTCAGGATTAAGTGAAGAGACTATCATGTCCGAATCCAAAACCGTTTTTACATTTACCAATGAAAAAGAACTATTTTTTTTAACGATTATGTCAACACGATCATTTAATTGGCCATCGTTATTAAGCTTAATTATCTTATATCCTTTATCGAATAAATAGAGTGCAGCTAATTTTGTTGACATCCAGTCATACCGATTATTTTCTTTTAACCATTTAATAGATGGCATATTATTTTTAACAGGCTTATATGATTGTCTATGAATTGGCGTTGCTTTATATTCATTTAATGCATCTAAATGAAATTTTGTCCCATAACCAGAATTATTATGAAACCCATATTCTGGAAATATCTGTGCATATTCCTTCATTATTCTATCGCGCGTTACTTTAGCAATTATTGATGCTGCTTGTATGCATTCAATCCTATCGTCACCTCCAACTATCCCTTCATTAGGAATAATTTGACTTTTTAAAGAATATCCATCTATCAGTGCTTTTTTAGGTGCAGTAGGTAAATTAAATAGCGCTTCCTCCATAGCTTTCAATGTAGCCTGATGAATATTGATATCGTCAATTGCACTTGAACTCATTTGTCCAATTCCTATGCATAGAGATTTTTCCTTTATAATAAGATAAAGCTCTTCTCTCCTTTTCTTAGATAATTTTTTTGAATCTTTGAGCCCTATAATTCCATGCTCATTAGGTAAAATGACTGCTGCAGCAAGCACTGGTCCAGCCAATGGCCCTCTACCTACTTCATCTACACCAGCTATCATATCCATATAAACCTATTTCTATCAATGCTAAGTACCTTATAATCTTTATAATATTAATTTTGTATTTTATTAATTTCTAATTTTTCATGATAGCTTTAAAGTGCTTATTATTTCTAGTATATAATACAACTTGTGGTTATGTATACTTATTCTAATATTTTAGCTAAATAAATAGAGGTTCAGCATAATGGATAGAAGAAAAGCAGGATTCGTATCCTTTGGAATTATTGTTTTCATAATGTACTCCTTTGGCATAGGTATATTTGAAGCAGTTTGGTCTTTCCCAAGTCAAAGGGCAGTACCATTGATGGTGATTGCTCTGGTCGGAACAGGTATATACGCTACAATTCGATTGGGATTTCCTCAAATTAAATACTTAAGGCACGGCATCGAGGTCACAAGTGGAAAATATGACAATCCGAATGATGAGGGAGACCTAAATCATTTTAAAGCTTTATCAACAGCATTATCTGCAACTGTAGGAATTGGAAACATAGCTGGTGTCGCTACAGCCATATATTACGGTGGTCCTGGAGCATTATTTTGGATGTGGGTTACCGCATTTTTTGGTACAACTTTAAAATATGCAGAATGTACACTGTCATTAAAATATCGAGAAATGGATGCACTTGGGAATACTACTGGTGGCCCTATGTATACCATAGAAAACGGATTAGGAAAAAACTGGAGATGGATGGCCGTTGCCTTCGCATCATTTGCTGTAATCTGCAGCTTCGCTACTGGAAATTCAATACAGTCTTTTACAGTTTCTGATCAACTTTATTCAGAATTAAAAAATCTCCTAGGTACAGATCATTTTCTTACGATCAAGCATAATATATGGACAGGTTTTGGAGTCTCAATCTTTCAGATAATTACCGGAATTTTAATGGCCGTAATTGTTGGAATGGTCATAATTGGGGGAATTACAAGAATAGGTTCCGTAACTGGTTTCTTAGCTCCTTTTATGGCGCTTATCTACGTTTTTTCCGCAGCGTTGATTATCATCTCCAATATGGACAAGATATTGGAAAGTTTTTCAATGATTCTAGGTATGGCTTTTGATCCGCCAGCAACCATAGCAGGAACAGGTGGTGGAATTTTGATGACAATGTTGTGGGGTATAAAAAGAGGTCTCTATTCAAATGAGGCTGGACAAGGTTCTGCTGCAATAGCTCACTCTACAGCCAAAACTAAATATTCTGTTCGCGAAGGAGCAGTTGCTATGCTAGGTCCATATATTGATACGCTTATTATATGTACAATGACTGGCTTAGTAATTATTTCGACAGGAGCATGGAAACATACTGAGTATTTTGTAAAAATCACTGCAGCAAATACAGAAGAGTTTAATAATGCAATGAAAATTGGCATATTTCAAAGTAGAGAATTATTAAACAGTAGTCTTCTAACTTCATTTGCTTTTAAGGAAGGACTTAGCTTTCTTTTTAGTTACGGTGATAAAATAGTTACTGTATCAGTGCTTCTTTTTGCATTGTCAACTGCAATTGCTTGGTCATTTTACGGTAATCGAGCTGCAGTTTATCTTTTTGGTGAAAAAGCAATTACTCCGTACTTATATGTCTATGTATTTTTTGTCTTCGTTGGCGGTGTTGCAGAATTAGAGACTATTTGGGCATTTGGAGATGCTGCACTTGGGATAATGACATTTCCAAATCTAATATCAATAATTTTGCTTACTGGTGCATTGAAAAAAATGACAAATAAATATTTTTCTGAAGCTCATGTCCCCTATAAGTAAAAATGATCTATTAAACGTAGCGGTTGAGGCATGTCTTGCCTCATCTGACATAATAATGGAGTCGTTGGGATTAGCTAAAATCTCAAAAAAAAAAGGCAAAACCAATTTAGTCACAGAAACAGATCTAAAATCAGAGAAGATTATCAAAGAGTTGATTCAAAGTAATTTCAAGAACCATCAGATCATGGCTGAAGAATCTGATGACATCTACAAATCTGATTCAAAATATCTATGGATAATTGACCCACTTGATGGAACTACTAATTTTGTCCATGGATACCCATCATTTTCCGTATCAATTGCATTATATAAAGATAATGGCCCTTATATAGCAGCAGTACTAGAAATGCCAAACTTAAAACTATATACTGCCCAAAAAAATAAAGGCGCGTTTTGTGAAGGAAGACAAATTTTATCATCAGCTACAACTAAATTAGAAGACACACTACTTGTAACAGGTTTTGGCTACGAACACGGTAATAATTGGAATAAAAACATGAAACTATTCAAGCACTTCACAGACATAACTCAGGGTGTAAGGCGACTTGGCGCAGCTTCTATTGACATATGCCATGTTGCGAGTGGGTTAGTTGATGGATTTTGGGAATATGATTTAAAACCTTGGGATACTGCAGCAGGGATTTTAATAGCGCAAGAGGCTGGATGCTTAATATCTGATATAAATGGGAATCCTTATGATTTAAACAGTCAGAGTATTGTAATTACCAACAAGCATATAAAAAATGAATTTCTTCAAGAGGTTAAAGATCAATTGAACTGATCACGAAATTGCTTTTCTGACCATATTCCTTCAATTTTCAATATTCGGTTCCTTTTTTTATTCAATGTATAGATCTCAATGGCTGAAAATGAATAGACATCACCCATTTCAATCTTAGATCCTTCCCATTTATAGTACACCACAATTTTATTTTTTTTGATAATTATATCTTTAATATCAAGGTCAAAATCATACCAAACATCATTATACCTGATTATTGATTCAAGGAAAGTTGTTTTGTCATCAATATATTGGTTTTCAGCAATAGGAATCATTATTTCATTGAATAATGAATCACCTTTTTTAACGATTACTAATTTTTGGATTTCACCTACGGCGCCATTAGTACTCAATCCTAAAGAATCAATAATTTTTCCATTATGTTCGTAAATTCGATCACCAACGTTCAAATATGCTCGAATTGAGTCATTAATAACTCTTGTGACCAATAGACTGCCATCCACATAATTTGATTTAACACCTAAACCAATATAGGGAGTATGATAATATTTGAAATCATCATCTAATAAGGTTTTTACATATGATGTATCACCTAAATATTTTGAAATTATAAATGTATCTACATCGTCTAATTTAATTGGTGGGAATCCATATGAAATGGATATAGTCAAATAAAATAAAAAGAATTTAATTTTTAACATAAATCTTTGTGCGTACGCCCGACAGGATTTGAACCTGTGACCTTTGGAACCGGAATCCAACGCTCTATCCAGCTGAGCTACGGGCGCATATTAGCAAAATAGTCATGAGAAACCCACTGATTTTAATGGGATTTGAACCATTTAGGTATCTTAATATTTTAATTATGAGCATTTAAGCTATAAGTATTTACAATAACCACACCAAATGCTATAAATAAAAGACCAATCACACTTTGCCATTGCAATGTCTGTTCATAAATTAAATAACCCAAAAGTGCTATCAAAAAAATTCCCAACCCTGCCCATGTTGAATATGCTATGGCAATTGGAATTTCTTTAATAGCGTATGTTAATAAATAAAATGATGCACAATACGATAAAACTAAGACTGTGCTTATAATTGGTTTTGTAAAATTTTTTGACAATGGTAATAACATAGTTCCGATAACTTCAAAGATTATAGCACCTAATAAATATGCATATGCCATCATGTTTTAAATCTTTTCATTTGGCTTGAGATTTTATTCTCTGCAGCTTCAATTGTGTTCTCAACTAACATTGCGATTGTCATTTGTCCAACTCCCCCCGGAACAGGTGTTATTGCAGATACTTTTTTTAACACACTATCCCAATCTACATCTCCTAATACCTTATAACCTTTCTCCGAATCATCGTTAACCCTATTGATTCCAACGTCAATAATCACACTTCCTTCCTTTATCATTTTTCCAGTTAAGAACCCTGGAGATCCGAGAGCAATGATAATTATGTCTGCTTGCTGTGTATAATATTCAATATTTTTTGTTCCAGAATGACATAATGTCGTAGTCCCATTAGCATTCTCTGATTTTAGGCTTGTCAAAATTGATATTGGCCTACCTACAATATTACTTCTTCCAATTACAACAATATGTTTAGTATTTAGATCTAATGAATAATGTGTAAACATTCTCATTATGCCTTTGGGTGTGCAAGGGATAAATCGAGGTCTACCTATTGCAAGTAAGCCTGCATTTTCTGGGTGAAATCCATCAACATCCTTTTTGGGCGATATCGCATTTAAAATCACATTTGAATTAATATGCTCAGGCAAAGGAAGCTGAACTAGGATTCCATTGAAAGAATTATCCTCATTTATGTTATTTATAATCTTGGTAAGTTCATTTTCAGTTGTTTCTGTAGGCAATTCATATGTGTGGGTATACAGGCCTAACTTATTGAAAATTCGTGTTTTTGATCGAACATAAAGTTGGGATGCTGGGTCTTCCCCAATTATAATTACAGCCAATCCAGGCGTTATACCCTGCTTATCTAAGGAGATTATTCGAAGCTTCAGGGAATCATAAACTAAATCACTCACCTCTTTTCCAGAGATGATTAATGGCTTATTCATATATTTAAATTATTCTAACTACAGCGATTCGTCAATAAACTCTATCAATGAAGAAATCTTTTCTTCAACTTCATTACTGCTTGAATCCCCAGATTGTTTAGCAGTAAACAATTCATCCGTAATGTTCATTCCAGCAAGGATGGCTATTCTAGTCGAAGATTGGGTTGTTGAAAAACCAGATTGAACCTCTCGCATTTTTTCATCTAGATATTCAGCAATCTTTTTAATGTAGGTCTCATCGGCTGGAGCTTTGACAGAATACTCTTGGCCAAAAATTGATATCTGCACATGATTATTTTCCTTTGCCATCTTAACTTTTCTCCAACTGTTCAATCAGATTTATTAAGTTTTTAACTTTTTCTTCAATTAAAGATAATTTTTGGGATACTTGAGTAGACTCATCAGATTTTATATTCTTTTGACGCTCTCTTTCTAGTGTTGAAACTAATTCCCTAATTTTCATCTCTAATTCATTTAGCAAGCCTATATCTTTCATACTCTTAATTTAGCCAAAAATTTAGTTTCTGCAATACGGATAATTTCATCAATAATAAGATTTACATCATTATCTTCAAGTGTTTTTGAAGAGTGTTGGAATGTAATTGAAAAAGTAACACTTTTCAATCCTATTCCAATTGAATCCTGATCAGTGAAAATATTAATTGGCTTAGCATCAATAACCAACTTTTTCCCTTTTTTAAAAAATAATTCAATTAGGTCTCCTACCTCTTTTTCTGCGGGAATAACAAAATTAAGGTCACGATATATTTTAGGGTATGTATTGATTGGCTTATATAATATTTTGCGATTTAGCATCCCTTTAATCGGCTCTATATCAATTTCAAACCCATAAATAGTATCAAGGTCTAGAGACATAGAATCAATATATTCTCTTGATATTCTGCCCATTACTCCCACCTTTTTCCTGTTTATCATGATCGTCCTTGAGTAATCAAAACCTTTTTCTTGTGCATTTATGAGGTCCATTCTCATCTTAAGTTTTTGAACAAATAGAGTATCTAAATATCCTTTAAGAGTAAATAGATCTTCATTTAAAGGCATGGAATGAACAGAATGTTCGATAGCTTGGCCAAATACAATTCCAGCGATATGTTTTTTTTCAAGAATATTTTCCAACCCTCTAGCCTTTTGCAGGTGAACATTTCCGAGCTCAAATAATCTTAGACTTTTTGTTCCATTCTTTAGATTGTGATTTGCTGCCTTCAAAAGGCTGGGCAATAATGATGTACGCAGGAAACCCATTTCAATATTTAGTGGATTGAGCATTCTCACTGGTGCTTGACCATTCAAACATGCCTCATTTTCATTTTGTAGTGAATTTGAATATATCTGATGAAAACCGCATGCCGACAGTGTGTATCTCAGAGGCTCTAGGTATTGTTCTGGATCTGAATGTTCGTATCTATAAGGACCATGTAGAGATTCGTCTGATGGAATATTCTCAAATCCAAAAATTCTTGCTATCTCTTCAACAAGATCTATCTCGTATAGTATATCAGGTCTGTATGTTGGAATCTCACATTGCCATTCATTACCAGTATTTTTAGACAAAATTCCAAGACCATCAAAAATTCTTTTTACGGTCTTATCTTCTATCTTGACCCCTAATACTAAATCTAATTCACTACGCCTTAGATTAATTTTCTTTTTTTTGATCAGATCAGGATATACATCAATCATTTTAGAACATAATTCTCCACCTGTTATCTCTTCAAGGAGTCCAATAACGCGCCAGAACGCTGTCTCGCATCCGTTTGGATCTGCACCTCTCTCATACCGTTTTGATGCATCTGTGGAAACAGAAAGACTTTTCGCACCCTTCCTAATGGTAACTGGGTCAAAATAAGCACTTTCAACAAGAAGGTTATTCGTATCATCTGATACGGCCGTACTTAATCCTCCCATGATACCGGCTAACGCCAGTGGCTCATTACCGTCTGTTATAAGTAAATGTTTTTGGTTTAGTTTATGGCTATGATCATCAAGGGTGATAAGGGTCTCCCCTTTTTTTGCCCTCCTAACATGTATGGATTTATTTTTTAAGGAATCATAATCGAAAATATGAGTAGGATGCCCCATTTCCAATAGAACATAATTAGATATATCAACAATATTATTTATACTACGTTGCCCACTCGATTTCAATCTTTCAACCAACCAATCAGGGCTTGGCCCTACATTAACATTTTTTACTATGCCACCTATATATCGCGGGCAATCTTTATGATTTTCCATAGTAATATCAATAGTATCACTTCCTTTGGATGCTATTTCTTTTATCGATATCTGGGTAAATTCTCTATCAGTCTTGCAGGCAATGTCACGGGCGACTCCTTGATGAGAAAATGCATCAGGGCGATTAGGAGTGATATCAAGCTCTACTGATAAATATTTATATCCGTGAGAAGAAACAAAATCTGCACCTAATTCAAGACCATCTGGTAATACCATTATTCCCTCATGTTCTTCTGAAATTTTCAACTCACGCTCTGAGCAAATCATTCCTGCAGATTCGACACCTCTTATGTTAGCATTTTTAATTTTTATTTTACCAGGCAATACCGATCCGACTGTAGCAAATGCAATTGTTTGACCCACGTCCACATTTGGGGCACCACAAATAACTTTGTGAATCAGGGCTCCATCATTGACAGTGCATAAACTTAATTTATCAGCGTTGGGGTGTTTTTCTGCCGTTTCAACTTTCCCAATAACAACACCAAATAATTCTGTTGGTACTGATGTCGGTTCTGCCTCCAAACCTACTTCTGTAAGCAAAGATGCTAATTCATCTGGAGTCTCTTTAATATCTACAAACTCTTTTAACCATTCTAAAGAAATAATCATATGAATTGTTCCAAAATTCTTATATCCCCACTGTAAAAATGACGAATATCACTAATTTTATGCTTGAGCATAGCTATTCGTTCAACTCCCATGCCAAATGCATATCCATGAAATCGATTTGAATCATATCCAACATTATTCAATACCATAGGATTAACCATACCACATCCGAGAATTTCCATCCACTGCTGTCTCTCCTCATCCCAAATATCAACCTCTGCACTTGGCTCTGTAAAAGGAAAATATGATGGTCGAAATCTCATTTTTTTCTTTATGCCAAACATCTGTTTTACAAAATATTCCAAGCATCCTTTGAGTTCACCAAACGAGACCGTCTCATTAATATAGATTCCTTCCACTTGATGAAAAAGACAATAGCTTTTATAGCCAATTGCCTCATTTCTATAGACCCTACCTGGAACAATATATCTGATGGGAGGATCTTGATCTTCCATTAAGTGCACCTGTACATTCGATGTGTGTGTCCTTAGCACCGTTTCAGGATCAATGAAAAATGTATCTTGCATATCCCTTGCAGGATGATGCTCTGGAACATTCAAAGCTGTGAAGTTATGATATTCATCATCAACCTCAGGACCATAAGCAATATGAAACCCTATGGAACGATAAATATCTTTTATTTCTGATAGAGTTTGCTCCAAAATATGGATAGAACCCAGTCTCTGTTGCTTACCAGGTAATGATAAATCAATTAAATCATCCTCTTCCCTTTGCCTAGAAAGATTAAATTCTAAAACTTTATTTTCAAATAATACATTAAGTTCATTCTTTAATTTATTCAGTGACTCTCCCAATGCTGGACGTTCCTCATCTGAAACCTTCCCCATCAAAGAAAATAAAGAGGCTATCTTACCCCTTCTGCCTAGGTATTTAGTACGAAATTGTTCAATTTGGTTTAAATCTTGGTTAACATCATCGAGTTCGGTCAGGAACGAAGTCCTGACCTCCTCGATTTGTTTTAATGCTGACATTACTTGTTATTTAAACGATAATGTCAGTGCGGTAAAGGATTCTGGATCATTTACTGCCATATCGGCTAGAACTTTACGATCCAAATCAATACCATTAGTCTTCAGACCGTTTATAAATGCTGAATATGTAGTCCCATTGAGCCGACACGCTGCATTAATACGGGTGATCCATAGTCTACGAAATTGTCTTTTTCGCTGACGTCTATCACGATAGGCATATAGCCCTGCTTTGATCACTGCATCTTTTGCAGATTTAAATGTGCGGCTCCGGGCACCATAATAGCCTTTGGCCTGCTTGACGATTTTCCGATGTCGACGATGTCGAGGTACGGAACTATTTGCTCTTGGCATATTCTATCGCCTCCAGTTAATTAAATACCCAACATAGCTTTAACAAGCTTACGATCTGCACTTGAAACAATCTCTGATTGTCTCATTTTGCGCTTCGCTTTGTTAGATCTACGAATGAGCATATGTCTATGGTTTGCTTTGTTTCGCTTAATTCTGCCAGAACCTGTTACCTTGAACCTTTTTGCGGCTCCTCGCCTTGTTTTCATTTTAGGCATCTAGCACTCCTATTTTGCGTTAAGGATTATTGACATGCGACGTCCTTCTAAAGGAATATCCTTTTCGATTTCTGCCACGTCTGATAATTCTTCTATTACTCTTTCCATTACTACTTTTCCAAGATCAATTCTTGACATCTCTCTACCACGAAACATAAGTGTGACCTTTAATTTAGCTCCATCAAGTAAAAATTTTCTACCATGATTTAGCTTTGTCATTAAGTCATGTTCATCAATTCGCGGTCTGATTCTAATCTCCTTAACTTTTATGACATGTTGCTTTTTTTTGCTTTGCTGCTGTTTTTTCTTTTCTTCATATTTGATCTTTCCATAATCTAGTATTCTGCATACAGGTGGTTTAGAATTAGGACCCACTTCTATTAGGTCTAGACCAATTTCCTTGGCTTTTTCTAATGCAACTTTAATGGAGACAACGCCTAATTGCTCCCCACTTTCTGAAATTAATCGTACTTCCTTGGACGTAATATCCTGGTTAAGTCGTTGCTGCTGTTTTTTTCCTATGAGTTAATCTCCTATTTTTTATTTCATCAATCAATCGAACTTTAATATCCTCTAAGGACATAGTACCAATATCCCCATCAAATCTTTTTCTTACTGAAACTGTATCATTACTTGATTCTTTTTCACCACAAATTAACATATAATTAATTTTCTGCAATTCTGCTTGCCTGATTTTAGATCCGATTTTCTCTGAGCGATCATTTAATTTAACTCTTATTTCATGATCATTTAAAATTTTAACAATATTCTTGGCATAATCTATGAACTTATCAGACACAGGCAATACGACAACCTGTTCAGGCGCTAACCATAGTGGGAAATTACCTCCAAAATGCTCAATTAAAAATCCAATAAATCTTTCATGTGTACCAAGTGGCGCTCTGTGTATACATAGCGGCGTTTTTTCTAAACCTTTTTCATCTATATAAGATAATGCAAATTTGGATGGTATGGCAAAATCAACTTGATTGGTTGCAAGAGTAAATTCTTTTCCAATGGCACTCCATACTTGTACATCAATTTTTGGTCCATAGAAAGCTGCTTCACCAGGAACTTCTTCAAAATCAATATTTCCTTCATTAAGTGCTTCTCTGACCCATTGTTCAGTCTCTAACCAAAGTGCAGGGTCATCTACATATTTTTTTCCTAAGCCACCCTTATCATGCAGACTGAGCCGCATTGAATATTTTTCTATTCCAAAAATCTTGAAATATTTTAAATACATATTGCATACTGCCAAGAATTCATCTTTAAATTGATTTTCTGTACAGTAAATATGCGCATCGTTCATTTGAAGACTTCTAACACGCATCAACCCAAAAAGTTGTCCAGATTTCTCATATCGATAGCAGGTGCCATACTCAGCAAATCTGATTGGTAGATCTCTATAACTTCGAGGATTAGAGGAATAGATCTTGTGATGATGTGGACAGTTCATTGGTTTAACAAAATATTCAGTTCCATCAATATCCATTGCTGGATACATAGAATCTTTATAATGCTCTAGGTGCCCAGATTTCTCATATAACTTACCTTTAGTTAAATGGGGTGTCCTGACAAGCTCGTAACCATCTTTTCTTTCAGTTTCCTTTGCTAACTTTTCTAATTCTTCTACAATTATTGCTCCATTAGGAAGCCACAGAGGAAGGCCTGGACCAACTTCATCATCAAAGGTAAATAATTTTAATTCTTTTCCAAGCTTACGATGGTCTCTTTTTTTTGCTTCTTCTAGATTATGTAGATGATTTTTTAAGGCTTCTTTTGTAGAAAAAACAGTTCCATATATTCTCTGAAGCATTTTGTTATTCTCATCACCTCGCCAATAAGCACCAGATGTTGATAACAATTTGAAATATTTTATCTTTGATGTGTTTGATACATGTGGCCCTCTACACAAATCTGTGAAATCTGATTGCTCGTACATAGTAATCTTATCATCAGCATTAATTTGCTTTATTATCTCTATTTTATAAGATTCATTGAGCATTTTAAATTTATCAATAGCTATATCAGCCTTAACCTCTTTCCGAATGATGTTTTGCCCTAGCTTGGCCAACTCTTTCATCTTATTTTCAATTTTAATTAAGATTTCATCAGTGAATGATATATCTACATCAAAATCATAATAAAAACCATTTTGAATAGTTGGCCCAATTGTGATTTTAGCATCCGGAAACAAATGTTTTACTGCCTGAGCCATCAAATGCGCTGTTGAATGGAGCAAGGTATCATGTCCTTCTGGAGTGTCTCCTGTAAACAGTTCTAAGCTATTATCACTTTTCATTGAGTAATTTAAATCTCTCAACTCTCCGCCAACCCTCGACACCACAACAGCTCTTGCTAAACCAGGTCCTATACTATCAGCAACTTCCTGGGGTGTAGTACCTACGGGAAATGTTTTTGTGGAATTATCAGGTAGGGTTATATTGATTTTTTTCATTTTTTTTTATTCTGTGGGCGATAGCGGAGTCGAACCACTGACCTCTACGATGTCAACGTAGCGCTCTAACCAGCTGAGCTAATCGCCCTTAATACTAAATTCACATAAAAAATTAAGCTCATAAAATGTTTGAATAAAATAAATATTCAATTAATATGTTATTGTAAAAGGAAAATTTTATCATATGCAACTGAATCGTTTAAAATATCTAATGCTTTTTGAATGTCTTTATCTTCTCTTGATGATATTTTAATCCTTCCTTTTTCTCCATCAAAATAATCGGCAAACTCAACCATTAAATAATGTCTCAACTTATCTTTTTCCTCATCAAACTGATTGATGGCAATTTGTTCAAAATATGAATCTAGTATATCAATTGCCCCCTGTATTTGTATACTTGTAGAATCAAGTTTCAAAAGATTATCTTTCATATCAAGATAATTACTCTCGCCTTTCATAAAAATATTCAAATCACTTGAATGCAAATATTCTTCAAAATCATATATCATACTAGTATCTTCGTCGGCCTCTTGAAATGATGAATAAATCATTTTTTTCTTTTGAAGAAAATTGAAAAATAATCCTTGTCGCCAACTGGCTGATAACAAAGGTGTCACCTCATCTAATTCTATTATATAGTCAGGAGTAATGCCACCAGACCCAGAAACAACTCGCCCTCCTTTAGTATAGTACAATGAATCCTGCGATAACGAATCAGCTAATATATCTTCTGGTAAATATCCCGGCTTTTGTATAAGTCTGCCACTGGGAATGTAGTACTTTGCTGTTGTTATTTTTACAGACCTGTCTGTATCTAGATTAAACACGGTCTGAACCAGACCTTTTCCAAATGTTTGACGCCCAATCACCACGCCTCTATCTAGATCTTGGAGCGTACCCGCAATAATCTCACTTGCAGATGCACTACCCTGATTAACTAATACAATAATGTTAATATCCTTAGGAACAATCGGGTCATGTTTACTCAAATATTTACGATTTGATTTTTTGGTTTTTCCTTGTGTCCAAACTAACACCTCACCCTTGTCAGTAAGCAAATCCAATATATTGACAGCTGAATTAAGTAATCCTCCAGGATTATCTCTTAGATCTAAAATAAATCCAGTCATATTGCTATCTAATAAACTTTTTATAGCGGATTTAATTTCTTTATCTGAGTTGCGAGAAAAGCGAGTCAGCCTAATATATCCGGTGTAATCATCAAGCATTCCTGAATATGAAATATCCTTAACCTGTATGCTCTCTCTTATTAGTACAAATTCTATTAACTCATCTACCCCAACCCTACTGATACTAAGTTTCACACCGGTGCCCTGCTTACCCCTTATCAACTTGGCCGCATCATCAATATTGTACTCATCTGTTTCTACATCATCAATCCTAATAATTTTATCTCCACTTAAAATACCAGCCCTTTTTGCTGGGGAATTATCCATTGGTGTTATAACGGTTAACTGTTTTTCTCTCATCCCAATCTGAATACCAACTCCACCATATTTTCCTTTAGTTAACATTTCAATTCCATCTTTCTCTTCTTTTTCCATATAGGTTGTATACGGATCTAATTCCAGAAGCATATTGTTTATACTTAATTTAGTAAAAGCATCTAAATCAATATCATCAACATAATTTGTAATTATGTGGCGATAAACATCATTAATTAGAGATTGATTTTTTCTAACACGTTTATAAATATCGTTTGGAGATGGTCCACCTGAGATAAAAGATAAAACTAAAAGGAAACAAATAGAGTATTTGATTTTATTATTTAAGATTTTCATTAAAAAAATTTATTGTTTTTTCCCATATTGTACTATGGATTACTGATATTGATTTACTTCCATCAATTGTTATGAATCTATCATCATAAAATTTTGCTAATTTATTGTATTCACTTCTCACTTTTTGCTGGAATTCGATACCTGCACCCTCAATTCTATCTGCATTCTCAATCTTGGATAGAGAAAATGAATCTTTAGCGTCTATGTCTAATAAAAATGTTAGGTCAGGGTCTATTTCAAATGTAGCAAAATCATTTAAAGCAATTAAAAATTCAGTATTTAATCCTCTGCCACCTCCCTGATATGCAAGAGTGGAATCTTTAAACCTATCTGCGATGACGAATATCCCTTTTTCTAATGCTGGAATTATTTCTTCCTTTGTAAGCTGTGCTCGACTAGCGGTCATCAATAATGCTTCAGTTCTAGAAGACATCTCATAATAATTTTTATTTAACAAAATATTACGAATTTTTTCTGAGATTTTTGTTCCTCCTGGTTCTCTAACTAATTTTGTTTTAATTCCTTGATCATTTAGCCTACTCAGCAATAGGCTTACTTGTGTACTTTTCCCACAACCATCAATACCTTCAAATGAAATAAAAACACCTTTATTAGAAGTAAACATTTTCATCATCTTTTGCTACTAGTATAACACATTCACCTTTCGGTTTTTGTTTTTTATAATGCAAGCATAACTCCGATAAAGTTCCTCTTCTTATTTCTTCGTGAACTTTTGTTAATTCACGAGCTACTACTGCAGGCCTATCTCCAAGCATTTGATTTAGCTGGTCAAGTGTTTTGCTAATCCTGTGAGGTGATTCGTAATATATCAATGTAGCATCAACATTCTTAATATTTTCAATTTTCTTTATTCGTCCTTTTTTAGTAGGTAAAAATCCTTCAAATATAAAGCGGTCAGTTGGTAATCCGGATGTAACCAATCCTGCAATAAATGCACTCGCCCCTGGGATAGGAATTACTTCAACTGAATGCTTTATTGCTTCTCTGACTATTCTATACGCTGGATCGGAGATTCCTGGAGTACCAGCGTCGGTTATAAGACCAAGGTCATTTCCATCTTTTAGATATCTTATTAGTTTTGGTATTCTTGAAATTTTATTATGCTCGAAATAACTAATAAGCTTGGTTCTAATTTTATAATGTGAAAACAACTTTCTTGAATGCCTTGTATCTTCAGATGCAACAAGACCTACACTATTTAAAATATTCACAGCTCTAAATGTTATATCCCCTAAATTTCCAATTGGCGTAGACACAACGTACAATTTTCCTTTCTTTCCAGACAAGACTAAAGTCTATTTATAGAACTTTCCATCATAAACATTGCTTGATCTATCTCATCTTCTGTTATGTTTAAATGTGGCCTAAATCGAATCGAACTATGTCCACATCCTAATATTATCGCTCCTTCTGATTCCATATGTCTTATTAAATCATCTCTTTTATCAGAACTAGGTAAATCAAAGGCACAAAATAATCCCATACCCCTTGAGTTAGATATCGTATTAGGATACTTTTCTTCCATTTTATTTAAACATGATAATAAATAAGCACCATTTTTGGATGCCAAGCTAACAAGATTCTCATTTTCGATAACCTCAAGATAAATGGTAAATCTCACCATATCTACTAAGTTTCCTCCAAATGTAGAATTTATTCTACTTGACTCCTTGAAAACATGGTGCTCAACCTCATCCAATCTTCTTCCGGCAAAAATCCCACAACATTGTGTTTTTTTTCCAAAACTTATAATATCCGGTTCCATCTTCTCGCAGTATAACTTGTTTTTTTTATTAGGTTCGAAAGATTGATGCGCCCACATCTTACCTGTAATACCAATCCCAGTTTGAACCTCATCGTATATTAAAAGAAAATCATTTTCTAGAGACAAAGTCTTCAGTTCTTTAAAATATTCTGATCGAAAATGATTATCTCCACCCTCACCTTGAATTGGTTCTATAATTAGGCAAGCAACATCATCAGGATTATTAGCTAGTATATTCTTAATTTCACTTATGGATTTTTTTTCTAATAATTCCACATCTTGGATATTTTTCTTGTTAAGCGGAAATTTCAAATAAGGGTTCGAAACTCTAGGCCAATTAAATTTTGGAAAATACATCACTTTTCTAGGGTCAGGAGAATCAGTCAATGACATTGTGTAACCTGTTCTACCATGGAAACAATCCTTAAGATGAATGACTATATTTTTTGGTTTTTTCTTTCCTTTATCAAGATTTTTTCTAGCTTTCCAATCAAATGCAGTTTTCAATGCGTTTTCTACAGCCAACGCTCCACCTTCAATAAAAAATGCATAGGGTAAATAATCAGGCTGAGCTATTCTTCTAACGGTATCTACAAAATTTGCCATTTCAACTGAATAAATATCAGAATTTGCTGGCTTATTGATAGCAGCAGCAGATATTCTATCAGAATTATCTAGCACGTATGGATGGTTATATCCTATAGACATAGAAGCATACATAGAAAACAAATCTAAATATTCTTTCCCTGTAGCACCATCATGAAGCCAAGAGCCATGACTTTTTTTAAGGTCAATTATTGGCGACATTCCATCAGCGAGCATGGATTTATTTATTAATGACCTAGCCTCTTTAAAGTTTATTGACATAATAACTTGAAGTATGAATTTTGATTAGTTATCCAAATTAAATTCAATTCCTTGGGCAAGCGGTAGTTCACTACTCCAATTAATCGTATTTGTCTGCCTTCGCATATACTGTTTCCAGCTATCAGAACCAGACTCTCTACCCCCGCCTGTCTCTTTCTCTCCACCAAAAGCACCGCCAATTTCTGCACCAGATGTTCCAATGTTGACATTAGCAATTCCACAGTCTGAACCAACAGAGGAAAGGAATTTTTCAGCGTTTCTAATATCCAAAGTAAAAATAGATGAGGAAAGACCTTGAGGCACATCATTGTGAATTTTTATGGCTTCATCTAATTCTGAAAAGCTAATTAAGTAAAGCACGGGTGCAAAGGTCTCTTCTTGAACGATGCCCCAACTATTTTCGGCTTCAATAATCGTAGGACTTACAAAATTACCATTACCTTCAATGATTTTTCCACCAATCAAAATTTCACCACCGCTATCAACAGCCTTTTCTATAGCAGATAAGTAGTCACCAACTGCACTTTCATTAATCAATGGACCCATGAGAGTTTCAACATCAAGCGGATTTCCAATTTTAACTTGCTTATACGAATCTATGAGTCTCTTTTTTAATTCATCGTAAATACCTTTATGCGCCAAGACTCTTCTAGTACTAGTACATCGCTGCCCTGCTGTTCCAACTGCTCCAAAAACGATAGCTGGTACAGCTAGATCCATATCAGCAGACTCATCAACTATGATGCAATTATTACCACCTAATTCAAGGATGGTTTTTCCAAATCTTCCTGATACAATTTTACTGACATGTCGTCCCATTTTTGTAGAACCTGTAAATGAAACTAATGGGATTCTATCATCCTGAATAAGCCTTTCTCCAATATCGGAACCACTACCTATAACCAAACTAAAAATATTTGGTATATCATAATTAGATAAAACTTCATTACAAATTTTTTGAACAGCAATTGCCGAAAGCGGCGTGGAAGATGACGGCTTCCATAGTGTGGTGTTACCACAAATTGCAGCAATAAATGCATTCCAACTCCATACTGCAACAGGAAAATTGAAAGCACTTATGACACCAGTTATTCCAAGAGGATGCCATTGCTCATACATTCTATGATCCTTACGTTCAGAATGCATTGTTTTTCCATAGAGCATTCTAGATTGACCAACAGCAAAATCTGCTATGTCAATCATCTCTTGAACCTCACCATCCCCTTCTGCTTTAATCTTACCCATTTCCAAAGCGACAAGACTACCAAGAGCATCCTTATAATCTCTGAGAGCATTGCCAATCGCTCTTACTACTTGACCTCGTTCTGGCGCAGGAACCGTTCTCCATTGATGAAATGCTTCAAGTGATTTTTTAACAATATGATTATAATCCTCTAAATCGCATTTGTATACAGATGCAATAATTTCATCATTTGATGGGTTTATAGAGTCAATTCTTCCAGCATTAGTAGTTTTACTCCAGTGACCTGGGCCAAGACTACCACCAAAATTTTCATTACCAATTCCTAGTTTTTTCAAAAAATCCATATTTATAGACCTTTAATTACTGATCGAATTGCCTCAGATAAACGATCGATCTGGTTTTTGTTGATTGTTAGTGCCGGAGCAAGGCGCACTGTTGTATGGTGAGTCTCTTTCGCATATACTCCATGATTTAATAGTTGGACTGAAACCTTATGCCCATCAAGGTGTTTTTCGCTGTGCATTTCAAATGCAGTTAATAAGCCCTTTCCTCTAACTTCTTTAATCTTATCTGGGAAATCCTTTTTTATGCCATTAAGATTTTCAAGTAGATATGCTCCATTATTTCTTGCATTTTCTGCTAACTGCTCATCAACCATCACCTTTATTGCGTATGTGCCTACTACAGATGCTAACGGATATCCACCAAAAGTAGAACCTTCGCTCCCAGGTGTTAAAACATCTATGACATCTTTTCTTCCTGCTACAAATGAGACTGGAAGAATACCTCCTCCTGCCGCTTTTCCACATCCCATCAAATCAGGCTTTACTCCAAACAATTGATGAGCAAAATTCATTCCTGTCCTTCCAAATCCAGTTTGAACCTCATCCATTGCAAGTAAAATATTATATTTTTTACATAAATATGCTACTTTAGTAAAATAATCATCATTTGGCACTATAACTCCTGCCTCTCCTTGGATTGGCTCAACCATAAAACTTGCTATTCTATCTCCTTTATCTTTAAATAGATTTTCAAGAGAATTCACATCATTATATGGTACAAGTTCAATTCCTGGTAGAAAGGGTCCAAATCCTGCCCTGGATTCTTCATCATCGGACATAGATATTGCAGCTACAGATCTACCGTGGAAGTTTCCTTTTGCTCCAACAATAATAATCTCATCTTCAGGAATTCCTTTTTTATAAAAACCCCATCGCCTGCTAATCTTGAAAGATAATTCCCACGATTCCACACCCGCAACTTTTGGAACGACCTTATCCATTCCTGTTATACCTGTGGCAGCAAGTAAAAATGCACTCATGTATTTATGTCTAATGGAGCGAGGAACGGTAGGAAGTTTTTCTTCATTAAGGTGCTTAACCACTGCATCTACAATAGTTTGATTTAATTGTCCCTGATTAACTGCAGAGTAGCAGCATAATCCATCAATAAGTTCTGTTTCTATGAACTTTTTGACATCATCGGGGTGTGGACGTCGCGCTATTAAAGTAGAAGAATCTTTTACCTTTGAAACTACTACGTTTTCTAATGGTGAGTAATTTTGCCCGCCTTTTTCTTTTTCAATTGACTCATGATCGCTAGGGGTTAGTTCACCGATACATATTCCGTCAACCGTAAGGCCATCACCATATCCACTAATATTAACTGAAGTCATAGTTTTTTTATTATTTGTAAAGAAAAAATGCCAGAAAACTTAATCAATAAATCAGATAATAATGGATAGAATAAATCAGATTTTGAATTTTAATTACGTGGCAACCTAGTATCCATATCTGCGACAACATAGGCCATTATTGTCATTGCCGCAACACAGTGATTAAAATCATAATAATTAACCTTATCAAATGTATCTGCGCTTGAATGGTGGTACCAAAAATAACGACTATTATCAACATTAAGAGACATTACAGGAATTCCTTCATCATTTAGAATTGCAACATCTGGTGCTCTACCCCAATTTGTTTGCAAATTAGCTCTAATTGGTTTTAATAATTCATGTATCTCATTCACTAGAACCCTTGCATCATCGGAACCAGTAAACCCAAATCCGGTAGGAGCAAATACTCCAGCATCAGATTCAATAGCTAAAATATGGTCATCCAACTCATCTAAATGCATATCGCGATACGCTTTACTACCTTTTAAACCATTTTCTTCATTTGTCCATAATACACATCGAATTGTTCTCTTTGGTTTTAGGCCAAGTTCTTTGATAATTCTAAGTGTCTCCCAAGCTGCAATGCATCCCCCCCCATCATCATGTGCGCCCTGTCCTACATCCCAAGAATCTATGTGCCCACCAACAACAACTATTTCATTAGGAAACTCACTTCCTCTGATTTCAGATAGAATATTTCGTGACCATTTGTCCCCAACTGTCCTAGCTTCCATTTTCATCTTTATTGTGATTTTTTGACCGCGATCGTACATTCTACCTAACATCATAGCATCCTCCATAGTTAAGGCTGCCGCTGGAATTTTTTTATATTTTTCATCGTAAGCCATATTCCCAGTATGAGGTGTATCCATTGACCATGTTCCAACGGATCGGATAAGAGCTCCAGAAGCACCATGTTTTGAGGCCATGCTTGCGCCATTATATCGATATTTTACCGTTTCACCATATGTAGTGAATGGAACATTGTATAGAATTATATTTCCTTTTATCTTATCAGAATATTTTTCAAGCTCATCAAAATTATTCACCACTATTAATTCACTTATGATACCGCTCTTTGGAGTACCCACACTAGATCCTAGCCCCAGCATCTTCAAATCTCTTTTATAGGGTTTCAATATCTCCACAGATTCTTTTCCTCTTTTCCAATAAGGAACCTTAACCCTTTCACTACTTACATTATCATAGCCATCCTTTTTCATTTCTTTTAATATCCAGTTTATTGAATTCTCTAAATTTTTTGAGCCACTCAGTCTTGGTCCAAATGAATCACATAGATATGCCAATCTTTTATAGGCAGTACTATCTGAAAGAGCCTTTGATATGATTCTAAGTGAAACATCAGTATATCTATCTTTAATTTCATTTGCATGAAGAATAGATAATCCTTTAAGAAAAATAATAAAAATAATGATCAACTTATTATTTTGTTTCATACAACACCGATGATTTGAAATAATAATAAATAAAGGTCTGAGAATTCTAAAGAACCATTAAAATTTGTATCAGCTGGAAAAATAAAACTTCCATCAATTAAAAGTGATCCGTTCAAATGGTCTGTTAAGAGCATAATATCAAATATATCTACAATCGAGTCCCAATTTATATCTCCTAAAGTATAATTTTCCTGTTTCCAGTCCCAGTATAAAGAAAATAAACTATCTAAAGGATTTATTGTTAATGGAGCATTATCAACATTAATATCCAAAAATAAAGAATCGATAGAATTATTTGGTTGTGCAATGCGGATGAAGGCAGAGATTGCTGGTGTCCCATATGGAGCACATCTTGAATCTGCACCAGCAACATTAGCGGCCATTATTGATGCAATCATCCGCTCTTCAAGTGAACCATATGCATGTAAAAAAGCATCCTCCATGTCATCTAATATCTCTTGACCAAGTAGTATGTTCCCTTGAATTGAATAATTATCACCAACTATGTGGTTTTTATAATCAAAACAATTTTCACCCGTATGGGCTGCTGCTCTACTACTTCCATCATTTATATCAACAATACCATATTGCCTAATTGATGGATTGTTTTCACTATCATTTTCAATTAACCAATCAACAATTTCTTGTGGAGAAAACCCCTGTATCATTAAAGAACCTGCGCTGTCTTGATTCGTCTCATTCCAATATGACTGTGTATGTATTGCTCCTAACCCAGGGTAGATATCACTAATGATAATTGAACCTTGTATGCATGATGCACCAGCACTTCCAATTTTACCGCTCATAGTATCCACTACAATTATTGAAAATGTATCTTGTGATAGAATGTGGCAATGTATTGAGAATAAGAATGAATATGTTAATATTTTTTTCATATAAAAATTATTTTCTCATAGTCTCATTTTTTTCGATGAATGAAATAATCTTTCTTGCGACATCTGTACGTGAACTCGTTTCGATTCCTTGCAAACCTGGTGATGAATTAACCTCCAGGATAAGCGGTCCTCTGTTAGACCTCATTAAATCAACCCCAGCAACAGAAAGACCAAGTATCTTTGATGATTTTATTGCCATTTCTTTCTCTTCCTGTGTCAGTTCGACATTATGCATTGTGCCACCTCTATGAACATTCGATCTGAACTCTCCTTCAGGTGCCACTCTTTTCATTGAAGCAACTACCTTATCCCCAACAACAAATGCTCTCAAATCAGTTCCTGCAGATTCTTTTATGAACTCTTGTACCATTATGTCTGCATCTAGTTGCCGAAACGCACTCATTACTGATTCTGCAGCTTTAATAGTTTCTGCTAAAACGATACCTTGCCCTTGAGTTCCTTGTAGTAATTTCATTATTAACGGAATAGTACCGACTGATTCAATAACTCCTTTTATATCTTTTGTATGGCTAGCAAAACCAGTTACTGGCATATTTATTCCTGCCTCTGCCAATATTTGCATCGATCTCAGTTTATCTCTAGAATTAGCTATTGCAAGTGAGGAATTAACACAATAACAGCTCATCATTTCAAATTGCTTGACAACCGCTGTTCCATAAAAAGTGTTAGAAGCACCAATTCTTGGTATGACTGCATCAACTTTTCCTAATGATTCGCCTCCATAATAGATTGTTAATCTGTCAGATGTTATGTTCATGTAACATCTCATATAATCAATAACTCTTACATTATGGCCCATTGCATTACCAACCTTTACCAACCTGCTTGTAGAATATAAATTTTTATTTCGTGATAAAATAAATATATTCATTGATTATGGTTTTTCATCCTTCCCGCTAAATATGATTTGTGTGCATAAATTAGGTGCTTCCTTAATAAACTATTGCGACCAAGTAGCATTGGATAGGTCATCTTATTTCTTGTGGTCAAAGTAACTTTTGTTTTCCAAGATATTTTCCCTAATCTGATTTTTAATTTTATAAGCGGCCTTATCTCAGTATCCCCAAATGAGTTAATTATTTTTTTATGTTCAATTAATCTTGTTTTAATTTTTGTTGAATTTTCTTCTTGAGTCAGAATAAAACTTACCCACTTATTATTACCTTTATCATATTCAATGATTTCTGTCGCATGCAAAGCAGATGTTCTAGCTCCTGTATCAACCTTTGCCTTTAATGGAAAGTCATCATAGGTTGGTAAATATATCCATTCTCTCCAGCCAATAGGTGTAATAGATTTAATATTATTAATTTGTTTTGAATCCATAGTGGCCTTTATTCGCCACAGTTCAAACTTTCATATTATGGATTGATTCTATTTCTATCCACCTTCCTGCATGTCAGAATCCACAATGCGATTTAAAGGGGGTAGGTTTATTATTTCCCTACTGAAGTAGTCAGCAATTGTTGAAATAATATTACCTATGCTAATTAAACCAACCGGTTTTAGCAGATCGTCAACAATAGGAACATGTCTAAAACCTCCAACATGCATTTTATTTAAAGCATATGCGAGTGGGTCTTCTGGAGAAAGATGTTCAGGATTCTCTGTCATAAACTCATCAACAGTTACTATATCTAAATCAAATCCTTTTCCTGTTACTTTCAACAGGATGTCTCTTTCTGTGAGAATACCAGTGAGTACACCATCTTTTTCAATGAGTAAACAGTTTTGCTGCTTATCTTGCAAGAAATTGAGAGCATTTTTTAGATTTGTACCCGATTCTACAGTTAATGGGGCTTGTAAATCAAGTGAGGAAATTGGGTCTTGAATCTTTACAGCAGTAGTAATGTCTGGTTCCTCATTATTGGACTCTAGACTTTCATACCATTCATCATCATCTGAAGTAAAGTGGAAATCGATATACATAATAAGGAATATATGGGATAGATAATTTAAAATCAACTATCTAAATAAGAGTCAATAGATAGCCCTAAGTTATTAGCATTAATTATACAGATAACCTTAAAGAATTACCTTTATAATAAAAAAGCCACCTATTAATAAAAGTAAAAATATGATAGTTAAAATATTAAAATATTTATTAATGAAACGTTCAATTGATTCACCATAAATTTTTAATAAAAGTGTTACTAACATAAAACGAAGTGTCCGTCCAACAAATGCAGCAATGATAAATTGTGGAAATTTTATCCCAAAAGCTCCTCCACTAATTGTAAATAATTTAAAAGGTATAGGAGTAAAGCCAGCAGTGAAAATAATTAAAAAATCATATTGGTCGTATAATTCCTTCACATTAAAAAACGCAATTTTGTTAAAACCCGGGACATGATCAAAGAAAAAGTTAGCCAAACCTGAAAATTCAGTTGGGCCACTCCACCATATCCACAGGCCAATGGCATACCCAAACATTGCGCCGAAAACTGAAGATATACTACAGATCAAGCCAAAATAAATCGCTTTGAGCCTATTCCCAATAGCAAGTGGTATAAGCAAAACATCAGGGGGAATTGGGAAGAATGAAGCTTCAGCAAATGAAATAAAGCATAGCGCAGTTGCACCTGATGGTTTATCAGCCCAAGATAGTACCCAATCATATATTTTTCTTATGAAATTCATAATTATCAATCTCTATAAAAAATACCAATTGCAGACATAACTTCTCTCTGATTTGTTCTACCAGCTGGTCGATTCAAAAGGCGACTATCTGCTACCATTGCACTAGAACCTCCGCCATCGAGGTTCATAGCTTCATAACAGTTGAATTCTTTCATCAATATAGCTAGTTCTTCAAGATAAACACCCCTGCTTTCCATTTGTCTACCATCTACAACCATTAATATTAACTTATTATCGCTTGTAATCCCTATTGATGAACGTGGCTGAATTCCCGCAACTGGTGTGTTAAAAAAAACTTCGTCTTCTACTGTAATATTTATAATTCCAGAATTAATTAATGATGGCCCCGCATGGAGAGCTTCCCTGACATCCCAGTATTCAGAATTGGTAAATTGAATATTTCTACTTGGAAAGCCAGGTCTATTCCTTATTGGTATTTCCCATTCAAAAATACTGTCATTTTTAGTTGAGCACCAGGCTATGTCAACTGATCCATCATTTTTAATGCCTATTGCAGATCTTGAAATAAAATATTTTTCATTATCTCTGTAAACAGAGTGACTTGCTGCTTCTTCAAGTATGCCTTTGGTCTTGAGGAGTCCTACATGTTGAGAAGGAATTTTATCTGCAATGAAAAAACCGCCATTTACAACTAATCTAGCACCTGTATTTTGCAAGAAATCAAGTGGTGATTCCTTCCTATCTCTATCATTTGAAGATAAAATTCTAACTGATATATTTTTATTAGATAAATCAATTCTAGCAGCCCAGGCTTTTAGAGGTAACTTTTTATTAGTTCCCTCATAAATTACAATCCCTTCAGGTAAATCTAAATCGAACTCTGACCAATTCATTTGTATCTTGTTTTCTATTGATATATTTTGACAATTAATGCCAAAAATTGATATGAAAATTATAATTCTGGGATAAGAATCAATTATTTTATTGACTACTTTCAATAATAAATACTTTTGAGCCTATGATTGTACCATATTGGTCTTGAATATCAACACGCCAGTTACCAACTTGACTAGAAAGAATGGTCTTTTTAGTCCATGAGCGGTATATATTTGATTTTTTCACATTATACCTTACTTGGGTCATAACTTGATTTTCATAGTACCATATATGCTTTACCTCTGTTTTCTTTCCTGAATTTTGTATTCTAGTATAACAATAGAGAGAATCTATTGTATTTGGAAAAACATCACTTTCACCAATAGGATTTCTCTGTTTTATTCCTCTACAAATTCTTATGTCTTTAACAATTAGGATTCTCTCATCATTTTCAATTGGAATATTTGTATCATTTTCATTAATTACTCTTTCATTATTATCTAATGGTGTTTTTTTAGTTTTCTTTTTTTCTAGCTGATGTTGTGGTTTAATTGTAAGAGGTTGGGGTTTTAAATTCTTACCTATGGTTTTGGGCAATTTAATGTGTTGTTTCATTTCGCTTTCTATTTTTAATGAATCACTTGATTCCAATGAGTTTTCTTCTAGAATATTTTCTTTAGGTCGAATTATTAAAAATATAAAATAGATAACAAGCAAGGGTATGCTTGCCCTAGGAACTTTAAACCAAAATGAAAGACCAATCAATAATACAAGAGTCAGGGTTATCAATAAAAAAGCCATATTCAATTTCAATAAATCTTATTTAACGGATTTTTTTTAAAATATAATTTTGATTATCATAATTTGCCATATTTATCGCAGTTGCAGTTAAAAATTATAACTATAAAATTTATCTTATTATAAAATTATTAAAATATTAAAGACATGTAATCTCATTCAATACATCTTTAACGTTTGCAAAATATTATTTTATTAGCTCAAAGAATATAATAAAAAAATGACTATAATATGCTCCTACCAACAATAGCGTCTATGTAAAAGTCGGAGCGACAGGATTTGAACCTGCGACCCCCACAACCCCATTGTGGTGCGCTACCGGGCTGCGCCACGCTCCGATGAATTACTTGTTAATAATTGATAAAATTAACTTAAGATCTTCTTTTATTTTACCAAGTATAATTTTCTGTTTATCATTTAAATCAGTTTTAATACTTGACATTTTAACTAATTGCTTGTTTTTCCCGTTCAAAACTGAACGTGCGCCCTCAATAGTATATTTTTTAATATATAATAGGTCTTTAATGTTGAGGATAACATCAATATCTTTTTGGCGATATGTACGGTTTCCTGCACGATTCTTTGTAGGTTTGAGCTGTGAAAATTCAGTCTCCCAATATCTTAGTACATAAGATTTTAATTGAGTTAGTTCACTTACTTCCCCAATAGAGTAGTAAAGCTTTTTAACTTTTGGTTGAACTTTTGGCATTAAAGTAATCTTTAAAGTTATACTTTAATATAAAATGCTCAAAGATTTGTAGCAATATAAATTAAGACAATTATTTTCTTTGATAACTATTTATTAATTTTGATAAAATCTTTGGTGCCAGCATTATGCTTTTTCTTGATTCTACCATTGCAACTCTTAGTTGAGTTCTACCATGAATCGAATCCTGATAAAAACCATTCATTGGGGCGAGTAAAAGTGTATATAAATTATTATTTATAGAGACTTTTCCCTTTGTCGCGCAAAAATTAACAAAATTTTCAGCATCAAATTGATCATCTACTAGATTTTTTAAATCAATTATAAAATAAATTGAAGCCTCAGGCTTTGTTACAATAATTCCTGGAATTTTTGTTTCAAATTCAGTTTTTAATTCACTAAGGATTGATTTATAGTATTCCCTTAATTCATTTAGCCATAACTGCAATTTATCGTGTGGCTCAGTTGCCAGGACTCCAAAAATTTCTTGCCCAATTGAATTTGCACATAGATTAGCTGTGTATTCAGAAACCGATTTTTTATGAAAAGTTAAATTATCAGTTAATAATGCTCCTATTCTTAGACCGCACGCATTCCAAGTTTTTGATGAAGACTCAATACTGATTCTTCTACCTTGGATATTCGGTATTTCATTATTTGACAAACGCCATATACTTGAAGACCGATCACTATTATAATGTAAAGATCTATAAGCCTCATCACTAATTATCCATATATTATGTTTAACAGCTAAACTTGCTATTGAATTTATGTTATCTTGATTTAAAAATTGCCCTGTTGGATTATCATATGGTATTATCAATATTCCAGATGGGTTATATTTTTTTATGAGTCTATCAACATCATTGTAGTTGATACCAGAAAATTTACCATTTTTCTTAATACTTCTAACATAAGGCACAATTGGAATAGATAGTCGCTTTGAAAATTCGATGTAGTTTGTATATGCTGGGTCAAGAATCAATAACGGTTTCTTTGAAGATGGGCCACATACCCCTAAAAGCATTAATTCCATTGCAGATGAACCACCATCTGTAACCATACTATAAATATTTTTAGAATTCACACCTTCAGACTCTAAAATATTTAAGAATGCCTTATTAGCATCCTTTGTTCCAACGGTGGGAGTATATTTAATTATCCCATCAGAAAAAATTGAATTACCTAATTCATTTAGCCTTGATTGCATTGCGGGATACATGGGCATCGAAATATTTCCGATAGCCAAATTGATTACTTTGATGGATTCCTTATCTTTTCGTCTACCAAATGCAATTTGAGCTTCTCTGATTGAAGATGGTTTACGCTGTATATAATGCTTAGATACGTTTGGCAAGCTCATTTTTCAAACAATATCATTTTTATAAAAGAACTATATTAAAAGTGTTTCAAAATTAACATTCATAAAGTCAAATAATTATTTGAACCCATTAAAACCGTTTTTTCTTAAAAGGCTTTTTACCTCTATGGTTATGACCACCTTTTTTCCTAGGTCTCTCTACATAACCTTCAGGTTTTTCTAATAATGCTTTTCTACTAAAATCAAGTCTTCCTTGGTCATCGATTTTGATTAGTTTTACTTTAACGTCATCACCTGGATTCAAGACATCTTCTACTTTTTCTACTCGATGCCATTCCAATTCAGAAATATGGACCATACCTTCACGCCCTGGCACAAATTCAACAAAAGCACCAAAAGACATTAGGCGAGTAACTTTTCCTTCAAATTCCATACCTACTTCGGGTTCAAAAGTAATAGCTTCAACCATTTCTAGAGCTTCATTACATTTAACAGTATTTGCACCAGCAATAGTAACAAGTCCATCATCATCAACATTCACCTCACACTCGGTATCTTCAATGATTTTTTTGATATTTTTTCCACCTGGACCTATTAGTGCCCCGATTTTTTCTGGATTTATGTTGATGGACATTATTCGAGGTGCATATTTTGATATTTCATTTGGTTCTGAAAGAGCTTCATTCATTTTGCCGAGAATATGCATTCGTCCTTGCTTTGCCTGACTAAGTGCTTGCTCAAGCAACTCAAATGAAAGACCTTCGATTTTTAAATCCAATTGTATCGCGGTTATACCATCTGCAGTACCGGCAACCTTGAAATCCATGTCTCCAAGATGATCTTCCATTCCCAATATATCACTAAGAATGGCATGACGCTCTCCATCAGTTATTAAACCCATTGCGATACCTGCAACATGAGATTTAATTGGTGCTCCAGCACTCATTAATGATAAACTTCCACCGCAAACAGATGCCATAGAAGAAGAACCATTGGATTCCATTATTTCCGAAACTATACGAATTGTATAAGGAAAATCATCATAATCAGGTAAAACTGGTTTAATTGCTCTCTGTGCAAGATTACCATGACCAATCTCTCTTCTACCAGTAAAGCCTATTCTTCCAGTTTCTCCAACACAATATGGTGGAAAATTATAATGGAGATAATAAGATTTTTTATAATCTTCATCCATACTATCAATAATCATTTCATCACTCTTTGATCCAAGAGTAGTCACAACCAAAGATTGCGTCTCACCTCTTGTAAACAAAACAGAGCCATGCGTTCTGCTTAATATATCTGGGTCAATTGTTATTTCTCTTATGTCAGTTGTAGACCTTCCATCACTTCTTACACCTTTTGATAATATCTGATCACGAAAAGCAGTTTTAAATCTATCTTCAATGCTTGACCTGATGGATTTCTCATCTTCCGGAAACTTTTCTTCTAGTGACCTTACCACATCATCTATAAGGATATCTTTAGCATCGGATCTTTCATGCTTATCAGAAATATTTACGATTCTTCCAATATTATCTCCGATTTTGTCCTCAATCGCAGTAAGAAGGGCATCATCAATTTCCTCTGCTTTAAATTCGTCTTTGACTATGTTGCATGAGTCAACTAATTCATTCTGCAATTGAATAATTTCTTTGATTGTGGTATGCGCTTCCTTTAGGGCATCTAACATGATTTCTTCAGAGATACAATCTGCCTCACCTTCAACCATTACAATTGTTTCATTATTTCCTGAAACAACCATCTCGAGATCTGATTGTTCAATCTGGTCACGAGTAGGGTTGATTATAAATTCATTTTCAATTCTGCCTACGCGGACTGTGGCTATTGGTCCATTCCAAGGGATTGAAGATAACATTAGGGCAGCAGATGCACCAACACCAGCTAATACATCAGCCATATTCTCACCATCACTTTGAAGCACAGTTATGATAACTTGAGTCTCATTTTTAAAGCCCTTAGGAAAAAGTGGCCTTAATGGTCTATCTGTTACTCTACTGGTTAATATTTCATGCTCAGCAGGTCGAGCTTCTCTCTTGAAGAATCCACCTGGGATTTTACCACCAGCATAATGTTTTTCTCGATATTCTACTTGTAGTGGGAAAAAATCAATATCTTCCCTAGGTTCTTTTGCTGCATTTACAGCAGCAAGTATGGTTGTCTCTCCATATGACACTAATACTGATCCATTGCTCTGTCGAGCGATTCTACCAGTTTCTAATCGCATCTTTTGTCCTGCGATATTTTTTTCTTTTACTTTCATTTTCTTTCTACTTTTTTCTATGAGTTATCACTTTAACCTCTTATTGATAACTCCTTTATTAATTTAACATACGAATCAGCTTTAGTTCTCATTAAGTATTTTAAAAGTTTTTTTCTTTTTGATACTAGCTGTACTAAGCCCCTGCGTGTATGATTGTCCTTTTTATGCAGTTTTACATGTTCCGTAAGCTCTCTTATTCTATGGGTTAATATTGCTATTTGAACCTCAGATTGTCCCGTATTCTTAGAATCAGTTCCAAACTGTTCTACGTATTTTTGTTTTTCTTCCTTTTTGATAGGCATAAGCTCGCTCCTATTCGTATTTACCTTTTAAATTAAGGCATACCTGTTTATCAATTTCTAATTGTTCTTTTAAACTTTCCGGGGAAGGAAACTTTTTCTCGTCTCTAATTCTCTCCAAAAACTCTACTCTTATCTTCTTTCCATATAAGTTAAAATAATCATCATGGAAAAAATGAATCTCCATTACTAGTTCACTTTCATTAAAGGTGGGCCTAGTCCCAAAGTTACACATACCAAAGGCATTTTGTCCATTAATCCTTCCACGGATAAAATAGACCCCTGTTTTTGGCATTAGTTGATATTTTTCTACTGGGACAATATTCGCAGTAGGGAAATTCAAATCTCTGCCTCTACCCGAACCTTTAATAACAAGTCCCATAAATCCGTACACAAAGCCCAACTCAAAGTTTGCTCTACGAACGTATCCTTGCTCTATTAATTTTCTTATCCTTGAACTTGAAAGAATATGCCCATCATCACTAATTGGTTCTACAATATCGAGCCCTATTGAATGCTCAGAGCAAAAGTCCATTAAAAAACTTGGACTTCCTTCCCTTTTATTTCCGAAGTGATGGTCATATCCAGTAATTATGAGCTCTGGAGAAAAAAATGGCATGATGATATCATCTAAAAAGTCCTTTGCGGAGGTTTTTGAAAAAGTTTTTGTAAAATTAATTAAATAGACAATATCAATTCCTATTTTTTTAAACATAGCCATTTTTTCTTCTATACTCATTATGAGTGCAAGGTTTTTTCCATCCAAACCAATTACCTGCTTTGGATGTGGGTCAAAGGTAACAAGAACCGATTTCATCTTTCTTGCATATGCATTATGAACCAAAGTTGTTAGAATTTCGCGATGTCCTCTATGTATCCCATCATAAGAACCAATCGTTAATACCGATGAGGATAATTTTTTAAAGGTATCTAAAGATCTTAGGACTTCCATGACTCATTAAAGACTTCAACTGTCTGTGACTCTTCAATCATATAACTGCCTACTTTAGTTCGAACCAACTGACTTAAGTGTCCAACCGTTCCAATTTTTTCAGCTATATTTTTTCCAAGCACTCTTACGTAGGTTCCTTTTGAGCATTTAACATCAAACATAATTTGTTTAGCATCATAATCAATTAGCTTAATTTCTTTGATGTTTATTGTTATCGGTTGTCTTTTAACACTTATGTTTTTTCTAGCAAGCTTATATAACCTTTGTCCATTAATTCTTTTTGCTGAATACATAGGTGGCACCTGAAGAGTTTTCCCTAAAAAGGTACTCAAGGTTTCTAACAAGGCTTTTTCTTTAAATCTTGGAACTTCTTTCGTTTTAATTATTTTCCCCTCAGGATCATGAGTGTCAGTCATGCTGCCTAATGTTAATGTCGCGCAATAAGTTTTATCACTATCGCTTATCTTGCCCAGTTTTTTTGTATCCCTGCCTGTTCCAATAATTAAAACACCTTCAGCAAAGGGATCCAATGTCCCACCATGGCCAACTTTTTTTTCTCCAGTTATTTTTCGGATACTTTTTACAATGCTAAATGAAGTTGGGCCTGGAGGTTTAAATATGTTTAGTATCATAATTAACCATTTTTTCCCTTATTATTGATAAGGCTCATTATTTTATCTTCATATATATGTGAATCATCGTAAAGAAATCTTAAATCAGGTATCAGCTTGAGATGAATTTCAGGACCTAAATACTTTTTAAATGCCTTTCGTTTTTTGTTTATTTCTATACAAATATTTTCCTTAGATAGGGTTGGATTTAAAACCGAATAAAAAATTTTCGCTGTTCGGAAATCAGGTGATAAATCAATATTAGTAAAGGTTATGAATCCAAGACGAGTGAGGTCAATGTTCCTGATAAGAATAGAATTGAGTATTTCTAAAATCTGTTTTTCTACTCGCTCTACCCTGCTGTAGGGTTTTTTGGAATTCAATTTAATTCTAGTTTTCGCTTTATCTCGTTAATCTCGTAAACCTCAATGATATCACCCTCTTGAAATTTTTTCATACCGTCAACACCAATTCCGCATTCCAGCCCCTCTTTTACCTCTTTAGCATCATCCTTATGCCTTTTTAACGAATTTATGAGTCCTTCAACGACCATTTCACCATCTCGCAATATTCTTGCTTTTCCATTTCTGACAATCAATCCTTCAACAACTTTACATCCAGCTATGAAACCGATTTTTGGTATTTTAAACTGAGTTAACACTTCTGCCTTCCCTATGCTATTCTCCACTTTATCTGGCTCTAACATTCCCTCAAGGGCGAGAGTTAATTCTTCTACTGCCTGGTAAATAACATTATAGGTTCTAATATCCACTCCTGCTTGATTTGCCTGAAGACGTGCATTTGAACTGACCTGAACATGGAATCCAATGATTACTGCATTGGAAGCCTGGGCAAGCAAAACATCAGACTCTGTTACCATTCCAACATTTTTATGAATAACCTTTATCCCAACTTCATCATTTTTTATTTTCTCTAATGATTCAGCTAAGGCTTCTACCGAACCATCAACATCTCCCTTTAAGATAAGTGGAAGAGTTTTTACCGAACCTTCCTTTATTAGAGAAGACATATGGTCCAATGAAAATGCCATTTTTTTCTGTTCGATCTCTCTTCTAATTCTTTGCCTTTCACCTGCAATTCTTTTGATATCCTTCTCATTATCAACGACTGCAAAAAGATCTCCTGCTTGAGGTACATTTTCCAGGCCTTGAATTTGTATTGCGTCTGAAGGACCAGCCTGTTTTAACCTAACGCCCTTCTCATTCGAAATAGATCTTACTTTTCCTGGAAAATCGCCACAAATAAAAGGATCTCCAACTTTAATAGTTCCCTTTTGTATTAAAATTGTACCTACTGGCCCCAGACCTTTATCAAGCCTTGAATCAACAACAGTTCCTACAGCATTACATTCTTTATTGGCTTTTAATTCCAATACATCAGTTTCCAATAACAAGCTTTCCATCAAATCATCAATTCCATTGCCATTTTTTGCGCTTATTTCAATATCTTGGACCTTTCCTCCCCATTTTTCAACTAAAACTTCATGCTCCGAAAGTGAACGTCTTACTTTTTCAGGATCAGCACCAGGCTTGTCAATTTTATTTATGGCTACAACCATAGGAACATTAGCAGCTTTGGTATGGTTTATGGCCTCTATTGTTTGTGGCATTACAGCGTCATCAGCTGCAACTACAAGGATTACAATATCTGTTACCTGAGCTCCCCTAGCTCTCATTGCAGTAAATGCTTCATGGCCAGGAGTATCAAGAAAGGTCATCTCTCTATCATTATAATCAACCTTATATGCACCTATATGTTGCGTAATTCCACCTGATTCCCCTTCAGCCACATTTGTTTTTCGAATATAATCAAGCAGGCTTGTTTTACCATGGTCAACATGACCCATCACTGTTACTATTGGTGCACGAGGGGTAGCATTTTTTAAATCATCTTCATCAGAGTCTAATGCAAACAATTCTTCTCCAGCATCAGATAATTTTTCCGCTTTATGCCCAAAATGTTCAGCCAATAATTCAACAACATCCCAATCCATTCTTTGATTTTTTGTGACCAACATACCAAGATCTATGCATATTTGTATAATTTCACTGGATGTAACTTCAAATATTTTTGCGAGCTCATCTACATTGGAAAACTCAGGAACTTTAATTACAGGTAAGTCTCCTACTACTTGAACTTCTTCATCTTTAGTTTTCGTTTTCTTATATGACCTTTTCTTAGACTTCGAATCCATCTTAGCCAAGATACCTTTTACCTTTGTCTTAACAGATTGCTGAACCTTTTGGTCTTGAGCTTTATTCTTACCACTTTGGTTCTTGGAATTTCCAGAACCAAGTTCATTTCTTATATCAGAGAGATTTATTGATCGGAGTTTCTTAGTGGGTTTGAATTTCTTTTTTAATTCACTGGCCTTATTTCTAGATTTTGTTTTTTCAATTCTTTTTTGCTTATCTTTTTCTTTCTTTTCTTCAAATTCTTTTTGCTTTTGGGCTACCTCATCTGTTTTCAGGAGATTCTCTTGTTCAAGACGTTTTTTTTCCTCTTCCTCTTCACGCCTTCTTTTATTTTCCTTTTTCTCAAGTTCACGTTGCTCATTCAGCGTCAGAAGTTTAAGTTTTTTTGTAGTTTTTTGTTGCTCCTTAAGTCTTGTATCATGTATTTCTCGTCGAACTTGTTCTTTTCTAAATCTTTCCACCTGCTCCTTATCCTTAGAGAATTCCTCCATGATCATTTTATGAATGTTTTCATTTACGGGAGACATATGACTTGAAACCTCAACATTACGAGTTTTCAAGAAACTTAGAATATCAGTATGGGATATGTTCAATTCCTTAGCGATTTGAAAAATTCTAACCTTAGCCATCGATCACTCTTCTTCCTGATTGATTTTATCAGCATTAGAATCATCAGAGATTAATTCAGATTCAACATTCATCTCTATCTCTTCAAGCTCTTCTTCGATTTCTCTTTCTATGAAGTCTTGCACAGATTCATATAGTTTATCTAGATTATCTTCATTTACACCCTGAACAGACAATAGATCATCCATATCAGCATCAAGCAAATCTGAAACTTGTAAAATACCTGAGGGCTCTAATTTTGCGACCAATTCTTGGTCTACATTTTCTATATTAGATAGTAATGTATTTTGATCTTCTTGAATTCTTTCGTATTGCTTAATTCCATATGCATCAATTTTATATTCAGTTATTTTGGAGGCTAGATTCACATTCATCCCATTTCTACCAATGGCTGTATCTAAACTATCATCTTCAAAAAGAGCAACACAATATTTCTTATCATCATCAATATAAAGCTGAATAGGCTTTGCAGGCGATAGTGCTCTTGTTAACAATATTTCAGCTTGCTCACTATGGTTTACTATGTCAATCTTTTCATTATTTAGCTCACGAACAATTGCCTGGATTCTTGATCCCCTCATACCAACACAAGCACCAACTGGATCTATGCGTCGATCATTAGATTTAACTATTATCTTTGCTCTTTCTCCGGGATACCTAGCGATTGCAGTTATTTCAATTATACCATCCTCAATCTCTGGAACTTCTAACTCAAAGAGCTTGTAAAGAAAATGGTTGTCACTACGGGATACAATAATGTCTGGACCCTTAGAGGTTACCTCAACTGATTTAATAACTGCACGCAGAGTTTCTCCTCTACGATATCTTTCAAGGAAAATCTGTTCATTTTTTGGCATTCTTAGCTCAGCTTGCTCTATGTTGATGAAAATCCCATCTCGCTGAACCTGGTGAACCACTCCAATAACTATTTCGCCTATCCTATTTGCATAGTCTTCATAGATATAATTTCGCTCGACATCTCTCAGTCTTTGGGCAAAAAATTGTTTTGCAGTAGTTACGAGTCTTCTTCCAAATACTCTAGGATCTATCACTTCCACAAAAACATCACCAATCTCAAGGTCTGCAGCATCAGGTTCTTTTTCTATTGCCTCTTCCAATGTGATCTCAACTTTGTAATCATCAATTTCGTCTACAATGGTTTTTTCAGCATATATCTCTATCTCTCCCTTATCAAGATTAACTATGCAACTACAATTTGAGGAGTCACCATACTCTTTTTCAATTACGTATAGGAATAATTCTTCTAAAATTGTAGCGAGCTCTGACCTCTCAACGTTCTTTTCTCTAGCTATCTCAGAAAAGACTTCAATTAATTCTCTATTTACCAAAACTTCTCCTAAATATCATTCAAAAGAAAATGTAACAGTAGCACTTTTAATTTTTGCATATGCAAGAGATAATTCACCGTCATTTAATTTTAGCTTAACTGAATCATCATCAGCATCAATTACTTTTCCCCTAACAGCTGTACTATCTCCATTCTCATCATATGTAATCTTTAATTCTCTATCAATGTTCTTTTTATATTGAAAAGGATGTTGAAGGGAATACTCTGGTCCAGGGGTTGAGACCTCTAGCCTAGAACCATTTGGAAAGGCAGACTCGAATTCGCTTGAATTTCTAATTTTTTTAGTCAAGTCAGCAGTATCTTTAAGCGAAATATTATTATCAGAATCAATGACGATCTGAATATAGTCTCCCTGAGGATTTTCCTTTAAATCAATAAGAACCTGCCCAGGTTTTAAATAAGATGTTACAATGTTCTTTATGTTGTTTTTCATTTTAAATAAAAGAAAAGCGGGTTTTCACCCGCTTTCCATATCCTAAACTTACACTTCAACAAAGTATCTTACAACAACTTAGCTTTTGATTTTTCCTATTATTTCTTGAGCGACCTGTTTATTCCAAGCCGTGATATTTTCATCACTTAAAACATCATTTATGAGTATTCTTGCAGCTTCATCATTTCCTCTATTCAATTCAATCTGAGCTTTTCTTATTTTAAGCATTCGTAGGTCCTTTTTCGAATCGCATTTTCGAATTGCATTATCCATTAAATTCAATGCTTCATCTAATTTTTCTTCAGATGATAAAACATCAGCAAGCATGATCGTAGCAGACGCAGTAAGAAAACCACTTGGTTCATCATCAATGTATTTTTTCAAATATGTCTTAGATTCTTCCTTCATTCCAGAATCAAAATTCATTTTACCAAGGTAGTAAGCAGCAATTGAAGCGCTTGGAGTGTTTTCATAATCATTGATCACTGTTTCAAGTTGAAACTTTGCAGTTGTTACGTCTTCAGTTCCAAGGGTAATTAGGGCTTGTCCAAGTGATGCACTAGAGTCTACATCTAACTGTCCTTGCCTATTAGAAATGAGGTTAAAAGCAAGGAGTCCGGATGTTACTAATAGCGCTCCTTTCATGTAACTTGATCTATTTTGTTCAAAATGTGATTGCGCCTTATCAACTGAATCTAGAAAAGGATCTCTCTCTATATCCCTTTTTGTAATTTTCTTTTTAGGTCTAAGCATAATTTATTCTATTTAATTTTTTTCGTGCCCTCGGCAGGAATCGAACCTGCATCTAATGCTTAGGAGGCACTTGTTCTATCCATTGAACTACGAGGGCAGATTCATGATTCTCTCGTCGAGAAACAAATATTTACCCACTAATTTACGGATTTTATTCCATGATGAAAGTGCCAATATCTTCTATTTTTTGGATGATTTTTTCCTATATTATTTGTTGCATATGCCATAAATGATATTACATCCTAGACCTTTAAACCATTATTTAATTATTGATGGCAAACTTATCATTAATGTAAATTATTATTGAGATTTAGTCGCAATACGACTTGAAATAAAATTCTCAATATAATCCACAACCTAATTAGCAAGGATTCAAAGAATGAAAACTTTTTCAATGAAAATATCTTTATTCGCTTTTTTATCGGCAATTTTTCTATTCACACCGATTGTTTCTCAAAACATCGATCTAAGTCAGGAGTGGGTGCTGAGTGATGGCATTCCATTTGCTACTGATTTAGAGACCACAATTGAAGATGAGGTTGCAGGCCTTGCAAATATTTTAGGCATCGTGGTAATTCACAATGGAAAGATCGTAACAGAGCATTACTATAATGACAGCTCAGTTGATGATGTTTATAACATATGGTCTGTATCTAAAAGCTATGCATCTACCTTAGTGGGGCAAGCATATGATCTAGGCATGATAGACCATCCTGATTCAAGCTTAATTGATTTTCTACCAGATTATGAGATTGATTATGTAAGCCAGATCACATTGGATAATTTACTATCCATGTCATCAGGGTATAATGATTTATATGGATATCCTGCATGGTATGCTCAATCAACCGCTACACTTTTGGGAATGTCCTATGAGGGTGGGCCAGGTTATTTTTTCTATAATAACAGCGCATGCCACCTTAATTCCCATGTCATATACTATGGAACTAATCAAACACCTCATGAATTTGCAAGCACACACTTATTTCCATATTTGGGCATTGAAAATCCGCAGTGGAATAGCGGCTATCTTGATATAAATGATGGATCTGCCAGTCTTCACCTAAAACTTAGAGAGATGGTGAAATTGGGACAATTGTATTTGCAAGATGGATATTCTGGCGATGAGCAAATTCTATCAAGCGAATGGATAGAAAGAGCAACAACATATAAAGTTTCCACTGGCTGGGATCAAATACCATCCTATGGATATCTGTGGTGGTTACCTAATGATGAAAGCTACCTAGCATTTGGTTTTGGTGGACAATATGTTTTAGTAGTTCCACACATGGACCTTGTAATCGGCACACATTCAACTGATTGGGGCCCAGGGAACATTAATGAACACCAAACAAATCTCCTAAATGCGCTTATCAACAAAATTGTACCACTATTCGATCGACCCTCTGTGATAATTAATGAGATACTGGCATCAAACAACGGATGCTGTCAGGATGAGCATGATGAATTTGACGAATATATTGAACTATATAACTTTGGCAATGACACAATAGATGTCGCAGGATTCTTTCTGACAAATGAACCAGATAATAGTGATAGTTACGTCCAAATTCAGGCAGCAGGCGATTCAACACTTATTGCTCCTGGTGAATTTTTACTACTTTGGAGTGATGACTCTCCATCCCAGGGTATATTGCATTTAGATGCTCTCCTATCTAACACGGGTGGTGACCTGGTTCTCTATGCACACGATACGGTAACAATAGCGGATGCGGTATCTTATCCCTTTCAGGCACCAGACATAGCATACGCCCGTGAGCTAGATGGCCAAGAGAACTGGTCATACATGGATCCGACACCCGGCATGAGCAACACAACAACCATGGCCACTGAAAAGAACACTAGCCATCCTGAATCATTCAAATTAAGACAGAATTATCCTAATCCATTTAATCCAACCACAAACATAAGCTTTGAGTTGTTTAAGGATTCAGATATCAATATTCAGATCTTTGACGTTTCTGGAAAGATGGTTAAGGATTTAGTATCTGGTTTTCATAATACAGGTAGTTACACCATACAGTGGAATGCTATGGATGAAAATGGCAAAACACTTAGCGCAGGATTATATCTGTATGCTATTCAAGTGGGAAATATTGTTTACAGTAAAAAGATGGTTCTGTTAAAGTAATATTTTGATTATGCTTGACAAAATAATGAATTGCATTCACTTTAAAAGAATCATTTTTCTTATCATGGTTTGATTCTCAACTTCCATCTGGTAAAAGTAGATCCCTGAAGGTAGGCGCATCCCCATTTCATTTGTGGAATTCCAGTAAATGGTCTTATTCCCTCTCTCCTGATATACATCGACCAGAGTGGTTTGAACATTCCCCAACATGTCAACAACCCTGATCTTTACATATGCGGATCTTGGTAAGTAGTAATCCACTGCTGTTACGGAATTATATGGATTAGGATAATTCTGATGAATTTGAAATCTTTCTAGATCTGAATCTTCTATTGAAACATTGAATATTTCCTGAAAATGATATTTCACATTGCCAGCGTAGTCAATATCTGCGATACGATAATCATATACATCATTGCTAGATACCATCTGATCTGTGTAACCGTAGGTTGTATGGTGCGAGACTGTTCCCTGTCCTTGTAATTCTTGATGGGTCAAATAACTAGCGATCTGAATCCAATCAGTAGAATTCTTTTTCCGATCCAAGATGAATCCAAGATTATCAATTTCACTTTCCGTAACCCACTCAAGCCTAATACCATTACGATTGGCGTGCAATATTTGAAAGGATGTTATCTCCACAGGAAGAGCGAGATCAGAACTTACATTTGAATAACTGGGTGACCCACCACTGAATGTTCCATTATTCGAGCCTGAGGATGTATCATTCAAATTTTGTTGAAACTGCCAATATCCAATAAGGTTTGAGCTGGAAGTGTAATTTCCACTATTACTGGAAACTGCCATACCAACACCGGATGCGTAAATGGCAGAAACTTCACTTGCTGTTAATGCCTCATCCCAAATCGCTACCTCATCTATGAATCCATAAAAATACTGACCATTCCAATCGGGTTGTCTACCGATCTTAACATTTCCGGTTCCAGTATTCAGACTTCTATTCTGAGACCCATCTAAACTACCATTGACGTAAAGTTTCTGAGTTGTGCCATCATAGGATGCTACAATGTGATACCAGGTATTTGCACTTAAAGTAGTCGACCCTGCTAACTCACCAGAGCCGTAGTGATGCCAGCTGATTTTATTATTATTTATTCGTACATCAAATAACTGGTTCGTGGCATCATTTCCCCAGCCTGCAATAGTCTCATTTCTGTTTGTTGTTGACCTTTTCATCCATGCGCTAAGCGTATGTGGGTTACTGCCACCAGGTGCAGTTAATCCTGAAATGCTTACGTAATCGTTAGAACCATCAAAGTATAGAGCATAATTCTGTCCAGCAATTAAACATGGAATGATGAGATAAGAATATTTTAATATTTTTAAGATCTGCACGAATCACAATGAAAAAGTTGCTTGAAAATACAAACTTTAATATAATATTTCACTTTAGAAACAAATCTTCAAAATTTTAGAATGCACCACGATGGAGTTTTGTCTAATTTACCATAAGCATTATTTAGCAAAGATGAAAATTTTAATATTTAAGGATCAATAATATGGATCGCGCATTAATTATTGGTATCATTCTTGGTATCATCATGATTGGTTTAGGTATTTGGCTGCAATTGCAGGGTACTGGAGCTTCATTCTTGAATTTCTGGTCACTAAGCAGTTTATTTGTGGTCATGGGAGGAATGATCGCATCGATCTTTGTATCATTTCCACTTTCCAATGTAATCGGACTAGGTGAAGCTATTGGTGCAGTTGTGCTTGAAGAAAGCGATAAAATGGGGCCAGTAGTTGATGAGGCTTGTGACGTTGCAGAAATTGCGAGAAAAGGACCTGAAGCATTAGATAAAGCAGTTACCTCAATAGTCAATCCCTTTTTTAAGGATGGTGTACAAATGGTTCGAGACGGTTATGCACTTGAAGAAATTACTGATATAATGGAAACAAGAATAAGATATAGAGAAAAACGTGAAAAAATCCAAGCGGACATGCTTCGCTCCATGGGAACCCTTGCACCTGCCTGGGGTATGATTGGTACACTAATGGGGTTAGTTGTAATGCTAGCAGGATTTGGCGGAGAAGGAGGTGCTGACGGCTTGGGTCCAGGTATGTCCGTTGCTCTCATAACAACCTTTTATGGAGCGATATTTGCTAATCTTTTTTTTAATCCCATGGCCGATAAACTAGAGGTAAAAACTAGAAAAACTTCGATTACATACTCCATGCTTGTTGAAGCTGCAAGATTGATATTCCAAAAAAAACATCCCATAATCATGCGGGAGAAATTAAACTCCTATATTCCACCTAGAGAATGGAAAAGAGGAGACGTTGAAATAAATGCCTGATCCTCAGTTTAAAGTTGGATATCAAAAAGGTTTTGAAGATGGATTCGAACAAGGTGAGAATTCTGTAGAACGAGGCCTGCCTGGATGGTTTGGAACCTTCGCCGACATGATGACCCTTTTATTTGCTTTTTTTGTTCTTCTCGCTGCCATTTCAACCATAGACCCAGTCAAGCTACAGGAAATGGCTGACTCCACGGGTAAGGCATTAGGAAGTAAGATCGAGCAAGATAATGCCGCACAAATGGAAGGTGAGTATGAGAAATTAAATAATCTTTTAGAGGTAAAAAAAGCTCTAGAAAATGTGGTCGAAGAAATGAAACAAAAACTTCAGTCTCAGGGACAAGCGATTGAGCCTCCCATAGACATAACTACCAGCCCTAAGGGTGTCACTGTAAATATCAAGGGTGACTACGCATTCCCATCAGGAAAGGCAGTGATGAAGCCTGAACTAAGAAAATTATTGATTGATGAGATCATCCCAACCATAAAAGCTAGTCCCTTCATGATAGAGATAGCAGGACATACTGACTCCGACCCCCTTCCTCCTAGGTTGAGGAAGGTATACCCATCTAACTGGGAGCTGTCAGCAGCAAGAGGTGCTTCGGTAGTCCGGGAGCTAATAAAACAAAAGATCAAGGCTAAGCGTTTAATTGCGGCTGGGTACGGCGATTGGTCACCTAGAGGACTTGACTCCTTGAGATTTTCAGACCCCAATAAAATAACAAGAGAGACAGTTTTAAAATACAACTCCAGTAGCAAGCAAAAAGAACGAAACAGAAGAATTCAAGTAACATTTCTGAGACCAAGCCACCACTCTGCAAAAGCTTACGAAGGGTAAATACGAACACGCCATCTGGCCACCGCCCTAAAAGTCAAGAAAACCAAACATGTTTTCCAAAATGATTTTTTGGAACTGGTTTTTCATTATTATCAATATGCCATCTTAGCCCACCAACAACAGAACCAAGATATCTCTTTAGTTGCGGTCTCACAAAAACAAAAAAGGGGATCATATTCATGAACTTGTTACCTCTATTAAAGAGATAAGGATAGATGGTAATTACAATATTTACAGTTCGAACTTGACCCAAGATCCTCCAAGTAACAAAGGAATGATTTTTACCATTATTGTGAATACGTAGATCAAAACCTTTTTCATCTTCCCAATAGCAAAACTCTCTAGTCAGTTTCATTCCGTTCAGGTATTTTATGGTATCAGTGGAACTCTTCCCAGGCCAGATGGAAGCTTTATTCTCAACACAAAATGGATGAAATAATTCTAGTGCGGATTGTTTAGATATAACATCCCAAACTTTTTTGAGATCGGCATTTATCAAGCCAGAGAATGAAATACCCCAATGATAATCATTCAAGTAATTCCGTGCATTTTTATCATTCATATTTGATTAATTTTTAATAGTTATTTTAAAAAATTCATGGAAGCTCACATAACTAAACATCTTAAAATTTTCTGTATATATGATGCAGAAGGAAGTATCATTGGAGAATTAACATACCTATTCAAAAAGATCTTTAAAAATTTCGAGTGTAGCATGTGCAATATTACGCACGGTAAGGTGTCAACTAAAAAAGAATGGACAACAAAGCTGAAAAGTTCAAGATTTAACATAGAGGCACTACACTTAGATGAACAGAGTACTGAACTAAAGGGTTTTACAAAAGGAATTGCACCATGTGTTGTTGCATCAATTGATGGCAAACTAATTCTGGTCATGAATCACTCTGAATTAACAAGAATGAGAGGAAATGTAGATATTTTTTTTCACCAGCTTGAAAAGAAAATCGAAGAAATTTCTTAACCATCAAAATGATCATCGTACACTATCCTTTCATGAACTCTTCCTTATCAAGTTTTGTGATCCTCTCAATATCGTTCATTAGTCCCCAAAAACCTTTTCCAAGAACAACCATTGTGGGAACCATTACCGCCAGATAACTTACCCATGTCATGGTGGAGACCTCCTTATTAAAATTTTCGTCACCTGGGTCTGAGACAACAATAAAAGAGGCAAGAACAAATTGTATCAAGGAGCTAATGAAAAACCCAGCGATTAAATGATACCCAGCTGTCCTGGTTGACCGATCCAATTCATGCTCACCCTGATCACTCAATGACCCATGGATTTTTTTGAGGTCAAAAATTGCATTATTAAGTAATATGGAATTGAATGACTTTGGTTTGTATCTTGCGTAGAATATTAATAAAACACCAATACTCATTGGAAGAAGACCTTCCTTTAGAATGAACCAATTACGAGATAGGCCAAGCCTGGAACCAAAAACCCCTATCCCTCCTGTTAGTAATACATTAACAAAACCAATTATCGATATGAAATTAATGTTCCTTGTTTTTTGGAGATCAATGAAAAAATAGATCAATGGAAACAGTAAGGCTATCAGAAATACAATGGACGGAATATCGTTTACGATCTCCGCTTCATTGTACCAAGATTCGCCAAACAATGTTAAAAGTAGTTTAGTGAGCCACTCACTTCCATTCCTTAGTATGATTACTGGAAACAGAATGTTAAAAATAAGATTGAATAAGGGATTTTCTTTTTTTTGTAATTCTTTTTCTATCATGGCGTTCTTTGGAATTAAAAATAAACAATAGAATCGCTAGTTTGAATTTAGCTTAATCAAAACACAAAGCCATGTGATGAAAATATTGTCAATAACTATTTTAAAACTATAAAATTCATAGTGTGACCCACATCACGAGTATTTCATTGTAGTAAATCGTATTAAATAGTGAGAACCGTTATGAGAACAATAAGGTACTCTCGGTCTGGGTTGAGAGGGTTGCATCTTCTTACCTCGGTTTGCCATTAATTGCGATCCACTCTACCCAGACATTAAACGACCAAAAACATTCAATGAACGTGGTATTAGGAGGAAATAATAATGAAAGAGCATAAAGAAGCAATCATTAGAGAACAAGCAATCCTCATGATGTACAGAAATCAAGGGAAAGTGAGAGTAATTGCACGAATACTAAAAAGATTCATGAAATGTATTAATGGGAGAATATGATATCTTCCAATATTTATTGAAATATCATATTATATACTTTTCAATTAAACCATTACTTTAATAGTATCATCTTCCTGGTCTGTACGAAATCTCCTGCCTGAATGGAATAGAAATACATCCCCGCTGACACCGGGTCACCCAGAGCATTGGTCGCATTCCAGTGAATGGAATGATAGCCAGCCTCCTTGCTAGCATTCACGAGCCTGTTTACCTCTCTGCCCATTACGTCATAGATGATGACACTCACCTTGGATGCCTCTGGTACGCCGTAGTCTATCTGTGTAGTAGGATTGAAAGGATTCGGATAATTCTGCTCTAGAACATACTCCATTGGTATGGTAGGATCTTCCAAGGATAATACCTGAGCACCCACGCGAATGATCAACTGCTCACCATTCAGTAAGGTAAGGGAGCTCTCCTCTCTTAGGTCTGCAAAATACATTCCAGAGTTCAAGCTATATCCTATCTCATGCTCTTCCGGTACGCTGATCAATTCCCAGGTAATGGTCATCTCATCGCTACTACTTTCTCCGTTGATGATCCACTGCTTGAAACTACCAACAGGGATGTCCGAGCGAATGTCGATGCTAAAATCATCACCCAGAGGTAAGTCCCATTCCGAGTGTGATATGCTCAAGGAGACCTGATCTGGAGCCGGAGATGATGGAGGAGTGAACGCATCAAGATCCTGGTCAAAACCATCCGTAGCATTCTCATGGTAACCAATGACCATCATGTCATCGATCGCTCCATCGATCTCTGCAACCAGGTCAATCGCCCAAAAATCCTCTCTGTTACGGTCACCATCATCTTCTACCTCATCGTGTATCGGAAAGGTCATCTGTAAACCATCTTCCAATACAGCGAGCCAGTAGCCATGCCATGGCTCCAATACCGGAGCCTCCTGGTAGCCGCCATCCGCATATCCGTAAAGTACATTCACCCAACCAGAGGAAACAGCTTCCTCATAGAATTTTACATCACTTCCATCCGTGAAGATCAAACTGTCTACGGAAATGTCA
>MDSZ01093943.1_pt1 | contig 103409 bp, 100 predicted proteins | sample 811201 | NCBI WGS metagenome assembly MDSZ01 (sample SAMN05326647, study PRJNA326480) | marine metagenome | isolation source: seawater | place: Indian Ocean: North | collected 2010
GACCGTAACGCCTGATGCAACATCTGATATTCCCAATGGGGTGACTGCTCATATGTCGGTGGTTACCCCCGATGGTGCTCCAGTCCCAGTCGGAAAAGAATCCTTAGCCTATTATGGCGGTATCGCTTATTTCCCTGATCTACAAGGGCAAGTATGGAAACTTGATTTAAGTAAAACGAGTTTAGAGGAAGAAGATTCTTCTATGTATACGATTAATAAGATGTTTTCATCAGAGGGTACACTTGCTAATGATCGTTTTGGTTATAACCAGATGGCCTCCACTTTAGTGCGTTCGACTGATCCTGAGGGTACACACTTATTCCAGTATTTTGGAACTGGAGATCAGGCACATATTCAAACCCGCTACCCAAGTATTAAGAATAGGTTATATGGCATAAAAGATCTCGATTGGCCAGATACGGGATTAACGCTCACTGGATCAAGTAAAACGATTTCCTCCTCTGGAGTATTAAATATTGACTCTGGATCATGTGACATTACTAATGTACCTGGATGGTATACCCATGTGAAAAATCAAGCTACCTTAGATGATCCTCCGCTTGGTGATGGAGCCGATAATATGAAGGTGATTGGTCGAGCGATTGTGGCGAATAAGGATGTTTACTTCACTATCTATCGCCCGGAAGATAAGGAGTGTCCTGCTTATGGATCTGGTGAGACTATTAAATTAAAAGAAGGTTGTGGTGGTGGTGTAGAGACCATCGCGATTGGTGCAGGATTAACTACGGCACCTGTGATGGATAACAAGGGTAATATTTATGTAGGGGTTAGTAACTTAGCCACCGGTGAGACTTTGGAAGGAAAAGGAGAAACAGGCGATTTAGAAGGTGCATCAGGTAGAGATAATATACTAAAAATTGGCTCATCTGATCCTGGTTCATCATCCTCTTCACCAGGAATTAAAATAAAATCATGGAGAGAAATTACCGGAGAATATTAAGAATTTTTTTCATTGTTTATTTAAGCAATAATACTGACTTTCATACCCTAAAATAAGATGTCTTGTATATTGCTAAATATGCTATATTGTGGTTTGATTTTTTGAGTTGTGTGCTAATATAATTATACAAAGTATTGAATTTCATAAGGAATTTCGTTCTTGTTAGATAAATTAAATATTGGAAAATTATTTGGTGGAGGTACGCCTACATCCGAACCGGTACAACAAGATATTGTTGGTATCGATATATCCCATTCCTATGTTAGAACCATTGGTTTAAAAAAGAAAAATAAAAAATGGTCTTTACACAAAATAAGCACAAAAGTTTTAGATGAGAGTTATGAAAATGACGATAAAAGAAATGAAGCTATCGTCAACCTTCTCAAAACCATTAAATTAGAGCAAAAATTTGAGACAGACAATGCAGCTATATCACTTCCGGTGAATGCAGCTATTGTGCAAGTAATCCAAATACCCTATCTAGACGAGGCAGAATTAAAAGAGGCAACTGAAAATGGAAGTCTTTGGGAAGCGTCAATTGAGATGCCTGGTGATCAGTCAGAATATTCTATTTTCTGGCAAACCATCAGAAAAGACCGTGAAAAAAATATGTTATCACTCCTCTTTGTGGCATCTCGTATTTCTGAAATTGAAAAAAATTGTGACTTAGTGAGGCGTGCAGGTTTTGATCCCCTTATTGTTGACGTACGATGTTTCGCATTAAGAAATATTTTAAAAACCTACGAGGAATCGGAGAGCACTAAGACTCAAGTATTTATTGAAATAAGTGGTACCGAAAATTATGCCGTATGTATGCATGATAGCCTACCATTTATCTACGATATATATGTATCTGATGCAGACACCACGGCTTTAATTGAAGGTGGTAAAGGTCTTACTGATGAATTATTTGACCGTCTAGCATCGCAAATTAGAACCTCGCTTACTGCCTTTATTAAACAAAGTGGAGTGCCCGGACTAGATAAAGTGCAAGTAACGAGCTCTCTATCCCATGCTGAGAAGTTTTTTGAAAGACTTAAAAAAGAAATTGTTGAATATAAAGTTGAACCGATTGATCCTTTTACTTTTGTGGCAATTCCACCGCAACAAAAAGGTCGGGTTGAGACAGAAAAAAATCATTCATCCCTTGCCGTAGCGCTTGGGCTTGCAACTAGGCAGTTAGATGTTTTTGGTTACTATAAATTTGTAACGGCTGTATCAAACATTAACCTGTTGCCCGATCGTGAAGATAGGATCAAGAAAGAGAAGAAAAAACATACCAATTCTTCATTAATGACAAAACTTAGTATTATCGCTGGAACCTTTTTAGTAATAACCGGCTCTTTGTATGGCTATATGTTTATGAATTTTCCATCCTCATCGGAAATAGCATCAATGGCCTCAAGCGCTAATGCCTTAAAATCCGATTTAAATAAACAACAAAAACAATACAAAGAATTAACAAAGTGGACTAAAGACTCAGGGGAAATCAATTATAAAATTCTCGACCTGAGCTATGCCTCCAGTTTCCCAAGAGGATCTTTCGTTACTGGCATTAAACATCTTAGAGGAGGAAAATCTCAAATCACTGTTCGTGCAAATGACCCAGGGCTTTCTTCTGATATTATGAGTGACTTGAGTAAAAAATTTGCCAATGTAGAACTTTTAAGCATAAAATCTCCATCAGGTAAGGATGAATTAAGTACATTTGAGATAGCATTTGAGATAAAATAAATTATGGCTGAAGACACTAAAAAATCTGTTGACCTTAAAAACCTTGACCTCAAGGATGTAGGTGGATTACTGAAAGCTGCATTCGGAAAAGATTCTAATGCTATGAGTAACCCCACAATGTTATTCATTGTTTTTGCGTTCCTAGCATCTTTTATTCTTGCCTATCTAATTTATGGCATGATAGATAATCAGACGCTTTATGATCAAGAGCAAACAAAATATAATCAAACGACATCAGAGCTTGCTACGCTTACCAAGAAGTTTGATAAAACTATTAAAGGTAACAAAGAATACTTTACTCAATTATTTAGTAGTCCAAAAACAGATGATGAATTATCAGCCCGAATTACTAAGTTAGTCTCCAACTACAACCTTAAATTAGTAAATATTGATTTACAAAAGAAATTAAAGGGTAAAAAGATGGGCATCGCTTTAGAAGTAAGAGGCGGATATGTCAACTTGGTCAAATTCAGTAAAGAGTTAAATAAAAATGTTGCTGCCTCACAAATACTTAACTTAGAGGCAAACAAAAAAAAGAAATCTAAATTACTTGATATGAAATTAACTTTGGTTTTTGCTGCCCCGCCGAATCCAGATTCTATACCAAAATATAAGCCAGCAACGGTAAGTGCACATCCAATAAAGAATTTTGCACATAATATAAAACAAATTTTTGATTATGCGCTTACTTCAATTGTATCTCATGCACATGCAGAACAAAAAGAGATGACCGATTTTCAAAAGGCACTTTACGAAGCGAAGAAAGCTGGTTTATACGATTTTGAATTCACCAACAAAGCTGGAAAGACTATGGTCTATGCCACCGGTATTCCAAAATCTGAAGCAACTGCCCCTTCTGTAAAGAAAGAAATGACTGCCTTCCAAAAGGCACTTTATGACGCTAAGCAAAAGGGTCTGGTTACATTTGAATTTACCAAAAAAGACGGTAAAACGATGACGTATAAAACAGGATTATCTGAATCAGCTGTTGCAAATCTTCCTGAAATTGCAGAGGTCGCAAAAACAAATGTTTTACCACCACTACAAAATAATGAGACTGTTGAGATATTCACTGACAAACAATACTTACACACACCAGTACAAACCGAAATTATTACAAATAAGGAATATAAAGCTGATAATTTTAAAAAGGCTGGCTTTGTTGAGACTGACCCTTTTGCTGAACCATCAGATACTCCAGCAATAGAAGAAGAAATTGAGGAGGCACCAAGTGAAGCTTTACGTGATCCCTTTGCTCCTCCTGAGGTAAGAAAAGCAGCCAAAAGAAAAAGTTCTGGTGGCGAAGTATCAGATGAAGAAGAAGATCAATACTATCTGTCCGGTGTTTTAGTTTCTGATGAAATGAGCCTATGTATTATTATCACACCTGATGGCGAATCTAAGATATATGCTCCTGGAGATAAAATATCGAATAAAGTGATGTTGACTAACATTGCTTTTGATTCAATCCAAATTAATAAATTAAATAAGAAAAAGGTTATTGGACTCGGTGAACAAGTTAACTAAAAAACTGGTTTTGGCATTTATGCTCCCTCTCTTTCTAGCGGGATGTATTGATTCTATGGTCAAAAAAGAAGATGTGGCTCATGACCCAGCATCAACAAGGGAAGATGTCCTCGAAATGATTGCTGAATCGCCAACCCAAGAAGATGGTTTGTCAATTGTTGATCCTCAAAATGATGGTATTAAAAGACAAGTAACTGAAATTGAGGGTAATCAAAAGGGAGTTAAATTTGTAGATGCTAAATGGAAAGATTTCCCTATATCGTTAAATGTAAATGTAATACCTATTAAAAAATTCTTCTCACTATTAGAAGAGTTAACTGATCTTAATTTTGTTATCGGGGATGAAGTAACTGGTGATTTAAGTATGCGCGTTAAGAATGTTAATTGGATTGAAGTGTTTGATATGGTCCTCAGAGAAAAAAATCTTATCCATGATGTTAATGATTCAGGGACAGTAGTGACCGTTCATACTCACGAGTTCGCAAAAACACAAAGTGAATCTTACGAGCAAGCTCTGCAATCAAAAATAAAAGTTATTAATTCCCTTTCAGGTCTCGAGGCTAAAACAACAGCAATCTTTAAACTTAATTACACAAAACCAGACATAGTAGCGAAACAATTGAAAGATGTCATTGCTACTCTTGAAGCTGGTGGTGACGATACTTCAGTAGATCAGAGAGCCACATTTGTAGTTGATACAAGGACTAACTCACTTATTGTTCAAGCGACACCATCTGATATTAAGTGGATAAGAACCACCATCGATAGCCTTGATAAGCCCACCAAACAAGTAATGGTGGAGGTGTTTATTGTTGAAGCTGGGGATACATTCCAAGAAGCTCTTGGATCAAGGGTTAGTATGTTTAATCAAGGGATACGTTCTAGCCTAAGTAAAAATAATGAATTAGATAGAATATCCATTTCTGGATCAGGTGGTACGCCGCCTACTGCAACCGGTGAAATTACAACAGCAGCAGCTGGAGGTTCATTAGCATCAAATACCATCGCTGGTGCAACCGGTGGGGTGGTAGGTGTATTTGCTGGAAATACAACAGATTTAAGAGTTGAATTGGAAGCGATGCAGACTGAGAATTTAGTTAAAATTATATCTAATCCAAAACTATTTATTATCGATAACGAGACTGCATCTATTACAGATGGAACCCAGATTCCATACCAAAATGCAGCTCAAGCTGGTGCCACTCCAACAACACAGTTTATTGAAGCAGCCTTAAAACTTCAGGTTACTCCTTCAATTATTCCAGACGGAAATGTATATATGGATATACAGATTGATAAGAACTCTCCTGGAACCGGTTCAAGCCCTCCTCCGATAGCAACAAAAACATTACAGACCAAGTTACTTATTCAAGATGGCGGCGTGGCAATGATTGGTGGCATCATTAAGGCTACTACCACAACTGCGAAATCAGGAGTCCCTTTATTTAAGGATCTACCTGTCGTAGGAAATCTATTTAAATCAAAAACAAATAGCGATATCCGTGATCATCTATACATATTTATTGCTCCAAAGGTTTTATAGGTTTAAGGTAAAATGAGCAGAGATCAAATTGCTGACTTGAAAGACGACTTATCTGGGCAAATTAAAGAACTAGGTCTAGTCAAGGCTGATGTTTACGATAAGCATGCCAAGCAAGCAGCAAATATGGGGACGACGGTCTTTGACCTTCTTCTTAAAGACGGGGCAATTAATGTTGAACAAATGTTAACTGGCTTTTCAAAGAAATATAATATTCCATTTGATATTAAACCAGAGCCTATTGTTCCAGAAATAGAAAAGTTTCCAGTTTCCTTTTGTCTAAAAAATGCTGTAGTTCCTCTAAAAGATAATGGAAAAAGTATGGAAATGGGTATGTGTCACCCAAGCGCACTTAATTCACTTAAAAATCTTGGGTTAATGTTAGGCAAAAAAATTGATGCAAAATTTATACCCCCTGAAGTAATTTTTGAATCGATTTTACAAAAACATATTCATACGACTAGTGATATGGAAAAAGCAAAATTACTCAAACAAGAGAATATTGCTAAATCAAAGAAAACTGTATCACAATCAAATAAAACAGTTGAACTTAAGATGGAGAATGTTGTGAGTGGAAAAAAACCTGCTGCACCTGCATTAGATATATCTAAACTTAAGAAAGATTCAGAGAAAAAGAAAGAAAAAGAAGAACAAAACATTCCAATGTCAGTCTTAGATGTTCCTAAAAAAGAAGAAGAGAAAACACCAGAAGTGAATATAGAGGAATTAAAAAAATCTGCTGCAAAAATTGATGAAAGAAAAAAAACTGCAGAACCTTCTAAAGAAAAATCGAGCAGCGCATCATCTGCGCCAAAATTAGATCTTGCAGGGGCGCTCGCTAAAGCAAAAAATGAAGAACCAACTGCTCCAGAATCAGAGCCAGCTAAAGAAACGCCCAAAAAAGCTGCGGCGAAAGCACCAGAGGTTATTGAAGATGATGTTGCTGGCGAAGTAACTGGGGATGTAGTAAACGTTGTTGATGAAATACTTTCTGAAGCAGTTTCTACGGGTGTAAGTGATATACACATTGAAATATTTAAGGAAACTGCACAAATTCGTTTTCGTGGCAATGGCTCTTTACTTGCGCAGTCTAAGTACAGAAAATTCATATCGACAAGCTACCCGGCAGTAGTTGCTAGAATAAAAATTCTTGCAAATCTTGATATTGCTGAGAGGCGGCTTCCACAAGACGGTAAAATTTCGTATGTCGCTAAAGATGGTACTGAGGTTGATTTTCGAATATCTGTTCTTCCTACTAATTTAGGTGAAAGAATAGTTATTCGTATTCTTAACTCTTCATCACTTGCTGTTACTCTAAGTGCTATAGGCTTTACTGAAAAGCAAGAGGAGGAGTTTTTACAAGCCATTAGTATGCCACAGGGAATGATTCTTGTAACCGGACCAACTGGTAGTGGTAAGTCAACTACACTTTACGGTGCAATGAACCAATTAAACACTCCTGATGTTAATATCCTAACTGCTGAGGACCCTGTGGAATATACCATGTCAGGAATTTCGCAAGTCCAAGTTCGAGAGGATATTGGCCTTACTTTTGCAAGTGCATTGCGGTCTTTCTTACGCCAAGACCCTGAGATTATTCTTGTTGGTGAGATTCGTGATGCAGAAACTGCAGATATAGCCTCAAAAGCTGCATTAACTGGTCACTTAGTACTTAGTACGTTGCATACCAATAGCGCTATCGGTGCTATCAGTAGACTGGTTAATATGGGGCTACCACCATACCTCGTTTCTAGTGCTTTATCACTAGTGGTTGCGCAAAGATTGATTAGAAAAAATTGTGAAAAGTGTTCTGTGGAAGTAGATAAAACAACAAAAGAAATTAAAAAATTTATGGGCGAGTACAATATTCCTGAAGATGCCAAACTAATGAAGGGTAAAGGTTGCAAAGCATGTAACAATACTGGCTATTCAGGAAGGCGCGGAGTTCATGAGGTCTTAGTAGTTACTGCCGAACTAGAGGCGGCTATTAGCTCAGGTCAAAATGAATCGGCAATTCTAAAACTCGCGGAAGAGCAAGGATTTAAAACCATATCTGAGAGCGGTCAGCGATTCTTGATAGATGGTACCGTTTCTGTGGAAGAGTACCTAAGAGTAATTCCTAAAGATGAGTAGCTGTAGGGATCACTTATGAAATTCAAGTGGAAAGGCTTAGAGAAAAATAATTTTGCTGAAGGTGAGATTGAGGCCGATGAAAAAGAAGATGCAATTTATCTTTTAAAAGAGCAAGGTGTCACTGTCACAACCATTGAACCGCTTGAAAAACCTCCCAAAAAAAAGAAAGCGCCACGCAAATCGGGTAATGCAAAAATTACGGATAAAGAATTACTTCTCTTTACAAAAAAATTAGCGACAATGATGAAAGCAGGTTTGGCTATTGTACCAGCGCTTGAAATGCTAAAAGTACAAAACGAAAACCCCTCCTTTGCTCCAATTATTGATGAATTATTATTACAAATCAATGCTGGAGTGCCACTGTCGCAATGCTTAGAAAAGCATCCTAACCTATTTGATAACGTATATGTGAATCTCATCAAAGCTGGTGAAGCCAGTGGTAATTTAGATACCTTTTTAGATAGAATTGTTTATGCCTTAGATAAATCCATTAAGATTAAAAAAGCCATCAAAAGCGCCATGATGTATCCGATTATTCTTTTGATTGTAGCTTTCACTGTCGTGGGCGTGATGATGGTCTTTGTGGTGCCTGTTTTTGTCGAAATTTTTGGTGAAGCAGGAATTGAGCTACCCTTTGCAACCAAAATTGTTATGCAAATTAGTGACTTCCTAAGGAGTGTCTGGGCCATTGCATTTTTTGTAGGGGCCTTTATTGGCTTCCAAATTATCAAAAGAGGATTGCAGGCAAATGATGCATTAATGATGCGTTTCGATAAATTTCTTATGACCGCTCCAGTGGTTGGTAAACTAGTAAGTGACTCTATCATGGCAAGAATGGCTATGGTTTTAGCTAACCTTATTGCTGGTGGTGTTAATTTAGTTGAGGCACTTGAAATTGTGAAAAATTCTATTTCAAACCTTAAGGTTGGAACATCTCTTGAAAAAGTTAAACGTGAAATTTTTTCAGGTCGCCCTTTTTCAAAATCGCTTAGGGAAACCAAAGACTTCCCCGAAACCATGTGTGGTTTTATTGAAGTGGGTGAAGAGACCGGTAAGCTAAATGAAATGCTTAACACCGTTGCTCTATATTACGAGGAAGAGTTTGATGACTCTGTTGATGCATTCTCCCAATTGCTGGAACCAATTATGATTGTATTTTTAGGTGTAGTGATTGGATTTATTCTTGTTGCAATGTACACCCCAATATTCCAGATGGGTACTACCATCTAACAATGTATAAAATATTTTTTTTTTAATATTTAACTTCATAACAATAGGTTCGGCATCAGCTGATTCCTTTTACCAACACTTTAGTAAGTCTCAAAAAATTCATCATGACCAACTTCAGATTGATGTTAACGCTAAAATAAGTAACTTTTATAGTATCGATCTTATTATTTCCTCAACACCATCCATTAAGTTTTATGCAGACTTACTTCAGAAAGAAGGATTGCCAATTGATCTAGCGGTAATACCCCTTATGGAAAGTGGTAACAATCCACAAGCAAAATCGCCAAAAAATGCTCTAGGACTTTGGCAATTTATTCCCGCAACCGCAAGAGAATGGGGCCTTGAATCATCAAAATCTTTTGATGACAGAAAAAATGTTATTAAATCTACGCAAACAGCTATTAAATATTTAAATTATCTTTATAAACAATTAAACGATTGGAATCTTGCGCTTGCAGCTTACAATTGGGGTATAGGAAATGTAAAAAAAGCTTTAAAGAAAGGGCTGGTTAAAAATAAGCAATTAAACCTAAATATGCTGCCCAATGAAACAAGGAAATACATCATTGCGTTTCATCATCTTAACCGAATCATCAAATTCAATCATAAAAATAATTATTTAAATAAATTTCCAAACAAGCCCTATCTCCAAATCATTAAACAAAAAAATATTAAAAATCATTTAAGATCAAATAAGTTAGAAGCCCTTGATAGTAAAGTTTTAACGCATATAAATGGATTTGATGTAATGGATAAATCATTTTCCAAAACAGAAATTTTAGTGCCCACAAAATTATTTACGAACTACTTCTCTATCGAAAGCATTTCTTTTAAAAGAACGATAACCAAACGCAAAGTAAATGGGTGTACCCAAAAATATTATAAGGCGCGCTACAAAGATTCTTTAATAAGTATAGCCAGAAAATACAACATAAAAATGGATAATCTTAAAGAGATGAATAGCAGCGTAAGATTTATTAGGCCAGGAATGATGATAAAGTTGTGTAATTAAATAAAGTTTTCAATATTTAAAATATATATGTTTCATGAGCAGTCCATATAAAAATAAAACAGGTCTATCTAGAATTTTCAATGCATTTAAAAATTCTGCTTATGGGCTAAAATCTACGTTTAAGAATGAAGAAGCTTTCAGGCAAGAATTAATTTTAACTATTATTCTAATACCTTTAGCAATTTATATAGCTGAAGATAATATAGAAAGGATATTTTTAATTACTTCACTAACCTTATTGCTTTTAGTCGAGCTTTTAAATACTGCTATCGAGGTCATAATTAACAGAGTATCCTATAAGAAACATAAATTATCAAAACTTGCTAAGGATATTGGGAGTGCGGCTGTATTAATTGCTTTCCTTAATTGCTTTATAGTTTGGTTTTTTATTTTATTTTCATAAAAAAACGGTTCGTTTCTGATTTAATAATTTTAATTAAAAATATAAGCCCAATGAGATTTGGTATTGCCATCATTCCAAACATAACATCGGAAAAATCCCAGACTAAAACGAGAGGAATAGTAGCGCCTATAAAAACCAAAAAGGTATAAATAATTCTATATAAGGTTATTGCCCTTGTACCAAATAAAAATTCTAATGCTTTCTCGCCATAAAAACCCCAGCCGATGAGGGTTGAAAAAGCAAATAATCCTGTCGCAAAAGCAATAATGACAGCCCCTATTTGTCCAAGAGAAGCCTCAACACTCTTGCTTGTAATTTCGGCAGCCTCGTCTATTCCCAGCATTAACCATACATCCGAAGTTAAAATAACCAACGCGGTCATTGTACATACCACTAGAGTATCTATAAATGTCCCAGTCATACTTACCAATGCTTGCTTTACCGGATCATTGGTCTTAGCTGAGGCTGCTGCAATTGCTGCTGAACCTAGTCCTGATTCATTAGAAAATAAACCCCTTGATACACCAAATCTAATTGCAGCAGCCAAAGTAGCTCCCACAAATCCTCCTGCTGCTGCAGTCCCACTAAATGCGCTAGAAAAAATTAGTCCGAAGGCATCAGGAATTTTATCAAAATTCATTCCCAATACTACAAACATCGTCGTTAGATAAATTATAATCATGAAAGGCACACAAAAAGATGCAAAACGACCAATAGATTTTATACCGCCTATTAACACAACTCCAGTTAGAAACGCTAGGACTAAGCCTGTTGTTTCTTTAGGTATACTAAATGAACTAATAAAAATATTGGAAGTTGCATTTGCCTGCACCATATTTCCTGCTCCAAATGCAGCAAATACTGTAAAAATAGCAAAGAAACAACCTAACCATCGCTTCCCTAAACCATTTGTAAGATAATACATTGGGCCACCTTGCATTCCTGTTTTACCTTTTTGCCTATATTTAACTGCTAGTAATCCCTCAGAATATTTAGTCGCCATACCTAATAGTCCAGTAATCCACATCCAAAATATAGCTCCAGGACCCCCCAAAGCAATAGCTGTTGCAACACCTACTATATTACCTGTTCCTACAGTAGAGGCTAATGCAGTCATTAATGCTGAAAATTGTGAAATATCCCCTTCGTGTTCAGACTTGCTAAAAATAATCTTAAAAGCTAAAGGAAGTGATTTAAATTGAATAAAACCAAGTTGAAAGGATAAGAAAATGTGAGTCCCGATTAATAATATCAACAAAGGATAAGGTGGCCCCCATACCAAATCTGACAATGAGGCAACGATAGGCTCAATGAACTCAACCCATTCTTTAATACTATAGGTAGACACTTAAGCAGTCTCCAAAATTTATTTCGAACATCATCTCTCTCAAAAAAAACTTCTAGAATTTTTCATTATTTAATTATTTCCTTTAAGGATAAAATATAGCCCTATCAGCAAAAGGAATATTTGCTCGCTAGTAAATAGTTTGGTGGTTATAAACCAGTCTTGATGAGCAATAGCGAAAGCAAATATCATAATAACAACAATCACCAAAGCTGCAAATCTTGTTATCTGATCACCAATTTTACTCTTAATGAGACCGCCAAAAATAATAAAAATTCCTGCACCTAATTCAGAGACCGCTACAAAAGATGCCAATATTGGTGAAAAGTCAAAATAATTCATAAGTCCTTCTGGTGGAAGTGGGAATTTACTTAAGCCGTGTATTATAAAAGCAATTCCTAAACCTAATCGAATAAGCCAAGGCGCCACAAAATTGATTGATTCAAGAAAATCATTTACTGCACTAACTAAGGATTTCATATATTTATTCCCAAAATTATTATTAATTAAAATTTATACTTTTACAAAATCTCGCTTACCAAGATTGACCCCATTTGATCTTAAAATATTATAGCAAGTCGTCATATGAAAAAAGAAGTGCGGGATAATCCACCGGGTTAAGTAATCAACGCCATTATCAAAATCGTACTCATTATCTCTTATAGAAAAGTGTATCTCTTTATTTTCTGATCCTTGCATTTGTTCTTCAGTAATATTTTCAAGGAAATGAATAGTATTTTCTATTCGCTTTTGTAAGTCACTAAAAGTAACCTCATTATCTTCGTAGGAGGGAGCATCAATAGATGCTAATCTTCCTATACCTTTTCTAACCATATCAGTACCTATTTGAATTTGTCTTACTAGTGGGTACATATCTGGTGCAAGTCTGGCATTTTCTAAGATTAATGGATCAATTTTCCTTTTTTGGGAAAAATTTTCTCCTTTTCTTAAAATATCCTGCCACAAATAAAACTGGTGCGTAAATAATGGCACCGACATTTCATACAAATTTACCGCCATGTAGATCTCCTAAAAATTATTCTTTTATATAAAAGTAACGATACTTTAGTCTTAATTAATACCTTATAATCTTTACATGAATAATAAAAATGATGTAATTTTTTTAGCAGGTGGGTGTTATTGGGGGCTTGAAAAATTATTGCTAGATTTACCAGGTATAAATACAACTGAGGTTGGTTTTGTTGGTGGTCATATAAAGAATGTTTGTTATAAGGAAGTAACTAGAGGAGACACTGGTCATGCTGAAACAGTAAAAGTAAATTTTGATTCTTCTAAATTAAAACTTCAGGATTTAATTCGTTATTTTTTTAAGATACATGACCCTACCACTCTAAATCAGCAAGGAAATGATAGGGGATCCCAATATAGATCAGCAATATTCTATACTAACGATAACCAAAAAATAATTGCTAAAGAAGTAATACGATTAATTAACCAATCATCTGCTTGGAAAGCATCCATAGTTACAGAAATAAAGAGATTTGATGCATTTTACCCTGCTGAAGAAAGTCATCAAAAGTATCTCCAAAAAAATCCTGATGGCTATAGCTGTCATTTTGTAAGAAAATTAAACTTTTAAAAACCTCATCATATTTTTTAAAATAAGTTGGCATATCTTTTGCTTCTATATTATTAAGAGCATCAATTTGAGATGCTTATTTTTAATTTAAGAGGATAAAATGAAAAAACTAGCTGCTATTGTCATCATCTTTATATCATTCAACGTTTTTGCCAACAACATGAAGCCTATGCAAATAGCCTATTTTTCCGAAGGAAATAAGCAACATAGTTTCTATACAGAACATATGTCTTTAGGAGAGATTGCTGCATTCGAAGCATGTCACCTATCTGAAAAAGAAATCAATTTCTTTAATGACCAAATAATCTACCCAGAGGATACAAATAAGACTTTCCTAGGATTTGATTTAGATATCATAGAAATGGGTTTATCTTTCGTATCACTTGGGCTCAGTATAATACCAACTAACTAGATGAAGAAAGGCTAATATAGTGCGTTAAATTTTCTAATGCACTATTACTAAACATTTTATTCTTTACATTCGAAAATACAAAAAAATTGTCTATAATTACGCATGGGCAAAAAGTTTATAGGATTTTTTTCAAGATATATATTTTTTATTTATAGTCCTCTATTTATCCTTCTTTTTTTATCAGGCTGTTCTTACCTTGGACCTGATTTTATGGAGGGAAACCGCAATGAGTATAATAAAGTTCTAGCTAATACCAATGATGAGGAAGTTCTGCTTAATCTAGTTCGGAGACGATACGCTGATAGTATAGCTATATTAGAAGTTAATAGTGTATCAACATCTTTAGAATGGAAAAAAAGTACAGGTATCTCTGCTAAATTATTTGACGGAGATTTAGATGATAATAATCTAGGGTTGGCTGGAGATGGTTCATATAGTGAGAAGCCAACCATAACTTACTTACCGCTAGATGGTGCAGATTATGTAAAAAATATCCTAACACCTGTTGATCTTGAAACAATCCTACTTTTAACAAGATCAGGGTGGGCGGCTGATAGAGTTTTTAGACTTACAGTCAATAATATAAATGGTATTAATAATGCATCTGAAGCATCGGGACCAACACCAGGATCAGCACCTAAGTATAAAAAATTTCTGCAAGTTGCAAATACGCTCAAAAAATTACAGCAAGAGGATAGCTTCACTCTCGGTTATAGATTAGAAGATGATTCAAATAAATTCGGTTTCTTAATCAAACCATCACAACGCAATAATGAGGAAGTTAAGAGATTTCTTAATCTGATAAAGATAAATACCACTGATAACATTATTCCAATCACCGCAAATTACAGAGGTCAAGCTAATCGTGAGGTCATTGAAATTAATCTTCGTTCACTTGCAGGTATACAATTCTTTTTGTCACATGGCATCATTATTCCAAAAGAAGATCTTGATCAAGGACGAGTTCAAATTACAAAAAATAATTCCGGTGAAATATTTGACTGGAATAATGTCTTATCAGGATTATTCACTGTTTATTCAAGCAAAGATAAACCTGATAGTGCCAGTGTTAGCGTTCAGTACCGTGGTAACTGGTTTTATATAAAAGATAACGATATGCAAAGTAAATATACATTAATGTTATTAAATCAAATTAGTGCTCTGCAATCAGGGGTTATCGAAAAAGTAGGTCCTGTTTTAACCATACCAGTTTCACAGTAATTGAATTCAATTTATCAGGGTAAATTTACGTTATAATATCGCTCACGCGCCCGTAGCTCAGCTGGATAGAGTACTTGGCTACGAACCAAGGGGTCAGGAGTTCGAATCTCTTCGGGCGCGCCAATTTCTTTAGGTATATGCGCCCGTAGCTCAGCTGGATAGAGTACTTGGCTTCGAACCAAGGGGTCAGGAGTTCGAATCTCTTCGGGCGCGCCAAATTAAGTGGTATTATTTAAGGTGTATTTAACAAAATCTGGATCTATTTCTTTCATTTTGTTCAGTGCCCAATCTAATTCATCCTTATTGTCTTGAGCTTTAGCAATATTGAATAATTCTCTAAGAGAGTCAAGGTGACGATTATTTAAATTATATGCTTTCTTAAAAACCTCAACAGCTTCTATATAATTTTTCATATTCATTTCGGCTAAGCCCAAAAAGTACCATGCATCTGAATGATTGTCATCTGATTCAATCCATTTTTCAGCGATATTCTTCAAATTTGTCCAATCTTTTTGTTGCATTGGCATAATAACTTGCATGAAGAAGGGTTTTTCCTCATCAGGCAGACTCCAAAAAGGAATATTTTTACTTACTAAATCAAATTGAGGGCTAGTATCCAATAGCGCAGTAATCCATTCTGTTGGCAAGCAATAAAAATATCCAAGTCTTTTTCCAGGGCTTTTAAAGGTCGTAATACCAATTAAATTAAAATCAAGATCAAAAAGAGCCCCCCCACTTGACCCAACTGTAAATGCTGCAGATGTACGAATGATATTACTGTCTTTGAAAGGATGTATGCCTTTTACTTTACCATAGGAGGGCAAAGGTATAGGGCTATCATTTGGAAAAGTTAATGCAAAGACTTTACTTTCATATTGTACGTCTTTAGACACAACCATCTTAACTGGAGGTAAAGGTAAATTATCAAATTTAAGTATACATAAATCATTTCTCCAATCAGCGTATACTGCTATTGGTACATATTTTTTAAAAGTTTTTACTACATTCACACCCTTCGAGTCAGCAAACACGTGACAATCAGTTGCAACATGATTTTCTTTAACAACAACACCAGAACCTGTTCCAGTAACTCCATTTCCATAAGTAACCCAAACGTGAACCATAGATTCGCTTATGCCAAATAATTGAGATTGCGAGGGATAGGAAAATGAGGTTTGACTTAAAAAAATAAAAATTAAGCCAGCAAAGTGTTTAAGGTAAATCATATTAATATGATTGCTAATTTATAATTTAATTCCATTTTAAATTTAAAATTAGCTTGAAAAATTTATATTTTTTGGAAATTTACTTACAATAATTAAGTTTTAAATCTATTTCATCTGCTTCGTTTATTTCCATCGAATCAGTCAAATCATTTAGAGTAGCTTTTAAAGTATCAAACTCTGCTTTTGCAAGACCTGTCTTGCAAGCAACTTTATCTTGAATTGCAGCTACTTCCTCTTCTAAATTAATTCCCTTCTCTGTTAATTCAACATTAACAATTCTCTCATCTTCTGAGGAGCGGCTTTTTTTTATAAGATTCTTTGAGTCAAGTTTCTGTAAAATTGGAGTTATTGTAGGAAGATCTAATTTGAGCAATTTCCCTATATCTGATACGTTTTTACAATTGCCCTCCCACAATGCAATAAGAACTAAATATTGAGAATATGTAATTCCTAGTTCTTTTAAATAAAAGCGATAGTAACGGGTAATTGCATTAGTTGCTGAATAAAGAGCAAAGCAAAGCTGGTTATCAAGTAATAAATTTGGATAATTCATAAAAGAATTATAGTACAAAATACCAAAAAAGTTTTTTAAAATTGGTAGGGTGTGCGAGGATCGAACTCGCGACCAACGGATTAAAAGTCCGGTGCTCTACCAGCTGAGCTAACACCCCATATCATGGCAACACGAGATTATCTAAGAATACTGGCGATAGGTCAACTAAAACCATATAAAAATATTACATGCCTGGAAATCGACCAGATAAACCTCTCATCATCTTCCCAATTCCACCTTTTGAAAACATTTTCATCATCTTCTGCATCTCTTCAAATTGCTTTAATAGCTTATTAACCTCCTGAACGCTTACCCCAGAACCTGCGGCGATACGTAATTTTCTTTTTGCTTTGATTACATCAGGTTTTTTTCTTTCAAGAAAAGTCATTGAACTTATAATAGCCTCTATTTGTGCAAGTGACTTGTCTCCATCTTCAGGATTGATTTTGCTGGTAGCGGCTGATATTTGTGAAGGCATCTTATCCATCATAGCTCCTACACCCCCCATTTTTTTCATCTGCCCAATTTGAGCCTTAAAGTCATCCAGATCAAAACTTTTCCCAGATTTTACTTTTTTTGCTAATTTTTCTGCTTCTTTTTGATCAACATTTTTTTGAGCCTCTTCAACTAACCCAACAATATCTCCCATTCCTAGAATTCTTGAGGCCATTCTCTCAGGATAAAATGGTTCTAAACCATCTGTCTTCTCACTTACACCAACATATTTTATCGGCTGACCTGTTACATGCTTTACTGATAGAGCTGCACCTCCTCTAGAATCACCATCTAATTTAGTTAATACAATGCCAGTTAAAGGTAGTGCATCGCCAAAAGCTTTTGCAGTATTCACTGCATCTTGACCTTGCATAGCATCCACGACAAAAAGAGTTTCAATTGGGGTTAATGTTTTGTGTAGTTCGGTAATTTCGCTCATCATTGCTTTATCAATACCTAATCTTCCTGCAGTATCAAAAATAACTAAATCAAAAAAATTTTTTCCGGCAAACTTCAGGGCATCCTTAGCAATTGAGTTTGGCTTATCTTTTTCAGATGAATTAAAGCAGGAAATATTTAGATCATTAGCAAGCTTTTTGAGTTGATCTATTGCAGCAGGACGATATACATCTGCACTCACCAGTAAAACTTTCTTTTTTTCTTCAGTTAAAATCTTGGCAAGCTTGGCAGCTGTTGTAGTTTTTCCTGAACCTTGAAGCCCAGCCATTAAAATCACTGCGGGAGGTTTTGCTGCAAGATTTAAGGAGGATTTTTCTGCTCCCATTAAATCAGTTAGTTCATCTTGCACGATTTTAATAATAGCTTGTCCGGGGCTAACACTTGATAAAACTTCTGCTCCAAGAGCCTTATTTTTCACTTGCTCGATAAAATATTTCACTACAGGGATTGCAACATCTGCTTCAATTAAAGCAATTCTTACCTCACGCATAGCGTCACTAATATTTTCTTCTGTAAAACGTGATTGACCACGTATGGTCTTTATTACGGATTGAAGGCGATCGGTTAAATTCTCTAACATTATTATTTTGCTCTGTTTTAAAACTGTAATATATGTTTTTACATTATAATTGTTATTAACAATTAAACCAAAAAACTATGACCTACTGGATTTTACTTTTATTATGTTTTGTTATCTATATATTGCCTTGTTTGCCATTAAAAATTTTTGCGGGTGATACAAAAGGACGTACAACTAATATATTTGTTTTTTTTGGTCTTTTATTCCATGCGGGACTTATTTATCACACAACTTTTTTAACAGGTATAGACTTAAATTTTGCAAACAGTCTTTTGATTACAAGTTGGATTGGTATTTTATTGTACTTAGTAATAAACTCTTCTGGCCAACATAAAGGTTTTGAGTTTTTAACATTTGTTCCAGCCATTTTTTTTCTTGTCATAAACCCACTTATGTCTGGACACAATTATTTAAATGAAACCTTCTCCACAATTGCTATCCTTCATATTGTAATTGCGCTTTTGGGATACAGCCTTCTAGCTTTTGGTGCCCTATTTTCAATTTTCTTACTTTACGTTGAACAAAATGTACGCACAAAAAAAATAAATACAAAAATGTTCTCCAGCACCACATCTATCCTTCAATTAGAAAATAATCTTTTTAGGATCTACTGGTTTGGTTTTTTGCTGCTTACAATAACTCTAATCTCAGGTAGTTTTTTTTCTGATAAAATTTTTCATTCACTACTTGTAATAAATCATAAATTAATATTTTCTATTTGTGCGTGGCTTATATACGCAATTTTATTGCTAGGTAGGATCTTTTTTGGCTGGCGGGGTAAAAAGGCAATCAAATTTTCCTTAATAGCCTTTATTTTCTTATTTTTAGCTTATTTTGGCAGCAAATTTGTAATTGAAATATTACTACCATAAGTTAATAACTGGCCATCCTTTATCTTTTGCTTTTGCAAGTAAAATTTTATCGGGGTTTGTAGCGACTGGATTTGTCACTTTTTCCAGTAAAGGTATATCATTTCTTGAATCACTATAAAAAAAGATTTTTTCAAAACTGTCCATACTTAAATTTCTATCTGAAAGCCAACTCAAAAGTCGATTGATTTTTCCGTCCTGAAAAGCTGGGATCCCTGAAACCCTTCCAGTAAAATTACCTTTTAACTCCTCAGGATCTGTTCCAATAAGATCATCAATGCCAAAAATTTTTCCAATAGGTTTTGTAATAAAGCTATTGGTGGCTGTGATTATAAGAAGTTTTTCATTTTTTCTTTTATGATGCTCTACTAATTCATAAGCTTTATCTGGAATCATAGGCAAAATTACTTCTTGTAAATACTGTTCCCTTAATTGTTCAATAATCTCTCGTTCATTATTTTTTAGAACCTTAAATTGAAATTCACAATACTTAAATACATCAAGACTTCCATTTTGATAATCTTCGTAAAATTGCTCATTCTTTTGTTCATATGATTCTTTATCTATAAAACCTTTTTTGATCAAAAATAATGCCCAGTTATAATCAGAATCTCCTTTCAGCAAGGTATTATCTAGATCAAAAATTACAAGATTCATTGAATTTAAACCTGTGGGTGTGCGCGTTCGAGCTTGGAAAAGAGCTTGTTCAATGCATTTAAGTACGCCTTAGCTGACGCAATTACTATATCTGTATCAGCTCCAAGTCCATTAACTATGCGACCTCCCTTAGAGAGTCTTACAGTAACTTCGCCCTGAGCATCTGTTCCAGAGGTAATATTATTAACAGAAAATAAAAGTAATTCAGCTTTTGAATTTGCAATGGATTCAATTGCTTTGAAAGTTGCATCAACTGGTCCACCTCCGTTTGCTTTTGCTGAAAATTCTTTTCCGTCGATACTAATTTTAATTGATGCAGAGGGTATTTTCCCTGATTCTGATTCCACCCTTATAGCAATTAACTTATACAGATCAATAGATACCTCTATATATTCTTCACTCACAAGAGCATGAATGTCTTCATCAAATATTTCAGATTTTTTATCGGCCAATAACTTAAATCGAGAAAAAGCAGCATTTAACATATCATCGGACTCAATTTCTATACCAATTTCAGTTAAACGTGTTTTAAAGGCATTCCTTCCAGAAAGTTTACCTAATGAAATTTTATTAGCTCCCCATCCTACATCTTCAGCTTTCATAATTTCATAAGTTTCTCTGTGCTTAAGAACACCATCTTGATGAATTCCAGATTCATGTGCAAAAGCATTAGCGCCAACAATAGCTTTGTTTGGTTGAACTGGATAACCAGTAATTGTGGATACCAATCTTGATGCAGGAACAATTTGCTCTGTTTTTATCGACGTATCTAGATCAAATATATCTTTTCGAGTTTTTACTGCCATAACAACCTCTTCCAAACTGGCATTTCCAGCCCTCTCTCCCAGGCCATTTATGGTGCATTCTACTTGACGTGCACCATTGATAACTGCAGATAGTGAATTGGCAACAGCCATACCTAGATCATTATGACAATGTGTTGACCAAATTACCTTTTCAGAATTAGGTACCTTTTGAATTAATTCGCCAATCCTTTCGCCCCAAGAATGTGGAATGGAATAGCCTACCGTATCTGGGACATTTATTGTTTTGGCTCCTGCCTTTATTACAGCATCAAAAACTTCTATCAGAAAAGTAATATCTGACCTCACAGCATCCTCAGCAGAGAACTCTACATCATCTGTAAAATTTAATGCCCATTTAACAGCTTGAACAGCTCTCTCTAATACTTTTTCAGGACTCATTCTTAATTTATTCTGCATATGAATAGGGCTGGTTGCTATAAAAGTATGAATTCTTTTTCTTTTGGCAGCCTTTATTGCATTTCCAGCTTTTTCGATATCTGCCTCAACAGCTCTAGCTAAAGAGCAAACAGTGCTTGCTTTGATGGACTTAGATACCGCTTGAATAGCTTCAAAATCTCCTGGGCTAGCAGCCGCAAAACCTGCCTCAATAATATTTACCCCGAGCCTCTCCAACTGTTTAGCAATTCGAACTTTTTCTTCCTTGGACATAGATGCTCCTGGACTTTGTTCTCCGTCCCTAAGGGTTGTATCAAATATAATAAGTTTGTCAGTCAAAGATATCTCCATCTAAAAAACTTTTTCTTTTATTCATTTTTCCCTTGAAAAAAATTACATATCCTGACAAAGCATATCCTAGAGACAAAATAAAAATAATTTCTGCTGGGCTGTGAGAAACAACTCCAAAGCCAAAAACAATAAATAATATTGCTATAAATGGTTGGCTTTTACGCAAATTTATATCCTTTCCACTATAAAATCTTAAGTCACTAGTCATTGATAATGCTGCAAAAATGGTAAGAATAAATGCAAACCATTGCATTTGAAAAAAACCAAGGAATATCTCATTACCACTTATTCCATTATCAAAAGATAACCAAATAAAGCTTGCTAATAACGTTGCTGCAGCTGGGGAGGGAAGACCAAAAAAATGAGTTTTATTATCTAAGTCTAACTTGACATTAAATCTTGCTAGCCTAAATGCAGCACATGTACAGTAAATAAATGCAGCAATCCAGCCAAGCTTGCCAAGGGGTTGCAACGCCCAAACATAAATTACTAATGCAGGGGCAACTCCAAATGACACCATATCTGAAAGACTGTCATATTCTGAACCAAAATCGCTTACAGTATTAGTCAGTCTAGCAACTCTTCCGTCTAACCCATCCATAATTAATGCTACGAAAATTCCCATAGCTGCATGATCATAATTACCATTCATTGCCTGCACTATCGAATAAAAACCGGCAAATAATGCACTTGTGGTAAATAAATTTGGTAATAAATAAAATCCTTTTTTACCTAATGAGTCTTTTATTTTATTTTTTTTTGTATTTTCCATATCTAAACTAAATTCTATCCTAGAATTCACTTATATTCATCGTTATATTCTATGAAAGTATCTATAATGACTGTTATTGATAAGTAAAAAGAAAAATTAATGGAATTCAAGCTCATAGCTCAAGACGGAGAGGCTCGCCTTGGTAAAATTAAGACCAAACATGGCGTAATTCAAACTCCAGTCTTTATGCCCGTAGGGACTTATGGAGCCGTGAAGTCATTAAGTCCAGATGATTTAAAAAAAATTAACTTTGAGATAATTCTGGGAAATACTTATCACTTATGGCTAAGACCTGGTCAAGAAATAATTGAAGCGCATAAAGGACTTCATAAATTTATTAATTGGAATAAATCTATTCTTACAGATTCTGGAGGTTTTCAAGTATGGAGCTTAGGAAAAATGCGAAAAATTTCGCAAGAGGGAGTTACTTTTAAATCTCCGATTAATGGTGATAATTGCTTTTTAAGTCCTGAAAAATCAATGGCTATACAAAAAAAATTAAACTCAGATATTGCTATGATTTTTGATGAATGCACACCATACCCAACAACATTTGAAGAAGCAGAAAAATCAATGGTGTTATCTGAAAATTGGGCTTATCGAAGTAAAGAAGCATTTACAGGAAATAAAAATGCATTATTTGGTATTGTCCAAGGAGGAATGTATGAAGAACTTCGACTGCGCTCCCTAAAAACACTTACATCCATTGATTTTGATGGTTACGCAATAGGAGGTTTATCTGTTGGAGAGCCTAAAGATGAAATGCATCGGATAGTAAATTTTATTGCTCCAAAAATGCCAAAAAATAAACCACGATATCTTATGGGGGCTGGAACACCTGAGGACCTGATTCAATCAATTGAAAAGGGAGTTGATATGTTTGATTGTGTAATGCCTACTCGTAATGCGAGAAACGGTTGGCTTTTTACACGATATGGCGATATTAAAATTAAAAATTCTCAATACCGTGATGATCTAAAGCCAATTGATGCTAGTTGTGAATGTTACACTTGCAAAAATTTTTCTCGAGCATACTTACATCATTTATTCAAGATAGGTGAAATGCTTGGTTCAAGATTAAATACTATACATAACTTATTTTTTTACAGGCAAATGATGGTTGAGATTCGTGAAGCTATTCAAAATAAGACTTTTCAAACATACAAAGCTAAATTCTTAAAAGAGCGTAAGACTAATGAATAGAAACTTGTCTTGTGATAAAATCTAGCTCTTTTAAGGAGTAACAAAATGAATGAAGGTTTAATGAGCTTTTTACCATTTATCATAATTTTCGTATTATTTTACTTTATGCTTATACGTCCACAAATGAGGCAAGCCAAAGAGCATCGTTCAATGCTTGATAGTTTAAAAAAGGGTGACGAAGTGGTTCTAAGTTCAGGCATTATTGCTAAAATTAATAGTCTTAGTGATCAATTTGCTATTGTCGAAATTTCGAAAGCAGTGGAAATTAAAATCCAAAAACCTACAATTCAGACTCTACTCCCCAAGGGTACCATTAAATCTATATAAATTTTCCCTAAATCAAAAAAATAATGAATCAATTCGCTACTTGGAGATATGTAATTATAATCATCACTGTGATGATAAGTCTCGTTTACGCCTTACCAAATATTTTCGGTGAATCTCCAGCAATTCAAATCATGTCTATAAAGTCTGGGGAAAAAATTGAATCATCAGTTTTAAGCAATGTTGAAAACATTTTAAATGCAGAAAATATAAAAAATAATGGCATTATAGTAGAGCCACTTTACATTAAAGTTAAGTTTAGCTCTGCCGATGATCAACTTGCAGCAAAAGCAAAAATCCAGGAAGTCTTAGGAGAAAAATATGTTGTTGCTCTCAATTTAATATCAAATTCACCTAGCTGGTTAAGTTCTATAGGTGCGTTACCAATGTATTTGGGTTTGGATCTAAGAGGTGGAGTTCATTTTCTTATGCAACTTGACCTATCTAAAGTATCAGATAGAAAAAGTGATGGGCTTCTCAGAGATACCAGAAAGTTATTGCGTGATGAAAAGATCAAATACTTTGGTTCAAAAAGGGTTAATAATTCTATTGAAATTAAATTTCGTAACGAAAATGATTTAAATAAAGCAAAAGATCTTATTAGAAACCAAGGGGGTGGGAGAGATATTTTTGGAGGCCAAATCGCTAAGACAACAGAAGCATTTGAATTCTCTGAAATTATAAATGGAAATGAATACATTCTTATTGTCAAAAATAATGATATTTCTAATGAGGATACAGTTAGTTTTGCACTCCAACAAAACCTGGAGACATTGCATAACCGTGTTAATGAATTAGGTGTAGCAGAACCTATTATTCAACAGCAAGGCGCGGATAGAATTGTTGTTCAGCTTCCTGGCGTGCAAGATACTGCAAAAGCAAAAGAAATTATAGGTAGAACAGCTATTCTTGAAATGCGAATGGTTGACGAGGAGCAATCAAATCCGGCTGACCTTGAAGGAATGGATCCAAAAGACGCTCCCACAGGCACAGAACTTTTCAACGATCGTTTTGGTAATCCATTATTAGTTAAAAAGGAAATAATTTTAACTGGTGAAAGGATAGTGAATGCAGGTCCTGGTGTAGATCAACAAACTGGCCAATCGATCGTATCTATAACGCTTGATGGTTCAGGTGCAAATATCTTTAAACAAGTAACTCGAGAAAACGTCGGTAAAAGAATTGCCCTGCTTCTAATTGAAAAAAATATTACAGAAATCGTCACCGCTCCCGTTATTAAGACCGAGATTGGTGGTGGGCGTGTTCAAATTACTGGAATGCGAAATGCTCAAGAGGCAACAGACGTTGCATTATTATTAAGAGCTGGTTCCCTAGCGACTCCAATGGAAATTGTTGAAGAGAGAACAGTTGGACCAAGCATGGGTAAAGAGAACATAGCAAGAGGTATTAATTCTACCTTATGGGGCTTCGTTGCAATAGCTGTAATGATTGGACTTTACTATATGCTCTTTGGTGTTATTTCCGTAATTGGCTTATCTGTTAACTTACTATTCCTGGTAGCTCTTTTATCAGTCATTCAGGCTACTTTAACCCTCCCTGGTCTTGCAGCAATTGCCTTGACTCTTGGCATGGCAATTGATGCTAATGTGCTCATTAATGAAAGAATTAGAGATGAGTTAAGAAATGGAAATACACCGCAAGCAAGCATAAAAATGGGTTATGAAAAGGCATGGGGGACTATACTTGATTCAAATATCACTTCAATGCTTGCAGGAATTGCTTTGTTTATGTTTGGTACAGGTCCTATAAAAGGCTTTGCTGTAGTTCACGTTCTTGGAATACTTACCTCTATGTACAGTGCCATATGGGTCTCACGATCGATAGTGAACTATATCTATGGTACTAAAAGAAAAGTTAGCAAGCTATCTATTGGTGAAATATTTAAAGTGGAAAATAATTAAACTATGGAAATTTTTAGAGTTAAAAAAGATATCCCATTTATGAAATACCGTAGTATTTCAGCAGTAATATCAACCTCAATCTTTATACTTTCCGTCGTTTTTCTTGTTCTTAAGGGTCTTAATCTTGGTGTAGATTTTACTGGTGGAACCATTATGGAGGTAAGCTATCCAGAAGCTGCAAATATTGAAGAAATACGTAAAACTCTTAGCTCTATTGATTTAAACGATACCCAAGTACAAAATTTTGGCACTGCAAAAGATGTTCTAATTAGACTGCCTATAAAAGAAAATTTATCGATCGCTCAGCTCTCAGAAAAAGTTGCATCTGCTCTTAGAAAGGTTAGTATTGGAGTTGAAGTAATGCGTGTTGAATCTGTAGGGGCACAAGTTGGAGATGAACTCTATGAAAAAGGCGCACTTGCGATTCTTTTTGTAATCATCGGAATTATGCTATATCTGTGGTTAAGGTTTGAATGGCGATTTGCTGTAGCTGCCATTGTTGCTAATATGCATGATGTAATTATTATTCTAGGTTTTTTTGCTTTCTTTCAATGGGAGTTTAACCTAACAGTTTTAGCTGCAGTTCTTGCTGTATTAGGATATTCTGTTAATGAATCGGTAGTAGTTTTTGATAGGGTTAGAGAAAACTTCAGAAGGATGAGGAAAGATTCAGTAGAAAAGGTTATTAATAATGCAATTACACGCACAATGTCTAGAACAATCATGACTCATTTGTCTACTCAAACAGTTGTAATCTCGATGCTTATTTTTGGCGGGGAGATATTAAATAATTTTGCATTAGCTTTAACAATTGGTATTCTTTTTGGAATTTATTCGTCAATTATGGTGGGTTGTCCACTTGCAATGTGGTTAGGGACTAATCAGAGCAATCTTGCGATCACACAACCTGAAAATAAAAATAATGAGATTCCTAATTCATAGAAAGTGACTCACTTCTCATTAGCTAATCAATTAATTCTATTAGCAGTGCTGCTAATTATTTCAGCCTTCTTTTCTATAGCTGAAACTAGTCTGATGTCTATCAACCGATATAGATTAAAACACCTTGTTAAAATGGGAAAAAAAGGAGCAATTTTTGCTACTAAACTTCTCTCCCAAACCGATAAGTTGTTAAGCGTTATTTTGTTGTGTAATAATTTTTGTAATGCAGCATCGGCAACCTTGGTTACTGTAATTGCAGTTCAATTATATGGTGAAGATGAGGGTATAATTATGGCTGGGACCCTCATTACAACCTTTTTAATATTAATATTTAGTGAGATTTCACCAAAAGTAATAGCAGCTGCTCATGCAGAAAAGTTGGCGCTTTTTTGTAGTTTTATTTTACTCCCATTACTTAAAATTCTTTACCCTATTGTATGGTTTGTTAATATTTTTGTTCTTGGTATTTTAAAAATATTTAATATAAAAATAAACTTTACACAAAATAATCTCATAACTATGGATGAGCTAAAAAGTATCATTAGTGAATCAGGGCAATTTATTCCCAATAAAAATAAATCAATTTTCCTTAATTTAATTGATTTAGAAAAAATAACTGTTGAGGATATTATGATGCCTCATACAAACATTGAATCTATAAATTTAAATCAACCTATCGATGAAATACTTACTAAAATATCAAATTATCATCACCATAAAATCTTATTTAAGAAAAAAGATAATGAATCCATACAAGGTATTTTAGAAATTCAAAAATTGTTTAAAATCCTTATGAAATCAGATAAAGAGGATATTACAAAAGACCAAATAATAAAACTTTTAGATGAACCTTATTTCATTCCATCTGGGACTAGTCTTTACAAGCAAATACAATATTTTCAAGATAATCAAGAGAAAATTGGACTAATTGTTAACGAACATGGTGAATTTATTGGTCTTGTAACTTTGGAGGATATTTTAGAGGAGATTGTAGGAGAGTTTAATGTTGAACTTCCATCAAAATTATCAAAAATTTCATCAGATAATAATGGATGGATTATTGATGGCTCAATAACAATTAGAGAGTTAAATAAAAAATTAAAACTTAACTTACCCATAAATGGTCCGAAAACGTTAAATGGTTTGATACTTGAATTCTTTGAAGAAATTCCTGATCCTAATACAAGCTTTAAAATAAATAATCTTACAATGGAGATACTAAGTGCTCAAGATAAGATAGTTAAAACTATAAAAATATTTAAATAATAAATAAAATTAGATTAAAAAAATATGGCACAAATTAACAATACTGAAGATATACAATTAAGCCCAGAAAAACAAAAAACGAAACTTCCCAGCATCTACAAAGTCATAATTTTGAACGATGATTATACTCCTATGGAGTTTGTTGTTTTCACTATACAAAATGTTTTTAAAAAATCTCATGATGAGGCTACTCGTATAATGTTAAAAATTCATACCGAAGGTGTAGGTGTTTGTGGAATGTATCCTCTTGAGATTGCTGAGACAAAAATGAAACAAGTACTTAATTTAGCAAAAGAACACCAACACCCCTTGCAATGTATTATAGAAAAGATATAGTTTAATTTATGATTGCACAAGAATTAGAAGTTAGTTTACATATGGCATTTATGGATGCGAGACAAAAACGGCATGAACTTATTACCGTTGAGCATTTATTGATGGCTATGCTTGATAATCCATCTGCTTCAGATGTATTAAAATCTTGTGGTGCTAATATTGATAAGCTTAGGACTGATTTAACCGATCACATAGAAGAACATACACCTATAGTTGATGGCAAGGATGAGGTTGATACTCAACCTACACTTGGCTTCCAAAGAGTAATTCAACGAGCAATGCTTCATGTTCAATCATCCGGGAAAAAAGAAGTAACAGGAGCAAATGTGCTTGTCGCTATTTTTGGTGAAAAAGATTCTCATGCCGTCTACTTTCTTCATCAGGAGGGAATAGCTAGATTAGATATTGTTAATTTTATCGCACATGGTATTTCTAAAGTTTCTGAAACTAATAATAATGAAAATCAGGTTAATGACAATGAAACTCAAGTTAACAGTAGTAAAGGCCTAGAAAATTACACAGTTAATTTAAATAAATTAGTCGCTCAAGGTAAAATTGACCCTCTTATTGGAAGAAATGATGAGGTAGAGAGGCTTGTGCAAATTCTTTGTAGAAGACGAAAAAATAATCCTCTTCTAGTTGGTGAAGCAGGAGTTGGTAAAACAGCAATTGCTGAAGGATTAGCAAAAAAAATAGTTGAAAAAAATATTCCTGAAATACTTAAAGATAAAATTATTTATTCACTTGATTTAGGTGCTTTAATAGCTGGTACAAAATATAGGGGTGACTTTGAACAAAGATTAAAGGATGTATTAAAACTTTTGGCTGAACAAAAAAACTCAATTTTATTTATTGATGAAATACATACAATTATCGGAGCAGGCTCAGCAAGTGGTGGCACATTGGATGCATCTAACTTACTCAAGCCAGCTTTAGCGAATGGTAATCTTAAGTGCATTGGTGCAACTACATACCAAGAATATAGAACTGTCTTCGAAAAAGATCATGCGTTATCTAGGAGGTTTCAGAAAATTGATGTTGAAGAACCAAATGTTGCAACAACCATTAATATTTTGAAGGGATTAAAAGCGCATTTTGAAGACCATCATAATGTAAAATTTTCATCTAATGCAATTATTAGTGCTGCTGAACTTTCAGCAAAATATATTAATGATAAACAACTTCCTGATAAAGCAATTGATGTTATTGATGAAGCAGGGGCTGCTCAAAAAATTCTTCCAAAATCTAAACAGAAAAAACTTATTGGATCTAAAGAGATAGAAAGTGTTATTTCTAAAATGGCAAGAATTCCAGAACAAAACGTTAACAAAAATGATAGGAATGCTCTTAAAACCCTTGAGCGAGACTTGAAAGCAGTAATTTTTGGACAAAATAAAGCAATTGAATCCTTATCCTCAGCAATTAAAATGGCTAGAAGTGGTCTTGGGTCAGATAACAAACCAATAGGTAGCTTTTTATTTAGTGGGCCAACAGGAGTAGGCAAGACCGAGGTTGCGAGACAACTTGCTTACATATTGGGTATCGAACTGATTAGAGTTGATATGAGTGAATACATGGAAAGACACTCCGTTTCAAAATTGATTGGAGCGCCTCCGGGCTATGTAGGATTCGACCAAGGTGGAATTCTTACAGAAAGCGTTAATAAAAATCCTCATTCTATTTTGCTCCTTGATGAAATTGAAAAAGCTCATCCAGATGTTTTCAATATACTCTTACAAGTTATGGACAATGGTTTTCTAACAGACAGTAATGGTAGGAAAACTGATTTTAGAAATGTTACGCTTATTATGACTACTAATGCTGGGGCAGAATCATTATCAAAATCATCATTTGGTTTCACACAAACAAAGCAAGTTGGGGATGAACAAGAAGATATTAAAAAACTATTCTCACCAGAGTTTAGAAATAGGCTCGATGCATTAGTTTCTTTTGCGCCTCTAGACAATGAGATTATTTTAAAAGTTGTTGATAAATTCTTAATACAATTAGAAAATCAGCTGCATGATAAAAAAGTTGACGCCACCTTTACAAGTGAACTTAAAGATTTTCTCGCTAAAAAAGGTTTTGATCCACAAATGGGTGCAAGACCTATGGCAAGGTTGATACAAGATACCATAAGAAAAGCTTTGGCTGACGAATTGTTATTTGGGAACCTCTTAAATGGTGGTGAGGTAGAAATCGGTATCGATAAAAATGAAGAAGTTACATTGAATTTTGAGAATAAAGAGAAAGTCTCTATTTAGATTTTACATTTGGTTTTTCCATTGCTTTATAAAATAAATCTTGCTTGTTCATTATTTCAAACCAATTTAATGTTTTCTTGAATCCTCCATTAACAAATCGGTCAAAGTTTACATTCGCAAATTGTCTGACAAATGGAAAAATTGCTATATCTGCAAAAGATATTTTGTTGGTGATTAAAAATTTATTAATACACAAATTGCTTTCAAGTCTATTAATAAAAAATAAACAATCTTCATAAAGATTATCTTGAGATAAATCTTTTTGATTCAAGCAATATTTATATTTATCAAGATGTAATTTGAATTCATTATCATTTAAATTTATAAGTTCTTTTGCATTATTCTTTTCAGACTTGCTTAATGAAATATAATGATCAGATTTATCTGAAATATTGTAAGCCCAAATCATTATATCTAAACTTTCATCAATAATATTTTCCCCAACTATTAAAACAGGAACAGTTCCTTTTGGGCTAATATTAAGCATCTCTTTTGGTTTATCACGAAGTGATATTTCGTAAATATCAAACTCAAAAGATGCGCTAAGCATTGCCATCCGCGCCCTCATTGCATATGGACATCTTCGATATGAATATAAAAAAGGTTTATCTGGGTTCTTATTATTTAATTCTTTTACATATCTCATATATAAGATGATGGCCTCTAAAAATTAATCCGGAATAAATTTGTATAAGATTAGCACCATTTTTTATTCGATCAATACCATCATCAGCATTCATAATTCCTCCAACTCCTATAATTGGAATTTTATTTTTTAGTCTTTTATATATATATTTTTGCGTTTTCATTGCTATTTCAGTTAGTGGCTTTCCTGAAAGGCCACCTTCCTCAGAATGCAAAGTGTTAGATTTAACCTTATCCCTCGCTATTGTAGTATTGGTTGCTATTACCCCATCAACATTATATTTGAGAATATTGCTACAAATATTATCTAAATCGCTATTATTAATGTCAGGAGAAATTTTCACCAAGAAAGGTGTATATTTATCGTGTAATAAATTTAATTTAGTTTGTTCTAATTTTATATCTTTAATTAAATCTTCAAAAAATTTATTACTCTGTAATTTTCTAAGATCTTTAGTATTTGGAGAAGATATATTTATCACAATATAACTTGCATATAAATATGCTTTTCGAAAGCATATTAAGTAATCTTCAATAGCACTTTCTATTGGAGTATTAAAATTTTTACCAATGTTAATTCCCAATACACCAGTGAATTTTATTTTTTTTATATTTTCAATTGCTTGATCTATACCATTATTGTTAAATCCAAAACGATTAATAATTCCTTCCTCTTTTGTGAGCCTAAAAGACCTTGGTTTAGCATTGCCAAGTTGGGGTAAAGGGGTAAGCGTACCAACTTCAATAAAACCAAAACCAAGCTTTGACATTAGGTCAATATATTCTGCATTTTTATCAAAACCTGCAGCTAATCCAACTGGATTTTCAAATTTTATTCCACAAACAATCCTTGACGTACATTTAGGTTTTTCACAAATTAAACCTAACAGTCCTATCTTATCTATTAATCTCAATCCAAATATTGCCAAGTGATGAGCAAATTCTGGATCAAATAGAAATAATATTTTTTTAAAAATTACATACATATATATTAAATTTTAAACTGTTGTCCAATTTAATCCATCATCTTGATTTATTATCTTAATAAAAGATTTATCTTTACTAACTGCATAAGATAAATCTCTTTTAACCAAATTAGGATCATTATTTTTTTCACTTAAATGGGCTGCACCAATAAAATTTAAATTATTCTTTTTAATACTTTTTAGTATTCGCGCAGCCTCTTTATTATTTAAATGTCCGTACTTACCTCCAATGCGCTTTTTAAGAGTATCAGGATAGTCGGACTCATCAAGCAATTTATCTTCATGATTACATTCGATAACAATAGAATTAAGATTACTTATAGATTTCAACAAATATTCACTTCCAAAACCGAGATCAGTTATTATTGCAAAATTTGATTCTTTAGTAACAAATTTAAACTGCACAGGCTCTCTTGCATCATGAGGAACAGTTATAGGCGTAATAGATAAGTTATTTATGTTAAAAATTTTTTCATTAACTATAAATCTAAAATCAATATTAAAAGAACTCTTATTCCTTTTCTCACACATTCGATATGTTCCATGAGTAAGGTAAATTGGGAGCTCATATTTATTTGACAAACTGAATGCCCCTTTAACATGATCCTCGTGTTCATGAGTTAATAAAATTGCATTAATGTCATTGGGATTAACTTGATGTTTCTCTAATCTTTTTTCAGTCTCAGCTAGACCAAAACCACAATCAATTAATATACAACTATTATCATGTCTAACCAAAAAAGAGTTTCCTTGGCTTCCACTTCCAAGAGAGCAAAATTGCATTATTTTAACTGCTCGAAAATAATCTTAATTATTTGTTGAGACTCTTTAGTATTATTTACAGAACCATCAGGAAAATCTAAGTATACTTTTGTAAAATCACCCATTGGTGAAATTCTAACTCGATAACGAAACTCATCATCTGGTTTCTTTTCTTCATCAGACCCCCAAAACTTTAGAATTGGAAATTTTTCATCCCATGATTTTTCAGAAAATAATTTTTCTTCTTCACCCATAATTTCTTTAGCATCGGAATCAGCAGATTTATTTTCTTTAGGTTTTTTCTCATCAACTTCATCCCATACTGTAGAAGATTTTTTATCTTTATTTAAAGTTGCCCCTGGTGTAGGCACTGATAGTCTCTCATCGTTTGAATCAGGTTCATCATCCCTCCAAAAAAGTAAGGAATCGATTAAACCCTTATCCCTATTTTGGTCTGTCATTTTAGGTAGCTCAATATCTTTATATTTAACATAGAATATACCTTCACTCCTGTCTCTATCTTCGGTAATAAACCCAATAATATCTAGTGCTAGTGATAATCTTCTCCACGCTCTGTCATATGGATCATTCATTTGTATAAACATACCTTGATCAGTATTTAATAACTCAGCCTTTACAATTTCTTTAGGTCTTTGTATTTTTTCTTTAGCATCAAAATCAGTAGCGCCAAGTTTAATCATTAATCTTCTTAAAATCTCTGAGTTAATTTCATAATCCTCAACCTTCATTTCATTTGTATTAACATTCTTTGATTTGTCATCAGCATCATCTGGAACATATTCTGGAATTGAATAAACCTCCTCTATTTCAAATTCAACCCCTCTATTATACTTTATCCGCTCATGTTCCTTTCCACCAGAAAAAGAAGATCTATGAGACAAGAAAACTTCTGTAGTGTTTTTTTCAGACCCTAGTTCCAATCTTGTTCTAAATTTTCGTTTATCTGCAAATCCAGACATTGAATCAAGCCATCTATCTAAAGCATTACTTGAGCTTGTTGATAAGTCTGATGTAGAAATCCATTCCGTTTCTATAACTCCAGTTCTTTTATTTGCTACCTTTACCCTAAAGCCCATTTCCTCCTCCCAAAAATCTTGTATGTGGGGCCATAAAGTATCTGGATCTTTATTAACAATTAACCATCTTAAGTTGCCTGATTTAATTATTTTCATTCCGTCTGGATCTTGAACAACCTTAACTGCCTTGCTTGGTTTTATATTGTTTTGTTTATCTTTATAATTTTTATAAGATCTAGCTTCGCCAGGAACTTCATAATTATCTTGAGTTTCTATCTCGCTTAAGTCAGGTGGAATTTCAAGCTTTCTAGCTTTTGATGAACTCACATAATCAGGGGCTGTTATATCGTCAATAATATCAATTTCGGGCATAGTGCCGCATGAAATCAAATGAAGAGAAAAAAATAAAGTAATAAACCTAAGCATTTGCTTCTTCCAACGCCTTTATTAAAAATTCTTCATTTTTTTTCTCTAACACAGACATTGGTAATCTTATAAATGGCTTTATAAGCCCTAAGTGTGAAAGTAACCATTTAACCGGAATGGGATTTGACTCTATAAACATAGCTTTATGAAGGGAGGCTAATTTTTTATTAATATTTTGTGCATTTTTAAAATTTTTATTTTTAACAAAGTTACAAATTTGATGTATTTCTAATGGTTTTATATTAGCTGTAACTGAAATTACTCCTTTACCTCCTTCTTCTAAAAATTCTGTGAAAGTTAAATCATCTCCACTTATAAAAGATAGTGATGGATTTACTTTATCTTTAAGATATTTTATTCTTGAAATATCACCTGTAGCATCTTTAATGGCTACAATATTATTTACATCGCTTAGCTCAATAACGGTATTATTTTCTAAATCAACTCCAGTTCGAGATGGAACATTGTAAAGAATTTGTGGGATATCTACTGAATTTGCTAGAGCTTTATAGTGCTCTATTAATCCTCTTTGTGTCGGTTTGTTGTAATAAGGAGTTACTAACAAACATGCGTCAGCACCTGCTTTTTTTGCCGATTCAGTTAGATAAATAGCCTCTTTTGTTGAGTTTGCTCCTGTTCCTGCTATTAAAGGAACCCTTCCTCTTATAAATTTTACTGCCTCTTCAATTAAAAAAATATGCTCATCAAAATCAACCGTCGGAGCTTCCCCTGTGGTTCCAACCACAACTATTCCGTCTGACTTACTTTGTATATGAAAATCCAATAAATCCTTATAGCTTTTTATGTCTAAAGAACCGTCAGCATTCATTGGTGTGACAAGCGCAACATTACTTCCGTGAAACATATTTTTCCTAAATCAAATTTATAAAACTTTTTTGTAGAAACTAAAAATTAGATTACGATTTTTTTATATTTAGATTAAAAAAATTAAAGTAATGATTTTTAAATGCATAAAATCACAAGTAATCTCTTCAATTATAAACATTTTAATACCGTAATTACAGGTAAATTATTTTTATTTTTTAAAAATTTTGTGTATTCAATTATGTTTAAAATAAGTATCAAAGAAAGATTTAAAAAAAATCTTTTAGAGAGGTAAAGAAGAAATTTATTTGTTTATATTACAAATTAAGAGTTTTTAAAATTTTCTATAGTTGATATTATTTCTCAACAAAAGCATGTTCAATAACATAATCACCCGGCTCTCCAATTCGAGGAGAAACTTTGAAGCCCATTGAATCTAGAAGATCTTGAGTATCTTTCAGCATTTCAGGACTTCCGCATATCATTGCCCTATCATCATTTGAATTCATTTCTGGCATCCCAATATCATCAAATAACTTACCAGACTTTATTAAATCGGTTAGTCTTCCCTCATTTTTAAAAGGCTCACGAGTTACAGTTGGGTAATAAATCAATTGATTTTTTATCTCTTGCCCAAAAAATTCATTGTTAGGCAATTCGTTTTCTATAAAATCTTTATAGGCTAAGTCATTTATTCTTCTAACGCCATGCACCAAGATTACTTTTTCAAACCTATCATAAACCTCAATATCTTGAATAAGACTCATATATGGAGCAAGACCAGTTCCTGTTGAAAATAAATATAGATTTTTTGCAGGCTTGAGATCATGGATTACAAGGGTACCAGTTGGCTTTCTGCTGACAAGAAGTTCGTCACCCACTTTAATATGTTGTAACCGCGAGGTTAAAGGACCGTTTTGTACCTTTATGCTCAGAAATTCAAGATGCTCGTCATAATTAGGACTAGCCACGCTGTAAGCTCTCGCAAGCGGCCTTCCATCCACTTCAAGCCCAATCATTACAAATTGTCCATTCTCAAATCGTAAGCCATCTTGGCGAGTTGTTTTAAAACTAAATAAAGTGTCATTCCAATGATGAACGCTAAGTATTTTTTCTGTTGAATATTTACTATTATTACTCATTAAATTATTGCTTTCATTAAATTTATTTTTTGATTAAATTTCTCATTTCCGGGACTGCATCAAACAAGTCTGCAACCAAACCATAATCTGCAAATTGAAAAATTGTTGCATCAGGGTCGTTGTTAATTGCAACTACAACCCTGCTGTCTTTCATGCCATATATGTGTTGATTTGCTCCAGATACGCCTACAGCGATATACAAATCGGGAGCTACAACAACTCCAGTTTGACCAACTTGAATCTCATTAGGGGCATATCCTGCATCAACTGCCGCTCTTGTTGCACCAAGAGCAGCTCCAACTTCATCAACTAGCGGAGATAAAACATTATTAAAATTTTCCTCACTTCCAAGGGATCTCCCCCCAGAAATGACAATTTTAGCATCTGTTAATGCCGGTCTATCAGATTTATTTATTTTTTCCGACTGCCAGCTTGTCAAATTTGATGGTAATGGCGCGTCCTTAGTGATTATTTGAGCATTACCACCTTCATTTGGTGTTGGCTCAAATAGGCTTGTGTGGATAGTTAATAACTGAATAGGATCATTACTTTGTATTCTTGCATGAACATTTCCTGCATAAATTGCTCTCGTGTAAATATTGTTTGCCTCAATTTTTAAAACGTCAGAGATTAGCGCAATATCTAGACGTGCTGCAACTCTTGGTAAAAAATTTCTACTGAACCAAGAGTGAGCTGCTAATATAACTTGATATTCCTCACCCATGTTTTCAATAATTTTCGCAGCATCCTCAGCAAGCAGGTGATCTAAATGATCGGCTTCCACTCTTATGATGTTGCTTAAGTTTTTAATTTTTGAGGCTTGATTAGCAACTTTATCAGTATTATTTCCCATGACCATCAAATCTATGGGCGCATCCCAAAATTTAGCAGCTGTGATTACTTTAAAAACAGAATCATTAAGTTCATAGCTATCATGTTCGGCAATTACTAAAACTTTTAATTGTTTATCTATAACTTTATGCCCTCTTTATCTTGTAATTTATTTAATAGCTCTTTTACACTTTCTACTTTAATCCCCGCCTTACGTGATGGTGGTATAGAGACATCAATAAGCTTTAAACGTGATGTTGTATTAGACGCTAATTCAGATGCATTAATTTTTTCAATCGTTTTTTTCCTAGCCATCATTAGATTAGGTAGTTTTACGAAACGTGGTTCGTTTAGTCTTAAATCCGCAGTTAAAACTGCAGGAACATTCATTTCTAGAGTGTTAATACCGCCATCAATTTCTCTGGTAACTAAAATTTTATTATTCTTTATCTCAACTTTTGAAGCAAACGTACCTTGAGGGTAATCCAAAAGTCCAGCTAACATTTGGCCTGTTTGTCCTGCATCACTATCAAGAGCTAATTTACCTAAAAAAATTAAATCAGGCTTCTCCTTTTCAACCAAACCTTTCAAAACTTTTGCAACACCAAGAGGCTCTAAGTTGTAATTAGTTTCAACTAATATTGCCCTATTAGCACCCATCGCTAACCCATGCCTTAAAACATCTTGATTTTTATTATCTCCAATTGAAACAACAGTTATTTCAGATGCCAACTCTTTTTCCTTTAAACGCAGTGCCTCTTCTAAAGCGTTTTCATCGAAAGGATTAATACCCATTTTGATTCCTTCTGTATCAACATCAGAACCATCACTTTTGGGTCTTACCTTGACGTTGTAATCTTGAACTCTTTTGATTGCAACCAATATTTTCATTTAATTTTTTCTTACTTAAAAATGGAACACGAGAATTATACATCTTGAAATAGTTTTATCCTATTGATTGTATGTATAATATATCAGTAAAATAGATAAGCTGAAAACCATTATATAATATGCGATATACCTTAAGGCAATTAGAAATATTTGTAGCTGTTAGCCGGTTAGAAAGTGTTTCCAAGGCGGCAGATCTTTTGTGCTTATCTCAGTCCGCGACAAGTACTTCACTTGGAGAATTAGAACGTCAATTTGGTATTAAATTATTTGATCGTATAGGAAAATCATTAAGTATTAATGATGCTGGAAGTAAATTATTACCACAAGCACTTGAGTTAATTGATAGGGCCAAGGAAATTGAATCAGAACTATCTGGATATGCTGTTTCTGGTGATATGCATATAGGTGCAACTTTAACTATTGGAAATTATCTCACCAATTTATTAGTTGCTAAATTTTTACAAAATTTTCCAGAGAGTCACATAAAATTGCAGGTTCATAATACGGAAACCATTATCAAAAAGGTTTTATCACATGAATTAGATTTAGGTATGATTGAAGGAGATTGCGACCATCCTGATTTAAAAATTCAACCTTGGATAGCGGATGAACTTGTAATATTTTGTGGGCCTAATCATCCGTTAATTAATAAAAAAAATGTTTCCGTGGAAGATTTATTAAAAGAGTCATGGGTTCTAAGAGAAAAGGGTTCTGGAACTAGAGAAACATTTGATCGTGTTTTTAAAAAAGATCAAAATAAAATAAATATTAAACTTGAATTAGAACATACTGAGGCAATAAAGCGGGCAGTTGAATCAGCTGTTGGTATTGGGTGTATATCTAGACTTGCTCTAAAAGATGAATTGAAAACAGGGAGCCTTATTGCTCTTGAAGTTAAAAATATTAAACTAGACCGTTATTTCAACTTCTTGTGGTCAAAAAATAAATATCAAACTAATGGAGTCAAACAGTTTCTAAAGATGTGTACGGATATGACAAAGGGTATTAAAAGAAGTGATCAAATCGATCTTCCTTTAATTGTTTGAGATTGTACTTATGAATAAAAGAGATGTAATGGAATATGATGTTTTGATTGTTGGAGGGGGTCCTTCCGGTCTCTCTGCTGCCATAAGAATAAAGCAGCTTGCTAAAAAAGAAAAAAAAGATATTTCAGTTTGCCTTGTTGAAAAGGGAATAGAGGTTGGTTCTCATATTTTGTCGGGAGCTGTTATTGATGCGGTTGCTCTTGATGAACTTATCCCAAATTGGAAAGAGAAAGGAGCACCACTCAATACAAAAGTAAAAAAGGATACTTTTAATTTATTCAGTGAAAAGGGTCATATTACAATTCCTCAAGTCATGATCCCCCCTTTAATGAGTAATAAAAATAACTATATTGCTAGTTTGGGAGACTTGAGTAATTGGCTTTCAAAAGAAGCAGAAGATCTAGGTATAGAAATTTATCCTGGTTTTACTGCCCAAGAACCCCTTTTTAATGATCAAAATAAACTAATTGGTATCATTACCGGTGATATGGGAAGAGATTCCAATGGTCATGAGACCAGTAATTTTGTGCCTGGTATAGAAATTCATGCTAAATACACCCTCGTAGCTGAGGGAACCAGAGGATCTATCACTAAACAAATAGAACAAAAATTATTTCTAAGAAAAAATAGCGATCCACAAAAATATGGGCTAGGTTTTAAAGAAATTTGGCGGGTAAAAAATGAGAATCATGAGCCTGGTCTAGTGGAGCATAGCCTTGGTTGGCCTTTACAAGATGATACTGGAGGTGGCTCTTTTACATACCACTATGGTGAAAATTTAGTTTCATTAGGTTTTGTAGTTCACCTAGATTATTCAAATCCTTATCTCTCTCCTTTTGATGAATTCCAGCGCTTTAAAACACATCCTAGAATTAAAAAATTATTGAAAGGTGCGGAAAGAATAAGTTATGGAGCTAGAGCCATAAATGAAGGAGGGATTCAGTCATGGCCCGATCTTGTCTTTTCAGGTGGTCTATTTATTGGTTGTAGCGCTGGAATGGTTAACGTACCAAGAATTAAGGGTACTCACAATGCAATGAAATCTGGTATGTTGGGGGCTGAGGCCGTCGTGGAAGCCATAGTAAATCCTAAAAAAATTAAAAATAGTTTACTAACTAGTTATAACAAAAAAATTAAAAGCTCTTGGGTCTGGAGCGATCTGTATGCAGTTAGAAATATTAAGCCACTAATAGCAAAATTCGGAAATAGATTAGGTATGTTTTTTGGAGGCATTGAAATGTGGTTAGCCTATTATAGATTAACTTTACCTTGGACTCTTCATCACAAAAAAGCCGACCATGAAACATTAATAGATGTAAAAAAAGCAAAATCAATAAATTACCCTAAGCCAGATAACATTATCACTTTTGATAAATTAAATTCCATAAGTCTCAGCAATATCGGACACGAGGCTAACCAACCGTGCCATCTCCAATTACTAAATGAAGATATACCCATCAACCACAATTATCCAAAATACGACTCGCCTGAACAACGGTATTGTCCTGCAGGGGTATATGAAATTATCAAGGACAATGATTCAGTTAAATTACAAATAAATGGCCAAAATTGTATTCACTGTAAAACCTGTGATATTAAGGATCCGAAGCAGAATATTAATTGGGTTCCTCCAGAGGGAGGAAGTGGGCCCATATACTCAAAAATGTAAAGTTTTTAAAGTAAAATAAATTATTTAACGGCTTAAATATCAAACCCAATACCTCTCTACCGTTATATTTCCAGGCTTCGCTCTTCGATTTTTATTTAGACCAAAACCCTTTAATACCTCTGAAGTTTCTTTAATCATTTCAGGATTTCCACAAATCATAAATTGTGAATCTGAATTTATTTCTATTTGGGTATGATTCTGGAATGCTCTTGATTGAAGTCCTTTTGGTATTCTCATATTAAAAGACTTTTCGGTACTATCTCTTGTAACAGAACTTAAATACTCAAATTGATTTAAATATTCGTTTTTTATTTCACTGATTAAGTCTTGATAAATCAACTCTTCTGAATAACGCACCCCGTGTATTAATATAATTTTTTCAAATCTATCCCATGGTGTAGAAGTTTTTAAAATTGATAAAAATACACCTAAAGCTGTTCCAGAGGCTAACATCCATAAATTTTTTCCTTCTGGTATTTCTTCTAAAGTAAAATAACCGATTGCCTGCCTCATTACTGAAATCTTATCCCCACGTTTCAACTGATGTAATTGTGGCGAGAAGATACCATTTGGTATATTTACATATATGATTTCAAGGATATCATCTTCTGGAGCGCTAGCGTATGAGTATGAGCGACTAATAAAATCATTGTCACACATTAGGCCAAGTCTTGTAAATTGTCCTGCTTTATGAGGATTAATTTTTGCTTTTATCTTTAAAGAAGCAAGATTTTCTGTCCATTTTTTATTTTCAATAATTTCACCTTCTTGCCACTCTTCCATAAATTTTTAAACCAAGAATCAAATTTGTATGTAAATTAATAATATTACTAATTTATTATAATAATTATACTTTAAATATAAAATTTCATCTTCAATGCTTTTTTTTTAAAAAACCATTATTATTTCAGCATGCTAGATGATATTGCTGAAAAAATTAATGAGATACTCCCACAAACCCAATGCGGAAAGTGTAATTTTTCTGGCTGCAAACCCTATGCAATGGCTATAGCTAGTGGAAAGGCAGATATCAATCAATGTCCTCCGGGAGGAAAAATTGGCATTGTAAAAATTGCAAAATTATTAAACGTTAAATACAAACCATTAAATAAAAAATATGGAGTCATTAAACCGAAATCCACAGCAATTATTAAAGAGGATAATTGCATTGGATGCACTTTGTGTATCCTAGCATGTCCAGTGGATGCAATATTAGGTGCAGCTAAACAAATGCATACGGTTATCCAAGAAGAATGCACAGGGTGTGATTTATGTGTCGAGCCATGCCCTGTTGATTGCATAGAAATGGTGCCCTTAAAAATTAAAGAAGATGAAGTTGAAAAGAAGAGGAAAGCTGACATTGCAAGAAAAAGGTATGAGTTTAGAAATCATAGGATGGAAAGAGCAAAGATTAATGCAAAAGCTAACAGAAGACTAAGGGTCTCTTCTAAAGAGAAAAAGCAAGCTATTGCAGATGCAATGGCAAGGATAAAGAGATGAATATAGAAAAAAGAAGGACCATTTTCTCGATCTTAAAAGAATCTATTCCAAATGCAAAAACAGAACTCAACTACTCATCGCCATTTCAGCTTTTAATTGCAGTTATCTTGTCTGCACAGGCAACAGATACGTCAGTAAATAAAGCCACCAAAAAATTATTCACTGTTGCAGGATCGGCAAAACTACTTTGTAAATTACCTGTAAAAGAAATAGAGTCATACATAAAAACAATAGGGCTTTACAAGAATAAAGCTAAAAATATAAGCCTAACTAGCAAGATTATTGAAAACAATTATGCAGGTAAAGTTCCACATGATCGCTCTATATTAGAAAGTCTACCAGGTGTTGGTCGTAAAACTGCGAACGTCATTTTAAATACTATTTTTGGGGATCCTGTCATAGCAGTGGACACCCATATATTTAGGCTCGCAAATAGGATAAATCTGGCACCGGGTAAAAATCCGCTGGAGGTAGAAAAAAGGCTCACAAAACTAATCCCAAAAGATTTTCTTGTCGACGCCCACCATCTTTTAATTTTACATGGGAGATATATATGTAAAGCTCAAAATCCTATATGTAATAAATGTACAATTTTTGAATATTGTGAGTATAAAGGGAAATCTTAAAATAAGTCTTCCATTCTTGAGGGTAAAACCTCTATAACTTTAAATTTCTCCTCATTTGACATAGTTGCCCATTCAGATATTTCTTGAGCACTTCGAAAGCATCCAGCACAAAATTCTTCATCGTTATACTGACATACCCCGACACATGGTGATTCGACATTCAACTTATCTCCGCTCATCTAATTAAGTGCTCCACAACAATGTTTAAATTTTTTACCACTCCCACATGGACAGGGCTCATTCCTTCCAACTTTCTTATCAGGAACCTGACTATTTTGTTCGCTTTGAGAGACATGATTTTTAGATTTTGATGCCTCAATTGCTTGTTGATTTTTTTTATCAATTTTGTCCGCTTCATTCTCATCTTTCACGGAAACAAGCATTAGAACCCTTGTAATCTCAAATTTAATTGTTTCAAGAAGTTGTTCGAATAATCCAAAAGCTTCCTTTTTAAATTCTTGCTTTGGGTCCTTTTGGCCATAAGCCCTCAATCCTATTCCTTGCCTCAGATTATCAAGAGAAGATAAATGCGCTCTCCAATGATGATCAAAAATTTGAAGCATGATTGATCTTTCAAAATGTTGAAGCGCCTCTTTTCCAGCCATTTTTTCTTTTACTCGATATTGAGCAAGGCCTTTATTTTTGATGTGGATTGCTATATCCTCCACTGCAATATTTGGATCTTTTTTTAACAAGTCTTTAATGCTAATTTTTAAAGCATAATCTGCTAGTAATCTTTTTTCTAATGCGGGTACATCCCACATTTCTTCAATACTTTCTAGAGGAATATACTCATATACTGTTTGCTCAAGAACATCACCAGTAATACTATCAACAGTATTTTTTAGATCACTATTATCTAAAATATCATTTCTTTGCTCATAAATAACTTTACGTTGTTGATTTGGAATATCATCGTAATCTAAAAGTTGTTTTCTAATATCAAAGTTTCTCGCCTCTACTTTTCTTTGGGCCCCTTCAATTGATTTGTTAACCCACTTATGCTCAATAGCCTCTCCCTCGGGCATATTAAGTTTCTCCATAATGGATGCAATCCGCTCTGACGCAAAAATTCTTAATAATGAATCCTCTAATGAGAGATAAAATGCGCTAGATCCTGGATCCCCCTGTCTACCAGACCTTCCTCGTAATTGATTATCAATCCTTCTTGACTCATGTCTTTCCGTACCAATAATATGAAGCCCGCCTGCATCCAAAACTTTTTTGTTTCTTTCTTTCCAAGCGTTAGTGAGCTCAGTAATTTGTTTATTTCTTTTCTTCTCATCAAGTTTTAAATTGTTCTTTGTATTCTCAATTTGTAAATCAATATTTCCACCAAGAACAATGTCTGTTCCTCTACCTGCCATATTAGTTGCGATAGTGATCATACCAGGTTGCCCAGCTTGACTTATAATGTGGGCTTCTTTTTCATGTTGTTTTGCATTTAATACCTGATGATCTAATTTTGCTCTTGATAGCTGCTTGGAAATTAATTCTGAGTTTTCGATTGAGGTTGTTCCAACCAAAACGGGTTGATCCCTTTTATTACAATCTTGAATATCGCTTATAACTGCATCGTATCTTTCTTGAGTAGTACGATAAATTTTGTCCATATTATCTTTTCTGATAGTTGGGCGATGAGGTGGAATTATGATTGTTTCAAGACCGTAAATTTGATTAAATTCTTCCGCTTCAGTATCAGCAGTTCCAGTCATACCTGCTAATTTAGAGTACATCCTAAAATAATTTTGAAAGGTAATACTCGCCATGGTCTGATTTTCTTTTTGAATTACTACCCCTTCTTTTGCCTCTACGGCTTGATGAAGTCCATCTGACCACCTTCTTCCTGGCATCATTCGACCAGTAAATTCATCTACGATAGTAATAGCACCATCTTTGACAACATAATCTTTATCTTTAATAAAAAGATAGTGAGCTTTTAAGGCAGAGTTGACATGATGAAGTAGATTAATATTAGATGCATCATAAAGGTTTGACTCTTTTTCTAGAATACCCATTTTAATTAACATCAATTCAGTTTTTTCATGCCCTTTTTCAGACAATATAGCTTGGTGCGCTTTTTCATCAATCCAAAAGTCACCCTCTGAATCTTCTTTATCTTGTTGCTTCAATTGTGGGACTAATTTGTCAACCTTGAGATATAAATCGGTTTTATTCTCAGATTGTCCAGAAATAACTAGCGGAGTTCTCGCCTCATCAATTAAGATAGAATCAACCTCATCGACTACACCGAAAAATAGAGGTTGCTGCACTCTTTCATCTGTCGTGTAGACCATGTTATCTCTTAAGTAGTCAAAACCAAATTCGTTATTAGTGCCATAGGTTATGTCTGCATTGTATGCAAGCTTCTTTTGTTCACTCGGCATACGAGACAAATTTATACCTACCTCAAGGCCAAGGAAATTATATAACTTACCCATCCATTCAGCATCTCTTTTAGCAAGATAATCATTCACAGTTACCACATGAACACCTTTACCCGTCAATGCGTTCAAATATACTGCCAAGGTCGCGACAAGAGTTTTACCCTCCCCGGTCCTCATTTCAGAAATTTTTCCATCATGAAGAGCCATGCCACCGATTAGCTGCTCATCAAAATGTCGCATGCCGAGTGATCGAATACTAGCCTCTCTGGCATATGCAAAAGCCTCAATTAAAAAACTATCTATCGATTCACCATTTAAAAATCTACCCTTAAATTCCTTAGTTTTCTTTGGAAAATCCTCATCCTTTAATTTTTTTATCTCAGGTTCAAGCGCATTAATTTGCTTAACCTTTTTTGCATAGCCATTGAGAAGCCTCTCATTTCTGCTTCCAAAAAAACCACTAATTATTTTTTTTAACATATTTACTACTTCTTCAAATATTGTTTAGGATCCAAGGCTCTACCATTGAGGCGAATTTCGTAATGTAAATGCGGTCCCGTTGATCTTCCGGTATTTCCCACAAGACCAATGATTTGCTCTCTACGAACAACATCACCTTTTGAAACTAATAGCTTAGATGCATGTGCATATCGGGTTTCAAGTCCGTCGCCATGATTAATTTTTATATATTTTCCATAATCTCTTTCAAAACCTGCTGCCGTAACAATACCGCTTGCAGTTGCCTTAATTGGTTCGCCAGTTGCAGCACTAAAATCTAATCCTTTGTGAAACGCTCTAACGCCAAGGAATGGATCTTGCCTCCATCCAAAACTTGAGGATCTATAAGGTGTATCAACAGGATACAAGGAAGGTAATGTGTTTTTTAAGACCGTCTGCTTGAGCATCATAGCCTCTATTTTATTTGATAAAGCTTCCCGGGCTTCAACTTTTTCCACTAACTTTGCTACAACTAGACCTATATCCTTTTGAGAAAGTTCATCGTTTATAAGTGGTCCCCCTTTTCCTTTCTCAGACTCATCTTTTTCTAATTTCGGCACTTTATGTTTACCAACGATTTGCCTTTTTATTACGTCTTGAATTCTTTCGGTTTGTTTATCTAAATCCTCAAGACGTATATGCAGTTCGCCTATTTGTTTAATGTATGCATTCAAATTATTACGATAATCTTCTGATGTTAGATAATCATCATTAATTGTATTCAAAGACTCAAAACTTGCTAAACCTAAAAGCTTCATTCCATTTGCTGATGTAAGAAATTTATGACCTCCATATGCACAAATAGCAAAAAATACTATTGCTATGAGCAAAAGGAACCCCGCACTAATATGCATAGGTTTCTTATGATTTTTTGTAATTAAGATTATCTTCATCAAATGAAAAAATTTTATAAAAAATAAGGTAGCATTATAGTATGGAACCCATCAAAAAGTTATTCGAAAAGGAATTTTTTTCAGATTTACACCAAAAGAAGAAAGAGATAGATTTTTATCAAAATTGCCTTCAAGAAGCTTTACCGAAAAATTTATCCATGGCTTTTAAGGTAACAAAGTATAAAAAAGGAATCCTTTATTTATCAACACCCTCTAACGCGCTAGCTCATAAACTAAAATTACTATCAAAAAAAATAATCAGACAAGTTAACAAACAACTTAATGAAGAAAGTAAAATTATCCAAATTAAGATTAATCTTTTACTAATTAATCCTGAAACCAAAAAGAGTGCGATTGAATTTGGTCAAGTTGCGATTAAAAAAATGAGTATTTTTTCAAAAAAACTTCCTCCCTCTCCTTTAAAAAAAGTACTTAATAATATTATTAAAAAAAATTCATGATTGAAATATTTATTTTTATTATTTCAGGGATATTTATTGGTGTTGTTGCAGGCCTATTTGGTCTTGGTGGTGGGCTTCTTATTGTTCCAGTTGTAACCTATTCACTCGTATACTTTTCTGATGTTGCTTTCACAGAAGCAATCTTAATAGGGATTGGCACCTCATTGGCATCAATGGTTTTAACTGGAGCAATGGCGGTATATGCACATACCTATAATAAAAATATTGATTATCTAATTATTAAAAAGTTTGCTCCAGGGGTAATTATGGGTTCCATCATTATTGGACTTACAATTAAATTGATTCCAGGAGATTATCTTAGATTTTTTTTTATAATTTATACTTTTTTTATTGCTTACAAACTTTTAAATCATACTACCTTAAACAAAAAACCATCTTTACCTAGTTTTCCCAAAGGAAATTTTATAAGCTTCGCTTTTGCAATGATTTCCGGACTTCTTGGTATAGGTGGTGCAACATTATTTGTTCCTTACCTTATAAAAAAAAATATCCCATCTAAACTTGCTATTGGTACATCGAGTGCTTTTGGTTTCTTGATTGGATTCATTGCAACATTTGCAATGTATATAAGCTCCACATTTACAACTACTAATAATTTATCCTTACTTGGCTATATTTATCTTCCAGCAATTATCTTTTTAACATTACCAAGCCTAATATTTGTAAAATTATCCGCTGGATGGCTAATGAAAATATCAGATGAAAAAGTCAAGAAATGGTTTGCAGTACTCTTATTTATCATTGGTATATCAATGAGTCTAAACCATTAATCACTCAATAAAATCAATTACATATATAAAAATTTTTTTTCTGTTTGGGAGTTGTTTTTAAAACAGGTATAATGTCGCATCATTTTTACTGACGCTATCGAATGTATGTTTGCGTTAGTAAGATCAAAAATTACGAAATTGGAGGGAATATGTCAGTAACTGAAATATCTGTAGTGCAACTTGCCATAGGTGCAGCAGTACTTGCGGTTTTTTATGGTGCTTTTATGTCAAAGTGGATTGTTAATTTACCCGCGGGTAACAAAAAAATGAAAGATATTGCTGAAGCTATTCAAAAGGGTGCTTCAGCATATTTAGCTCGCCAATATAAGACTATCGCGGTGGTTGGTATTATTCTTGCGCTGCTAATTGGTTATTTTATTGACCAAGCAACTGCTATTGGTTTTGTTATAGGGGCTGTTTTATCTGGTGCGTGTGGATTTATTGGCATGAATGTATCGGTTAGGGCCAATGTAAGAACTGCCCAAGCGGCAACGAAGAGTTTGCCAAAAGCCTTTGATGTCGCCTTCAAAGGTGGTGCTATTACTGGAATGTTAGTTGTTGGTCTGGGATTATTAGGTGTTGCTGGTTTCTACGAATATTTAGGGGGAGCATCCCTTGAATCCACTGAAGCACTAAACCCATTAATTGGTTTAGCATTTGGTTCATCACTTATTTCTATTTTTGCGCGACTTGGCGGAGGTATTTTTACTAAGGGTGCAGATGTTGGTGCTGACCTTGTTGGTAAAGTTGAAGCTGGAATACCTGAGGATGATCCACGAAATCCAGCCGTGATTGCAGATAATGTTGGAGATAATGTTGGTGATTGTGCGGGTATGGCAGCTGATTTATTTGAGACATATGCAGTAACAATTATCGCAACCATGGTGTTAGGAACATTAATGGTTTCAGATGCGAATGGTGTCCTTTATCCCTTGATGTTAGGTGCTGTTTCCATTATCGCCTCAATCATTGGGTGTTTCTTTGTACGAGCAAATGCCAAAATGGCGAATGTAATGCCTGCTTTATATAGAGGCCTTGCTGTTGCAGGAATATTATCAGCAATCGCATTCTATTATGTAAGTATTGATATGTTTCCTCAAGGTATCACCATTGATGGAGAGAATTTTTCTGCAACCGATTTGTTTGGTTCGGCTGTTGTAGGTCTTGTACTTACTGCCCTTCTAGTTTGGATCACAGAATACTACACAGGTACCGAATATAAACCCGTGCAGCATGTAGCAAAAGCTTCAGAAACTGGTCATGCCACTAATATAATTGCAGGTATTGGTATATCTATGAAATCTACAGCACTTCCTGTTTTATCAGTTTGTGCTGGTATTTATGCCTCATACGATTTTGCAGGACTTTATGGAATTGCTGTAGCAGCTACCTCAATGTTAAGTATGGCTGGAATTATTGTGGCCTTAGATGCTTATGGTCCAATTACAGATAATGCGGGTGGAATTGCTGAAATGTCAGGTCTTCCTCAAAAAGTTAGAAATATTACTGATCCACTAGATGCCGTTGGTAATACAACGAAGGCAGTTACCAAGGGATATGCTATTGGTTCAGCAGGTCTAGCTGCTTTGGTTCTTTTTGCAGACTATACACATAAGTTAGATCATTATAATATTATGGCTTCATTTGACCTCAGTGAACCAATGGTGATTATTGGCCTATTTATCGGAGGTCTTATTCCTTTCCTTTTTGCTGCTATGGCAATGGAAGCAGTTGGAAGGGCAGCAGCCTCTGTTGTTGAAGAGGTTAGACGTCAGTTTAAAACAATCAAAGGTATTATGACTGGTAAGGGACAGCCAGATTATGCTAAGGCAGTGGATTTGTTGACCACATCAGCTATTAAAGAGATGGTGGTTCCTTCAATTCTTCCAGTAGCGGTACCGGTTCTTGTTGGTATTTTCTTAGGACCACAAGCGTTGGGTGGACTCCTTATGGGGACAATAATCACTGGTCTTTTTGTAGCTATCTCAATGTGTACCGGTGGCGGTGCATGGGATAATGCGAAAAAGCACATCGAGGATGGTAATCATGGTGGTAAAGGTTCTGAAGCTCATAAAGCTTCAGTGACTGGTGACACTGTAGGTGACCCTTATAAAGATACTGCAGGTCCAGCAATTAATCCATTAATAAAAATTATTAATATTGTTGCTTTGCTGATTGTGCCAATTTTATAAACAAAAGGAAAAATAAAAAAAACCTGCTTTTATGCAGGTTTTTTTTCATCTTAAAATATTTAATTTATTACAAACATTAAATAACTTACATAAATAACCCATGCTGATATAAGAAAAGTAAGGAATGATTCAAGTTTATAGGAGGCAAATAGAGCACCTGAAATAAAGCTTGCCAAAGCTATGGTCAATAAATTCCCCAAAATCATATTTTGTAGAGAGGAGAAACCTATGGTGTAAATTGGGTAAAGAATGCATGCTAGAAATAATGCAAAAATCCATGCAGCAAGTGTTGTATTTTGTTTTACAATTCTTGAAAAACTAAAAGCGAGACATGCTACCAAAAACGACCAAACAGACCCAATAATTTTAGAGGATGGGAAAAAAAATCCACCATCTTGCGCATTTATTCTTGAAATACCAATTGTTTGATATGAAAATATAAGCCCGTTTAAAAGTCCAGAAATAACTAGTGCCAAAAGGACAGCTTGCAGAGCGGATATATTTTTTATATTCATTAGAGATTTTATTTACTTAAACGAGAATAGACTTCAATATATTTAGCAGAAGTATTTGCTACAACTTCCTCTGGAAGATTTGGTGCAGGTGTTCTTTTATCCCAATTTACAGACTCTAACCAATCCCTTACATATTGTTTATCAAAGCTTGGAGGTGAAATGCCAGTTTGATAATCCTCTTTGGGCCAAAATCTAGATGAGTCAGGGGTAAGTAATTCATCAATTAAATAAAGTGCACCATCTTTATCTAGTCCAAACTCAAATTTTGTATCTGCAATAATAATTCCTTTAGACTCTGCAAATATCGATGCAGCTTGGTAGATATCTAAACTTATTTTAGATATTTGGTCTGATAAATCTTTTCCAATTAATGCCTCACATTCTGCTAAGGATATATTTTCATCATGCTCACCCTGAGATGCTTTACTTGATGGAGTAAAAATAGGATTTTTTAATTTAGATGCCTGTTGAAGATGATTGGGGAGGTTAATACCACAGACAGTTTTTGATACTTGATACTCTTTCCACCCACTTCCTACTAAATATCCTCTCACAATAGCTTCAATAGGTATTGGTAACAATTTTTTTACAACGATCGAACGACCGTCAATTTGTTCAATCTCACCCTCACTAACAAAAGTTTTTGGGTCGTCTTCAAGTAAATGATTAGGTATTATGTGTGATAATTTATTAAACCAAAAATTAGACATTTGTGTTAAAACTCTACCCTTACTTGGGATAGGTTCGGACATAATAACGTCAAATGCTGATAAACGATCTGTTGTAACGATTAACATCTTGTCATCATCAATGCTGTATATATCTCTTACCTTTCCCTTATTAATAAGCGATAAATTTTTTAATTGAGATGAGTATAGCGCCATATTAACTTGCTCTTTGCTCAAGAATTTCAATGGCAGGTAATTTTTTTCCTTCAACAAACTCTAAAAAGGCACCACCGGCGGTAGAAACATAAGAGAGATTGTCTTCCATACCATATGATTCTATCGCTGCTATTGTATCTCCACCCCCAGCCAAAGAAAAGGCCATCGAATTTGCGACAGCATGGGCTAAAGTTTCCGTACCACTTGCAAATTGTTTGAATTCAAAAACTCCAATTGGGCCATTCCATAAAATAGTTTTTGCTTGCTTTATTTTTTCTGCTATGGAAATCATTGTCTGAGGACCTAAATCAAAAATCATATCATCCTCAACTATCTCATCAATATTCTTAATAACAGCAGGTTCTTTTTCATTCAAATTTTTACCACACACTACATCAGTAATAATTGGAAGAGATGCCCCTCTTGTCTCAAGTTTGTGGATGATTTTTTTAGCTGAAGGAATAAAATCATCTTCACAAAGTGATTTTCCTATATTAAAACCTTGTGCTTTTAAGAAAGTATTTGCAATACCTCCGCCTAAAATTAATTGGTCAACCTTATCTGAAAGTTTATCTAAGATAGTAAGTTTTGTTGAAACTTTGCTGCCTCCAACTATTGCTACCATTGGTAATTTTGGTTCTGAGATGACTTTTTCTAATGCCTCAAGCTCACTTTTAAATAATAGACCGGCACATACTTTTGGACTAAATTCTGCAATACCATAAGTTGATGCTTGTTTACGATGAGCCGTTCCAAAAGCATCCATTACAAAAATATCAGCTAGGTTTGCATATAATTTTGCAAGAGATTCATCATTGACCTTTTCTCCAACATTAAATCGGCAATTTTCTAAAACTACTATTTCGCCAGATTCCACTTTAAAAGGTTTTTGCGTCCATTCCTTAATAAGAGCAACTGGTTGGCTTAACACTCTACTGAGGAAATCTGCAACAGGCGCAAGAGAATCTTTTTCGGTAAAATGACCCTCTTCAGGTCGGCCTAGGTGGGATGTAACCATCACTTTTGCTCCAGCTTTCAAAGCATATCTTATGGTTGGTAATGAAGCTCTAATTCGATTTTCTGATGAAATAATTCCTGATTGCATTGGCACATTCAAATCAGCTCGGATGAAAACTCGTTTGTCTTTAATTATGAAATCGGAAATTTGATTCATATTTAATGTGAACTTATTTTGCGTCCATCATCGCTATAGCTGTGTCAATCATGCGGCAACTAAAGCCCCATTCATTGTCATACCAGCCAAACACTTTTACAAGTTTTCCATCACTGCTAACTTTGGTTAAAGTTGAATCAAAGTAACTTGAACCTGATGTGTGATTAAAATCAATGGATACCAAAGGTTCTTGGTTATATATTAAAACGTCTTTAAGATTTGTCTCCGACGCCTTTTTCATCAAATCGTTAACTTCATCTTTACTTGTTGATTTCAAGGTTGTAAAAGTTAGATCGACCAATGACACATTAGAAGTCGGTACTCTTATTGCAACCCCATCTAACTTACCCTCTAAGGCTGGGATAACAAGTCCAACAGCTGAAGCTGCACCAGTTTTAGTAGGAATCATCGATACAGCAGCTGAGCGTGCTCGCCTTACGTCATTATGCATATTATCTAAAATAACTTGATCATTTGTATAAGAATGAATTGTATTCATAAGTCCAGAAGAAATACCTATTCCATCTTGTATAACTTTTACAATTGGAGCTAATCCATTGGTGGTGCAAGAGGCATTTGATATAACAGTGTGTTCTTTTTTTATTTGACTATGGTTCACACCATAAACTATCGTTGCATCAACATCTTTTTCACCAGGAGCTGAAATTAATACTTTTTTAGCGCCATTATCTAGGTGAAATTGACAAGATTCTTTTCCGCGAAAGGCTCCGGTACATTCCATTACCAGGTCAACCTCAAGATCACCCCAGGATAATTCATTAGGATCTCTCGTATTAAAATATTGAATACGATCCCCATTTACAACAAAAGAATTATCTGTGGTTTTAACATCGACATTAAACCTTCCATGTTGACTATCGTAACGTAATAAATGGGCATGTTTTTCAATATCACCCCTGCTACAATTAATAGCAACAACTTTTACATCTTTATAATCCTGTTCATATATAGCTCTCAGAACCAATCTTCCAATTCTTCCAAAACCAGAGATTGCAATATTTATTGCCATATTTATTCACCTATACATTTTTAAGGTACAAGGGTGCCAATTCGCACCCTTATAAAAGATTTAAGAAATTACAGTATAGATTTTGCAGTTGCTACAACGTTATCAACCGTAAAACCAAAATGTTCGAATACTACCTTGCCAGGCGCAGACTCACCATAGGTATCTATACCAACTGATGCACCATCAAGCCCAACATATTTACTCCAGAAATCTGTAACTCCTGCTTCAACTGACACACGCTTAACACCTGGGGTCAAAACGCTATCTTTATAGGATTGATCTTGACGATCATATGCATGGGTACAAGGCATAGATACTACACGTGCATGGATACCCTCCCCTTTAAGAACTTCTTGAGCGCCCATAGCTAAATCAACTTCTGATCCTGTAGCTATTAAAATTATCTGTGCATCTCCGTCACAATCAGACAATATATAGCCCCCTTTTTTGATATCGGCAATTTGATCAGCATTTCTAGTATGAAAACCCATTCCTTGTCGACTTAAGACTAAGCTGGTTGGATTTTCTGCATTTTCTGCAGCAGCAACCCATGCTGTTGCAGTTTCAGTAGCATCACATGGTCTCCATACCTCCATGCGAGGGATATATCTTATACCAGATGTTGTCTCGATAGGTTGATGGGTGGGTCCGTCTTCTCCCTGACCTATAGAGTCGTGTGTTAAAACAAATACAACTCTTTGCTTCATTAAAGCGGCCATCCTCATACCATTTCTCATATAGTCAGTGAACATATGGAATGTTCCTCCAAATGGCAGGAACCCACCATGTAAGGCCATACCATTCATGATGGCAGCCATACCAAATTCGCGAACACCATAAGAAATATAATTTCCTGGCTTAGCGCCACTCACATGTTCAAAGCTCGGGCAACTTGTTAGGTTAGATCCTGTAAGGTCGGCTGAGCCGCCAAGAAACTCGGGAAGTGAAGGTGCTAATGCAGTAATAACATTTTGAGAGGCTTTCCTAGTTGCAACTTTTTCAGCACTATCATTTGCATCATTAATAATGCCTGCAGATAGTTTTTCCCAGTCCGCAGGTAAATCTCCTGCCATTCTTCTAGTGAACTCGGCTGCTAATTCAGGAAATTCTTTTGCATAGGCATCAAATTTTGCATTCCATGCATCCTCTTTAACTTGTCCCTTTTCCTTTTGGTTCCAGCCATCATAAACATCTTGAGGAATAACAAATGGATCATGTTCCCAACCAATTTCTTTTCTTACTAATGCAACTTCGTCTTCACCAAGAGCAGCGCCATGGCAATCATGTGATCCTGATTTGTTTGGTGAACCCTTACCAATTATAGTTTTACAACAAATCAATGTTGGTTTGTCCGTGACTTTTTTTGCTTCCTGTATTGCTTTATCAACTGCATCTGGATCATGGCCATCAACATCTCTTATTGCATGCCATCCATATGATTCAAAACGTCCAGCAGTATCATCTGTATACCATCCCTCAATGTGGCCATCAATTGAAATACCATTGTCATCCCACAGAGCAATTAATTTTCCAAGACCCCATGTACCTGCCAATGCGCAAGTTTCGTGAGATACACCTTCCATTAAACAGCCATCACCCATAAAGACATATGTATAGTGATCGACAATATCATGACCTGGTTTATTAAACTGGTTAGCCATAAGTTTTTCAGCCATTGCAAAACCAACCGCATTACTTATTCCTTGTCCTAAGGGACCAGTAGTTGTTTCAACACCTGGCGCATATCCATATTCTGGGTGTCCAGCACATGCCGAATGTATTTGACGGAAATTCTCTATCTCTTTCATTGGAAGATCATATCCAGTCAAATGTAATAAAGAGTAAATCAACATCGAACCATGCCCATTGGATAATATAAATCTATCTCGATCTGCCCAGTTAGGATTGGAAGGGTTATGCTTTAAATGATGATTCCATAAAACCTCACCGATCTCAGCCATTCCCATTGGCGCTCCTGGATGTCCTGATTTTGCCTTCTGAACTGCATCCATTGATAGTGCTCTAATTGCATTTGCTAATTCTTGTCGTGTTGCCATGATATCCCCCAAATTTGATGACGTGCTTTTAATAATTTATTTCAAAGCAACGATTAGTATATTGTCTTACAACGAATCTTAAATTATTCCCTAAACTTTGTATTCAATCAAGGTATCTAGCATTTAAATTCTATTAAAGATCATTTCCACTTAATTGAACAACCTATGCTTGAAATTTGGTCTTTTGGGCCTTGTTGTGTATTGGCAATAAGCTTCATACCCTCAAAAAGATCCCTCTCATTATTGATAGATGGCTCTCCTCTTCCAGTTGAGTCAAAGCGCCCCCTATACTGAAGTTCAAGTGCAGCATTAAAGCCAAAAAAGTCAGGGGTGCAAATTGCATCATAAGCCTTAGCTATCTCTTGACTTTCGTCAAACAAATAAGGAAATGAGAATGCTTGTTCTTGACTTATTTTTATCATATTTTCATAGGAGTCTTCAGGGTAATTTACTACGTCATTGCTTGAAATACCTACTGTATTAACACCTATTTTTTTTAATTCAGCTAAATCATGAACTAAACGAGGTAGAATAGCTTTTACATAAGGACAATGATTACAAATAAACATGATTATTAAGCCACTTTTACCTTTTGCTTTAGATAAATTCCATTGCTCTCCATCTACACCCAGAAGGTCAAAATCTTTTGCTTTCCACCCAAAATTACAATTGGGGGTATTTAAACTAGCCACTAACACTCTCCGATAAAAATTTATGAATCGATTTTACCATCCAAGTCCATTAGATTTAAAGCAAAAAATTCATCTATCTGATAGGGCTGCACATCATGCCGCTCATGTTTTAAGATTGAAAAAAGAAGATAAAATTATATTATTTCATAATGACCCTTATGATTATTCTGCAATAATTACTGAAATCGACAAAAAAACTGTTGAAGTTTATATTGAAGGTAAATTTAAAAATCAAAATAATCCAACTATTCATTTAAGATTATTTCAATCATTATCATCAAGTGAAAAAATGGATTGGATAATCCAAAAAAGTGTTGAATTAGGAGTAAGTTCTATTATTCCAATGTATAGCAAAAGAAGTAATATAAAATTACAAGGAACTAGAGCTGAAAAAAAAATATCTCATTGGAAACAAGTTATTATATCTGCATGTGAGCAATCAGGTAGATCATCAATACCCAAAATATTCTTACCAAAAAAAATTGAAGAATGCTTAAACAAAAATAATGAGAAAATTGGCAATCATCTTAAATTAATTCTCTCTCCACAAGAAAAAAATACTTTACAAATCATTAATAATCCATCCATAAAAAATATTGATATTATGATTGGTCCCGAGGGGGGGTTTACCGAAAAAGAACTTAACGAAGCGCTCAAATTAGACTTCATTCCAATAAACCTTGGGCCACGCATATTAAGAACAGAAACAGCGCCATTGACAATATTGTCAATATTGCAATATAAATATGGTGATTTTGCTTAAATTACAAAATTTATTATAATATAATTAAATTATTTTTTTAAAATTGTATATTATGCAAGATATTGTAGCTATTAATATAAGAAAGTTACGCAAATTAAACAAATTAAGCCTTGATGCATTTGCAAAAAAGTTAGAAGTGAGCCCGAGTAATTTATCGCGTATTGAGCGTGGAGGACTCAATATTAATATTCAATTCCTCCAAAAAATATCAGATTGTTTTGGTGTATCTATACAATTTTTTTTCTCTGACCAATCGTCCGTTGAGGCCCTAAAAAATAATCACAATAATTTTGTTAAACAATTTCGTGAAGCTTCGAAATACATTAATGAATTTTCAACGCAAACTTTTGTTATTGCATTCAGTGGAGATATTATTTATGACAATCAATTAGAAAATATTGTAAAAGACATTAATCTTTTACAAAGTTTAAATATCCGCATCGTTATTGTTTACGGTATTCGTCCTCAAATCAACCAAGAAATCAATGAAAAATCTACAAGATCCTTGGTGCGTAATATTCGTGTGACTGATAAAGAAACGCTTGAAAAAGTTATTGACGTAAATGGGAGGAATAAAATTAAAATTGAGTGTGCATTGTCATCCAAAAGCTTAGATTTATCATCTGGCAATAAAGAAAATAAAGTTTCATCTGGTAATTTTATCACCGCAAGGCCACTTGGAGTCATTGATGGTGTTGATATGCAATTTAGTGGTCAAATAAGGCGGATTGATGAAATATCTATTAAGAATAAGTTAGAAAACAAAGAAATTGTGATTGTTTCTCCTCTGGGTTTCAGTCCTATTGGAGACATATTTAATCTATCTTACGAAAAAACAGCAGCCCATGTTGCATCCGCCATTAGGGCGGATAAACTTATTTACTATATGAATCATAATGGAATACTTAATTTAAAGGGTGATCTCATTTCTGAACTTACAACACACAAAGCAGAGAACTTAATTGAAAGTATTGAGAGAGATTCCTCTCCTGAGACAGCGCCAAATATATCAATAAACGACTTTAATATTTTAAAGAGTAGTATGTATGCGATAAAGAATAACGTACCAAAAGTTCACCTTATTAACAGAAGTACTGATGGGTCTATCATAGAGGAACTATTTACTCAGAGAGGGTCTGGGACAATTTTTACAGAATATCCATTAGAAATAATACGTCAGGCAAAAATAAAGGATGTAAAAAAAATCTATCAATTGATAAGCCCGTTAGGAAATAAAGGTATCTTACTTAATAGAGCAAAAGAACAAATAGAAAAAGATATAAACCATTTTTATGTCATTGAACACAACCACGATCTTATTGGTTGTGCTGCATTATATAAATATGATCTTATGGTAGAAATTGCATGTTTTGCAATTGAAAAAGATTATCAAAACAAAGGATATGGAAACAAACTATTGAAATTTTGTGAGAAACATACTAAAAAAATGGGTATAAATGAAATTTTTCTATTTACAACACAATCTGAGCACTGGTTCTTAGAAAAAGAATTTGTCTCCAGCAAGAAAGATGATATACCCATAAAAAGAAAAAAATACTATCAAACAGAACGAAATGCTAAATACTTTACAAAAAAGCTATAAAATAAGATGAATTAATAAAAATGCCAAAACATGACTCCTAACGAAAAAGCAAAAATATTAAGTGAGGCGCTGCCTTACATAAAAAAATTCTACGGAAAAACAATTATTATCAAATATGGTGGGAATGCCATGGTTGATTTAAATCTCAAACGTTCTTTCGCGAAAGATGTTGTTCTATTAAAACTGGTTGGTATGAACCCTGTCATTGTCCATGGTGGTGGCCCCCAAATTAATGAAAACCTTAAAGTACTAGGCAAAACAGGTAAATTTTACAAAGGAATGCGAATTACTGATGAGGAGACAATGACCGTCGTACATAATGTATTGAGCGCCATAGGAAAGGATATAGTTAATTTAATCAAGAATAGTGGTGGAAAAGCAAACAGTCTCAGCGAAAAGGAATCACTAGGCTTTATAAAGGCAAAGAAATTAAATATTATGGATGAAAAAAAACAAGATTCAATTGATCTTGGTTATGTGGGAGACATTGAGAGTATTGACCCTTATTTTATGAATGATCTTGATGAACATGGAATTATTCCAGTAATCGCTCCAATTGGTTATGGTGAAGACAAAAAAATTTACAACATAAATGCAGATGTAGTTGCAGGAAAGCTTGCTGAGGTTGTTAATGCTGAAAAGCTGGTGCTAATGACAAACACAAAAGGGGTATTAAATAAAAATAATGATCTTATAAATGGTTTGGTTCCAAAAGAAATAGAAGTTTTGATCAAAGAAGGTATTTTATCTGGAGGGATGCTTCCAAAAATACATGCTGCTCTTCATGCCGCAAAAAGTAGTGTAGATAGTGTCCATATTATTGATGGAAGAGTTGAACATGCCTTATTACTTGAGATACTTACTGACCAAGGTGTTGGGACCTTAATCAAGGCATACTAATTGAACGTTACTTGGATATTTGATCTTGACAATACTCTCCACGACACTGAAAGAAAGTTATTTCCAATAATTAATAAAAAAATGAATAGATATATAAAAAATCTATTGGAGATCGAGGAGTATGAGGCTGACAAAATAAGACAGGATTATTGGATAAATTATGGCTCAACCCTTAGAGGATTAATGAAGAATTATGATGTTAATCCAAATGATTTTCTAAACAAAACACATGATATCAAAAACTATAGAGACTTAATTTTTCCAGCATATAATTTGGTAGGAATTTTATCCAGCCTTAAGGGTAAAAAAATTCTTTTTACTAACGCACCTAGAATATATGCTTTCAATATTATTAATCATTGTAATATTGGTAGGTACTTTAAAGATTTTCATTTTATTGAAAACTCAAATTTCAACGGTAAGCCAAGCAAAGAGAGTATGAAGAAATTCCTATCTAAGCATAAAATTGAACAAGCATATTTTGTGGATGATGAAAAAGAAAATCTTAAAGTAGCGAAGTATTTCGGCATAAAAACTATATGGATAAATAAAAGCAAAAAAAAACCAATCTACATTGATAAAAAAATATCCTCCCTTAAGGAGTTACAAAAATTAAGATTTATTTAATTTCTTAAGCATTAAAAGCCTTTGATCATAAATGGCATTCTTGATCTGTTCACCTGATAATGACTTGTCAATTTCGCTTTGGTTTTTCCTTATTAACTTTTGATAACTCCCAATTAATTTTCTTGAAAGCTCTATAAGTGAGGAATTATTTTCGTTTACATTTTCAATTAACTCTATAAGCTCAAAAGATTCCTTCAGTATCTCTGGTCGTCTAAAAAAATCAAAACTATAAAGAATATCTAATTGCTTTCTACTTTCCATACTTGAAAATCTAATAAGATCACTTATATTTTTTTCTATTAGCCTTACGAGTTTTTTTTCTATAGATGGTAAAAGTATATTTTTTATATTATCGTAAATTTTCGTATTAATTTTGTTATCACTAAAATTAGCTACTAACAAGAATAAGAGGAGTCTTTTATTGGGTGAGGATTTACAAAAATGGTGAGATAAATATAAAATATTTTTAATTTTATCCTTATTTTTTTCAAATTCTATTTTAGGAAAAATATGATGAATTGCACCACACTTACTTAAAGCTTCTAACATATCAAATGCATTTTCTTGCTCAAAGCCCTTCCTTAACTCCATCATAATTCTTTCACCTGATAAATTATTTATTTCGCCACTGCGAACTACTTTATTCATCAAATTGTAAGTTTCCTCATGAATTGAGAAGGAGTTGAGTTTTGCTTTAAATCTTGCAACACGGAGAACTCTTAAAGGATCATCTTCAAACGCAGAGCTTACATGTCTTATAATGTTATTCTTTAAATCATTTATCCCATTAAATGGGTCAATATACTTATTATTTTCGTCAACTGCAATTGCATTAATTGTGATATCTCTTCGCTCTAAATCTTCTTCCAGTGTAACCTCTGGTGAAGCATAGAATCTAAAACCTTTATGTCCAATTCCTACCTTTTTCTCTGTTCTTGCCAATGCATATTCTTCTTTAGTTTTTGGATGCAAAAAAACAGGGAAGTCTTTTCCGATTGGTATAAATCCAGAATCTATCATTTCCTGGGGTGAGCTTCCCACCACTAAATAATCGTTATCTTCAACAGGAATATTTAATAGTTGATCTCTAACTGCTCCTCCTACCAAATATATCTTCATAATTAGTCCTTTGAGCTTTTAGTTTTCAAATATGTGGCAAGTTTTTTTAATCTTGGTTTAAATTGATAAGCATCATTTATTTTTGTTGTATTATCAAGTGACATTGATTTTAAATTATCTCGCGTAATAATTTTAAAAGGTAAGCATTCAATAATTCTAACCATGATATAAGATATTTTATTTCTTAGAGGTAAAATGCATATTTTCCTTTTTTGTGAAACAGCTATAAGTTTGATTATTTCAAAAAAAGAATATATATCTGGCCCACCAAGTTCATAACTTTTATTAAAGGTTTTTTTATCATTAATACTTTTGATTATTATCTCAACGACATCATTCACGTAAATAGGTTGAAATTTTGCGAAAGGGGATATTAATAAAATAATAGGAAGATATTTGACCATTGTATAAAAAAGATTTATAAATTTATCCTTAGGGCCAAATATAATTGATGGTTTTAAAATTGTCCATGTACAGTTTACACATTCCTGCTTTACAAAATGTTCGCCCTGTGCTTTTGATTGTAAATATTTACTTGGAGCATTTTTTGAGGCACCTAATGCACTTACATGTATAAATCTTTTTACCCCAGCTACTGATGCAGCACTTGCAATCTTTTTTAATCTTTTTGCATGTATGTCTTCAAAACTTTTACTTTTACTTTCATGCAATATACCAACCAGATCAATAACAATATCAGATCCGACTAATACCTTTTTAAGATTAGTTTTTTTTGTTATTTCAATAACATCAAGACTAGAAATTGCTTTTAAATGATTTGCGTTGAATTTATTCCTAGTAAAAAGTCTTATTTGGATTTCTTTCCTTTCAAAACTCTTAATTAATTCCGAGCCTAAAAAGCCACTTCCACCAAATACTGAAATTACTTTCACAATTTAAATATGCACAAATTTTAGAAAAAGAAAAATTAAGACAATAACTATTAATAGGCTTAATGAATAACCGATAACTTTCTTTATTGCCTCGAGATATTTTTGTTTTTTAGTAGTAATAAACAAAATTGTAAGAAGGGATAATACTAATAATGCCAAACCTAAAACAATTAAAGTCAATCTGGTCATTGTAAATTTTTCTGTGTAGGTTTGTTAAGCTCTTCATTTATTTTTAAAAAGCTTGATAAATTATGTGGATCAATATCGTCAATTCTTAAAGATGTCACATCCCATTTTCCTTTATTCTTCATCAATTCTCTTAATAATCTGTTATTTAAATCATGTCCCGACTTATGGGCTACAAATTTACCAATAATTGGATACCCTAAAATATAGAGATCCCCAATAGCATCCAGAATTTTATGTCTCACAAATTCATCTCTATACCTTAGACCATCTTCGTTTAAAATCTTATATTCATCTAATACAATAGCATTTTCAAGAGATCCACCTCTCGCTAATCCATTCGACCTTAAATATTCCACCTCTCGCATAAATCCAAATGTTCTTGCTCTACTAATTTCATCAATGTAAGAATCCTTAAAAAAATCAATGGAAACTTGACTGTCATTCAATTTAAAAGCAGGGTGAGGAAAATCAATAGTAAAATCTATCAAAAATCCTTTATAAGGTTCAAATCTAGCGAATTTGTCTCCATCTGATATTTCAATTACATCTTTTATAACTACAAATTCTTTTTCTTTTGTTTGCTCTATAATTATTGCTGATTTTATTAAATGAATAAATGAAATTGAACTACCATCCATTATGGGAATTTCCGAGCCATTAAGCTTTATAAGAATATTGTCAACTCCCACTGCTGAAAGTGCTGACATGAGATGCTCAACAGTAGCTATTGAAAAATCCTCTGTGCCAATTGTTGAGCAAAGCTTTGTCTCTATTACAGCCTGGGGATTTACAGCAATTTTTGGCTGACCTTTAACATCCTCTCTTTGAAAAACAACCCCGTGTCCATCAGATGCAGGACAAAGTGTAATTTTAACTTTTTCCCCAGTATGCAGACCGACACCAACTGTACTTACTTCATTCTTAATTGTTCTTTGTAAAATCATTTATTTTTTCTTAAAAATGCTGGTATGTCATATTCATCGTCATTATCTGATGCAAATGGTTGACTATTGCTATTTGAATTATCGGCAAATACATTTAGGGATTCATTATCTTCAGAATTATTTTCATCTTCGATATCATTGGCAGTTTTATCTTTGTCATCATAAATAAAAGCTTGCATAACACTTTCATTTTTCTCATCTATTTGAAAGCTTCCTGTTAACCCAGTAGCAACCATTGTAACTCTTATGCAATTTGACATGGACTCATCTATAACATTACCAACAATTATGGTGGCATTTTCTGATGCATATTGTTTGATTATATCCATGATTTCAAAATATTCTTTCATTTTAAAATCTTTACTTGCAGATATATTTACAAGTATTCCTTTTGCATTATTAAGATTAACATCTTCTAATAAAGGGCATGCTACTGCTGATTTTGCAGCAATTTCTGCTCTATCTGAACCTTCTGCAAAGCCAGATCCTATCATCGCCATACCCATTTCACTCATTACAGTTCTAACATCAGCAAAATCTACATTAATCATACCTGGATTGTTTATAATCTCTGCTATACCCAAAACTGCGCTATATAAAACTTCGTTAGCTGCACCAAATGCATCAACAAAAGTTACCTCATCACCTAATACTCCAATCAATTTTTCATTGGGAATCGTTATTAAAGAATCTACGTAATTAACTAACTCATCAATACCATCTTTAGCTACTTGAGTTCTTCTTCCTTCGAAATCAAATGGTTTAGTAACAACTGCAACAGTAAGTATTCCTAGCTCTTTAGCAATCTGAGCAATAACTGGTGTTGCTCCAGTTCCTGTTCCACCTCCCATGCCTGCAGTGATAAAAAGCATATCTGCGCCATCAACAGCCTCTATTATCTTTTCCTTATCATCTATAGCTGCCTGTTTTCCAGTATCTGGTCTTGAACCAGCGCCTAGGCCTTGTGTAAGAGTCTCTCCAATTTGAACGATAGTGCTTGCCTGACTCTTTTGCAGTGCCTGAAGATCGGTATTAGCACATACGAAGTCTACTCCCATTACATTTTTTTCTATCATGTAATCTATTGCGTTTCCACCGCAACCACCAACACCTATAACCTTTATAATTGCTTTTTGCTTTTTATTATCTACAATTTCAAACATATTATTCCCTATTAATTCTCTTAAAAATTACCATGGAACCAAGTTTTAATTTGATTTGATAATCTTGATAAAATATTTCCATCAGTCCAATTATCTTTATCATCTTCTATTTCATCTCTTCCCATTTTTAATAGACCAATACCTGTAGCATACCTTGGATTCTCAACAACCTGAAGTAATCCATCGACATCTCTTGGTAAACCAATGCGAACAGGCATATTAAAAATTGTCTCTCCTAGATTGACCATACCTTTCATCATAGAGGAGCCCCCAGTTATAACAATACCCGAAGCAATTTCATTTCCTAAACGACTTCTCTGTAATTCATTTCTTATTAATTCAAAAAGTTCAGAAACTCTAGGTTCAATTACTTGAGACAATGCTTGAGTTGTAATTTTTTTTGGTTCCATACCACTCACAAGAGGAATCTCAATAATTTCATTAATTGACGCCATAAAACTTACAGCAGAACCATGATTTATCTTTATATCTTCGGCAGATTGATAAGGAGTTGTAAAAGCAACTGCTATATCATTTGTTATTTGATCGCCGGCTATAGGAATTACTGCTGTATGTTGAATCGAACCATTTTTAATTATGGCAATATCAGTTGTACCTCCTCCAATATCAACTAAACATACTCCAAGCTCCTTCTCATCTTTAGTTAAAACCGCCTCACTTGATGCCAAGGGTTGAAGAACTAGTTCCACAACATCTAATCCACATCTTTTAATACATTTAACAATATTCTGTGCAGCTGCTATAGCTCCTGAGACAATATGGACCTTCACTTCCAGTCTCATACCACTCATTCCCAAAGGTTCCCTTATGTCATGTTGATCATCTAAAATATATTCTTGTGTAAGAACGTGCAAGACTTGTTGGTCTGGTGGAAGAGTTATTGCTTGAGCTGTTTCAAAAACACGATCGATATCCATTTGCGATACCTCAGAATCTTTAACCTTCACCATTCCATGGGAATTTAAGCTCTTAATATGACTTCCAGCAATACCTGTATAAACATCTTTAATTTTACAATCAGCCATTAACTCTGCCTCTTCAATAGCCCTTTGTATCGCCTGAATAGTTGAATCTATATTTATCACTACTCCCTTTTTTAAACCTTTTGATAAATGTTGGCCCAATCCAATAATTTTTAAAATACCATCTTCTTGAAGTTCAGCAACAATAACAACAATTTTTGAAGTACCTACATCTAAGGCAACTAAAAGATTCTTCTCTTCCTTTCCATTAATCATAAAATAATTTTTTCTTTCTTAAATTTGCGTTTACTTTCATTTATTACCTTCACAGAAAAACCATCTTTATATCTTAAATCAACGTAATCAATTCGTTTCTTTACCTTATAAAGAACGTCTTGATAATGGGTAATAAATAAATTAAGTTTTTTTAACACATTATCTTGGCCAAGTATAATTTTAAGCTGATTATCAGTAACAATTTCCCAAGATAATCTACCTGATAAAGAGATTGTACCAATTTGTATAAGCTCCTTGCTGAGTATTTTATTTATTTCGTAATATTTTTTTGTTATATCCATTACATATTTTTCATCTCCATTAAATACAGGAAGATCATCTTGGAATGCTGCATTAAAAATTTCTCCATAATTATTTATTAATCCAAGATTCCCCCATCTAGCAAGTACATTATGTTCTTCAATCGTAATAAGTAACTTATCTGGCCATTTTCTTCTGACACTAACATCTCTAACCCATGGTAATTTTTTAAAAGCATTTTGGGTGCTTTTTAAATTTACTGTAAAAAAATTACCAATTAAGTATTCGTTTGCAATTAAATGTATTTGTTCATTATCTATTGAATCATATTGTCCTTTAATCATAATTTCATTTATAGGAAGGTCTGCTTTTGAGAGAATCTGCCATAATAAAAAAATACTTGTATTAAAAATCAAAAAATAAATCAATAATATTATTTTTTTTAAGCTCGAGAGAGAATTAAGCATAAGAGGTATCCAATATACTTAAAACAAGATCTTTAAATGAGATTCCATAATTACTTGCTGATAAAGGAACTAAACTATGACTTGTCATTCCAGGAATAGTGTTTACTTCAATTATAAAAATATCATCATTTTTATCAATTATTAGATCAACTCTTCCCCATCCAGTACAACCTAAAATATTGAAAGAATCTATCGATAATTTTTTTATTATACTTAATAAAGATTCATTAAGATCTGTAGGGCAAATAAACTCTGTATCATCCCTATGGTATTTCGCTTCATAATCATAAAAATCTGTTTTCGTGCGAATCTCTACTAATGATAGAGGTTTATTCTTCAAAATTGGTAATGTGAATTCCCTTCCATCAATCATTGCCTCGCCAATTACCAATGAATCAATTTTATGTGCTTCGTTGAAAGATTTATAAAACTGACTTTCATTGAAAACTTTACTTATTCCTAAACTTGATCCAGAGTTAGCTGGTTTCAGAAAAAAGGGTAGTCCCAATTTTTGCTCTAAATATTTAAAGCTTGTCTCTGAGTCTACTTTAATGAATGCTGGAGTCTTTACTCCCTTTTCATTCCAAAGTCTTTTTGATAAAAACTTATCCATTCCTAATCTAGAAGATTTCGCATCACTGCCTGTATAAGGTATATTAATTTTATCAAGATAGGTCTGAATTACACCATCCTCTCCGTCTTTTCCGTGTAAACAAATAAATGCTCTATCACTTTTTTTTATCAAATCTAGAGAATCTATTTTTGGATCAATTAAGAAACTATCAATATTGCAAGATTTCAAGGCTTCAAAAACTGCCTTACCACTTTGAATAGATATTTCTCTTTCGTTTGATTCGCCTCCTAATAAAACAGCAACTTTTCCAAATTTATTTAAGGGCATAATCATCCCCAATAAATTTAATTTCTGTTTCAAGCATAATTTTTTTTAATTCAAAAACTTTCTCCCTAACATACTTAATAAGTTCCTCTATATCCATTGCAGAGGCATTACCGAGATTTATTATGAAATTTGCATGTTTCTTCGATATCTGTGCCCCTCCAATTGTATAGCCCTTTAAATCGCACTCTTCTATTAATTTTGCTGCATAATTGTTAAGTGGATTCCTAAATGTTGATCCTGCTGTTGGCCAATCTAAAGGTTGGGTTTTTTTTCTGTTAAGTAATAAATTCTTTATTTCATTTTGTGCGAGATCCGATTGTCCTTTTGGGAAATTAAACCATGCGCCTAAGAAGTATTCATTTTGCTTATTTTTATTAATAACTTTTCTATACCCTGTCTTAAATTCGTCCTTATATCTTATTATCTGATTACCCTGAGTATCTATCAAAAGAAGTTTTGAAACATAATCCCAGGTTTCTGCTCCATAACATCCAGCATTCATTGCAAGAGCACCTCCTATTGTGCCTGGAATACCAGCCAAAAAAGCAGATTCAGAAAAACCTGCTTTTGCGATTTGTTTTGCTAATTTTGAACAGCTAACTCCGGCATCTGCATAAAATAAATTAATTTCTTGTGTAATATCACCTATTCCTTTGTGCATCATAATGATAGTGCCTTTAATAACACCATCTCTAAATAAAGTATTTGATCCTAAGCCTATGAAATATAGTGGGGGAACTAGTAAACCCTTTCTAATATTATTTGATAATATTTGCTTATCTGCACAAATATAAAAATTTTCTGCAACGCCACCAACCCTCCAGCTGTTAAAGTTTTTTAATTCAATATTATGGTGAATTATATTTTTTTTCATAATTTAACTAACAAATTGCTCCACAAATCCACCAATAGATCCTGCACCCATAATGAGAACAACACTATCTGAAGTTATATTATCAACAATAATTTGATGTGCTTTTTTTCCTTTAGGTAATAAAAAGCTTGAGTCTCTTTTTAGCTCACTTATTATTTTTGAAGTTGATATATTCTTTATAGGCACTTCTCCAGCCGAATAAATATCAAATAAAAATACCTTTTTGGGTATTTTGAGCACCCTCAAAAAATCTTCATAACAATCTCTTGTTCTCGTATATCTGTGTGGCTGAAAAACAAGAAAAATATCCTTTTTTGGAAATCCTTTTTTGGTTGCATCAATTACAGCTTTTATTTCTGTTGGATGGTGGCCGTAATCATCCACCACAGTAATAATCTTATTATTTTTATTAATATTTCGATAAACATCATATCGTCTTGCAACTCCATTAAATTTCTCTAGGGCCTTTTGAATGACCTTCACAGAAACACCATACTCTAAACCTACCGCTATTGCTGCAAGAGTATTATTAACATAATGTACTCCTGGTAAATTAATATTTATATTGAATTGTGATTTCGTATAAATATTATCTTCTACCATAAAACTCATCTTTTCCTCTTTATGAACTAATTTTGAGGCTTTAATTTGTGCCTTTTCTGATATCCCATAGGTTACAATGGGTCTTAAAATTGAGGGTATTAATTTTCGCACCTCATCATCATCAATACATAGAAAAACATTATTATAAAAGGGGACTTGATGTATGAAATCTAAATATGTTGCTTTTAGTCTTTCAAAATCTCCTTGATATGTTTCTAGGTGCTCTTTATCTATATTGGTTAAAATTGTACTTACAGGATTTAAATGTAAGAAAGATGCATCAGATTCATCTGCCTCCACTACAAATAAATCTCCTGCGCCAAGTTTTGCATTTGCCTTCATAGAATTAATGCGGCCACCAATAACAAATGTTGGATCTAATTTTCCTTCAGATAAAATACTTGCCAGAATACTTGTAGTTGATGTTTTGCCATGTGTTCCAGCAACAGCGATACCTTTCTTAAAACGCATGAGCTCTGATAACATTTCTGCTCTAGGAATTATTGGAATATTTTTTTTCTGACCAGCTTTAAGCTCAATATTTCCTTTCAAAATTGCTGAAGAAATAACAATTACATCAGCATTATTGATATTCCTTTCATCATGCTTAGAAAAAATTTTAATGCCCATTTGCTTTAATTCTCTCGTAACATCTGATGCTACCGAATCTGATCCTGATATTGAAAATCCTAAGTTATGCATAACCTCTGCAATCCCTGACATTCCAGATCCACCGATTCCAATAAAGTGAATGTTTTTTATTTTATTTTTCATAATTACTTAAATATTCATAAATTTTCTTACTTGCTTCTTGCCTATTTCTTACCTTTGCGTTTTGGGCCATGGTCATACATTTTTCCCGATTTAGAGATAAGATATATTTTTCAAGTTCATCTTCTATTCTATTCTCCATAATTATTTTGGCACCATCTTTTTGACTCAAGACTTTTGCATTAAAATATTGGTGGTTATCTACGGCATAAGGAAAGGGTATTAAGATACTGGCTACTCCAACCTCTCTAAGTTCTGAAACTGTTAGAGCCCCTGATCGTGATATAACAATATCGGCCCATGCATAATTTTTTTTCATATCATGAATATACTTTATTGGATTAGCTTTTATCTGATATTTTTTATATTCTTTAAGTAAAAAATTATAATAAAACTCCCCTGACTGATGGGTGATTAACAGTTCTTTTTTCTTGGCAACTTTTGATAAAATTGCAGGTAACAATTCGTTAAATTTTTTTGCTCCAAGACTTCCTCCAAAGATTAATATTCTTAGAGGACCCTTTCTTTCTTTAAATCTTTCAAATGGATTAGTAACTTTATATAAACTTTCTCGAATTGGATTACCAATAACTGTAGAGTTCCTAAGATTATTTTTAAAACCAAGAAATATTTTGTTTGCTATAAAAGCTAATAATTTGTTAGATAACCCCGGTATTGCATTTTGCTCATGTATGAAAATTTTAACTCCCATTAATTTTCCAGCAATCGCAATTGGAAAACATACATACCCCCCCATTAAAATTAAATATTTGGGTCCTACCTTGTGAATAAAAAATAAAGATTCAATAATTGCATATAATAATTTGAATGGTAAACCCAACCAACTTAGCAATCCTTTACCACGAACTCCCCTCATTTTAATTGCATAAAAATTATATAAACTTTTATCTACAAGCTTATTTTCCATACCATGATGTGTTCCTACCCATGAAATCTTATATTTATTTTTATAAAAATATTCTGCAATAGATAGTCCTGGATATATATGTCCTCCTGTACCAGCTGCAGCAATCATTAGGCTGTTTTGTTTAATAGTATTGTCCTCTCATGTTTCTTCTATTTTCATGATCAATTCTTAAAACTATTGCAATAGCTATCATATTTAGCAAAATACCACTTCCACCAAATGATAATAATGGCAAAGTTAAACCTTTAGTTGGAAACAGTCCAACATTAACCCCCATATTAATTATTCCCTGAAATGCAAACCACAGCGCCACTCCTTGTGCCATAAGAGCAGGAAAATGTTTTTTATTTTTTATTGATTCTTTTGCAATACCAAACATTCTTAAAACTAAATAAACAAATAAACCTATAACAATAGTAACTCCTAATAAACCAAACTCCTCCCCAATTACTGCTAATATAAAGTCAGTATGTGCTTCAGGAAGATATAGCTGCTTTTCTACACTGCCCCCAAGACCTACACCAAAATACTCACCTCTGCCAAATGCTATTAGTGAATGAATTAATTGATATCCCTTACCATATGGATCTGCCCATGGGTCTAAAAACGCAACTATTCTTTGCATTCTGTAGGGTGAATTTATTATAAGAAAATAAATACTAATTGGAGTAAAAATCATAAGTCCAAAAAATATTTTATAAGATAAACCGCCTAAAAAGAGAATACCCATAGCAACCATAGTTATTACAGCTAGAGCTCCAAAATCTGGTTCAAGTAATAAAAGAAAGCCTGTGAATACAATGACCCCAAGCATTGGTAAGAATCCTTTTATTATGGTTCTCATTTGTTTTGATTTTCTCAAAACATAATCAGACGCATACATTATAGTGGCTAACTTTACAAATTCCGAAGGTTGAAAATTTGCTACTCCAAGTGAAATCCATCGTTGACTTCCGTTTACTTCTTTTCCTATACCCGGAACTAAAACAAGTACCAATAAAAATAATCCAAAAACGAATATGTATGGAGCCATTTTTTGCCAAAAGTATATTGGTATTTGAAAGGCTATGTAACCAACTATAAAACCTATAAATATGTATACAAGTTGTCTTACTAAGTAATAATAATTTTGATAGTTTAATGATTTACTTGCAGCTGCAATATCTATTGAAGAGGAATAAACCATTACAAGACCAATACCAAGAAGTAATAAAGAAGCCCATATTAAATTGTAGTCATATATAGGTAAGTTATAGTTTTTCTGTGATGAAAATATTTTCATAAAATAATTTGATGAACAATTTCTTTAAAATGATTACCACGTTCAATATAATTTGAATACATATCAAGACTGGCACTAGCTGGTGACAATAAGACAACATCCCCTTGATTTGCCAAGCTATATGCCTTTGCAACCGCCTCATTCATTGATTGACAGATTGTAATCTCTAGGCTGTTAATATCCTTAAAATTTTCCATGAATAGATTTGCATCTCTCCCAATCAAGATAAGAGCTTTTACATTTTTTTTAATCCTTTCTCTTAAAGGTAGTAAATTTTGATTCTTTAAATCCCCGCCAGCTATCAAAATAATATGTTTATCGTTAAAGCTAGCCAAAGCAGCAATAGTTGAAGCAACATTTGTACCTTTTGAATCATTAAAATAGTCCACATCATTAACATTTTTTATCCATTCTATTCTATGAGCAATACCTTGAAAATTTAAAAATGCTTTTTCGTAATCATTAAATGTAATATCCAAGCATCTTAATGCTGCAACACATGCCATCACATTAAATGCATTATGTTCACCACGAATTTTTAGGTTAGTCATTGGTAAACTAAATCCCTCATTATCTTGAATATATTTCACTCCACCTTTATTTATTAAACAGTAGCTAATTGCTGTACTTTTTTTATGCTGATCATGTAAATATGATCTAGAGCTGAGTGTTATGTCATTAAATTCTCTTACAAAGTTGATACCTAAATCTCTGTTTACTATTGTTCTTTTACTGTTATACAAAAGGACTTTTTTGGAATTAAGGTATTCGTCTATATTTTGGTGAATGTCTAAGTGATCCGGGGAAATATTTAAAAAAATTCCAATATCCAGCTTTCTTGGAAAATTAATATCAATAAATAATCTTAATTGAAAACTCGATAGCTCAAGAATAACTGTGTCATTTTCTTTAAGATTATCAATTAAATCAAGAGGAGAGCTACCTATGTTACCAGCTGTATATGCTGTTAATTGTGCATTATCCATTAAATGCTTTAAAAAGTAACTTGTTGTAGTTTTACCATTTGTCCCTGTTATTCCAATAATCCTTATTTGGGATAAATGTGAAGATATTCTATTTACATAATCTAGGAATAAAAAAATATCGTTAACTACCATGCCATCACAAATAACTTCATTTGGGTTTATTCCTGGACTTAGAATAATCAAAGAATTTGGCTTACACATCCTTGTTTCAAAATTACCAGTATAAAAATCATCTACCTCCAAATCTTTCAGTAATGATTTTTGTTCATCAATACTTTTAAATTTGTCATAAACACTTATTGAAATTTTATTGCCGTAGAAATTTCTAAATTTTGCCAAATATTGAGCACTTGAAATACCTGATTTGCCAAGCCCTGCTATTAATATATTTTTGAATGGACTTTTTTTATTTAGATCAAAACATAGTTCATTGCTTTTCATTATCTTATTTTGAGACTGGCTAAACCTATTAAGACAAGCATCATAGTTATGATCCAAAACCTTACAACAACTTGAGTTTCTTTCCAACCTTTCTTTTCATAATGATGATGGAGTGGTGCCATTAAGAATATTCTTTTTCCCTTTCCATAGCGTTTTTTGGTATATCTGAAATAACCTACCTGCATAGCAACAGAAACAGTTTCAACAACAAAAACACCTGCCATAATCATTAGCACAATTTCTTGCCTTACAACAACTGCCATTGTACCCATTGCAGCACCAAGAGAAAGGGATCCTAAATCCCCCATAAAAACCTCAGCAGGATATGCATTAAACCAAAGAAATCCAAGTCCAGCCCCTGCTATAGCAGCACAAAAAATAGTTAGCTCTCCAGCTCCTTCAATATATGGGATACTCAAATAGGAAGAGAAAATAATATTTCCACTTAAGTAAGCAAAAATTCCTAACGCACTTATAACCATAACAACTGGCATAATAGCTAAGCCATCTAAACCATCCGTTAGATTTACAGCATTACTGCTTCCTACAATAACTATATAGGTTAATAATACAAATCCAACCATACCGATAGGTATTGTAAGGTCCTTAAAGAATGGGATTAATAATTCAGTTTCTTGTGGAGTAGACGAAAAGTAAAAAAGGTAAAAAGCAACCCCTGCCCCTAGTAAAGATTGTAAAAAATATTTTTGTATCGCGCTAAGGCCATCCGCATGCTTATTTTTAATTTTACTATAGTCATCTACCAATCCTATTAAACCAAATCCCACAATTACGATTATTAATAACCACATGTACTTATTAGTTAAGTCTCCCCATAACAAAGACGAGGTTAATACTGATATAAGAATAAGGCCTCCACCCATTGTAGGTGTTCCTGATTTTTCAAGATGTCCTTCTGGGCCATCAGTTCTGATGTATTGACCAAAACTATAATCACCTAATTTTTTAATAAACCAAGGTCCCAGCACAAAAGATACTATTAAAGATGTAATAACAGCTAAAACTGCTCTTAGGGAAATGTAATTAAAAACATTAAATGCTCCAAAGTCTTCTGCTAGCCATCTAAAAAATTCAAGTAACATATAAATCTCTCTCCTTAGGCATTTTTACTTTCCAAATCTTTAACAATCTCTTCCATTTTCATGAATCTAGATCCCTTTATTAGAACAATACATTCTTTTTTTAATAGTTTCTCTAAATCAATTGTTAAATCTCTATTTGATTTATACCAGCGACCAACATCCCCTAAAATATCTATTGTTAGCTTTGTCATTTTGCCAACACCAAAAACCATATCAATCTTTTTTTCTAAAATATATTTCGCCAAATCTTTATGATGCTTTAAAGCAAACTTCCCTAATTCAGCCATATCACCGATTGCCAATATTTTGAAACCCTTATATTCAGCGAGCACATCAATTGCTCTCATCATTGATGATGGATTTGCATTATAGCTATCATCAATTAACACAATATCTTTTCTCAATCTTTTAACTCTCAATCTCCCTGAAATTGGCTCATGTCCATCTAGTCCCTCTTTAATGATATTAGAGGGAATATCTAAAGCTTCGCAAATTGCAATAGCTGCCATGATATTCGCTTTATTATGCTCACCTATTAACTTACTATGAATCGCAATTTTTTTTGTCTTAATTGAATATAAGTTTTCATTTGGATGAAATTGTATGTCACATGTATTATCAAATCCAAATTTAATAACCTTTTCTAAATTTAGTGAAGATTTTAAGTAATCATAGTAATCATCTTGCGCCGGGAGAATTGCAATAGATTTCCTTTTAGCGCCAAAAAGTATTTCTTTTTTTGCACTAGCAATATCATCTCTTGATTTAAAGTTTTCAATATGTGCCTCACCGATATTTGTTATTACTGCGATATCAGGAGGGGCTATTTTACATAACTGATCTATCTCTCCTTTATGATTCATGCCCATTTCAAGCAGAATATATTTATGTTCTTTTTTTAGATCAAGGATAGTTAAGGGCAAACCAATATTATTATTAAAATTTCCCTTTGAGACTAACACATGCTTATCTGAGAAATAATTTCTTAAAATCGTAGAAGCTAATTCTTTGGTGGTAGTTTTTCCATTACTTCCAGTGATAGCAATGATTTTAGGGTTTATTTTTTTGATTAAGAAAGAAGCTATATTTTGCAATGCGGTAGTAGTATTTTTAACTTCAATAATTTGTTCATTATTTATATTCGGCCTTGAACTTATAACAAAGGAGGCGCCTTTTTTCAGAGCTTCTTCTATAAAGTCATTTCCATCAAATTTCTCTCCATGAATCGCAATAAATACATCATCATTTTTTAATGTTCTTGTATCAATTGAAAAGTTACGTACAAAATCCAAATTATCAAATTTTTTTCCAATAATTTTTCCATTTATAGTTGAAATTAATTGTCTTATGGATATTGGTATCAATTGTTTATTAAACCTATATTTTTAAGAGCAACTTCTTTATCAGAAAATGGGGTTTTCACCCCCTTAACTTCTTGAAAATTTTCATGCCCCTTTCCAGCAATTAATAATACACTTTTTTTCTTAACCAACATTAAACCTCTTTTAATTGCATCTTCCCTACTTTCAATAACTTCATTATTAATCGATAGATTTTTTTCAATTGTATTTAAAATATCATATGGATTCTCATCTCTTGGATTATCACTTGTAACAATAACTTTATCTGCATATTTATTTGCTATTAATGCCATTTGTTTTCTTTTGCCTTTGTCCCTATTGCCCCCGCAACCAAATATTAAAATTATTTCGTCAGGTTCTATTTCACCTAACGACTTTAAAATATTTTCTAAGGCATCTGGTGTATGAGCATAATCAACAATTATTTGGGGGACCCCATTATTGTCATAGTGCACTATTTCGTTTCTTCCTGAAATATTATCCAAGCTCTCAATTGCCTCTATTATTTTTTCTATTTGAAATTCATAAAATAGGAGAGATGCAATAACACTTAACAAGTTATATATGTTGTATTTCCCGTACGTATTTGTCTTTATTTGATATAACTTTTCCTTCCATACAAAATCAAATATCATTTTATAATTTTTATAGACGATTTTTTTTACTTTTAAGTCAGCATCTCTATCAATAGCATATGAAATATATTGATTATTATCTAACTCAATCTCATCAATAATTTCTCTCCCGACAAGATCATCAATATTAATAATTGCTTTTGTTCTTTTTTCATTAAAGAAAAATTGTTTTTTTGTATTTTGATAATTTTTAATTGTTTTATGATAATCAAGATGATCTCTACTTACATTTGTTAAAATTTTCAAATCAAAATCTATATTTTCAATTCTTTTTTGCTTGATAGCATGTGAGGATACCTCTAAAACAGCATATTCACATTTCTCATTCACAGCTCTATTTAACATATTACTTAGACTTATTATGTCTGGGGTTGTATTTAATGTTTTGATTTTTTTACCTGCAACCTCATAACCTAATGTACCGATCATCCCAGCTTTATAATTTAAAAAATTTAAGCTTTGAGAAAGCCACCCAGCAACTGAAGTTTTACCATTTGTTCCAGTTATGCCAATAATTTTTAAGTATTTTGAAGGATTTGTAAAAAAGGATCTTATTATCCTGGCCTGTTGTATATGGAGATTTTCTATACCAAGATGCGGGATCATTATTTGATTTATAAATTTGTAACCTTTTTTTTCATAGATTATTGCTGAAGCACCATTTTTTATAGCTTCTGAAATATAATCCCTCCCATCAAATTTTTTACCAGGCAACGCTAAAAATAGGAATCCTTTCTTAATTTCTTTACTATTATTAGTAACATCGCTACACAAATTTACAATTTGTTCTAACGAGTGAACCATTTCAATTTTTTAGTAAAACCATTTTTTGATCTGATGATGGATCAATTTTCATTCCATCCTGAGGAATAGAGTAGAGTTTTAGAGCATCTGACATTATTGACTGAAATGCTGGTCCTGCAACAACCCCGCCATAATAACCATCAATAGTTGGTTCATCAATCATTACAGCTAAAATGAACTTTGGATTACTTACTGGAGCAATACCTATAAAAGATCCTATATATTTATTTCCATAACCACCTTTACTACTTTTTTTTGCTGTCCCTGTCTTGCCTGCAACTCTGTAACCAGGAATTTTTGCCAAAATTCCTGTTCCCTCAGCAGTTACTACGGATTCAAGAATTTTTAACATTTGTTTGCTTGTTCTTTTATCGATTACTTTTCTTCCTATTACTGGTCCGTCAGTCTTAAAGAGAGTAATAGGTTTAATTTCGCCCTGATTTGCAAATACAGTGTAAGCTTGTGCTAGTTGTATTAGGCTACTACTAATTCCATAACCATAGCTTATGGTAGCTTGTTCACTCTCACCCCAATTTTTATGATGGTGGATTACCCCTTTAACTTCTCCAGGAAATTCTATGCCAGTTTTTTTACCTAACCCATATTCATTTAGAACAGACCATAAATATTTTGGTTTAAGCTTCTGACTAATTTGTGTTGTTCCAATATTTGATGACTTTTGTATAACTTCTTTAACTGTAATTAATCCATAGGATTTGGTATCTCGCACCGTAAATCCCTTCCTTACTTTATAAAAACCTTCAAAAGTATTAATTAAATCATCAGGTTTTACTGTATTGTTTTTTAAAGCAGCACTTACTGTTATTGGTTTTATGGTAGAACCTGGTTCAAACATATCTGTTACTACCCGATTGCGAACATATTCAGTATCACGCGAAGATCCTTTTGGGTTAGGGTTAAAAGAAGGATAATTTGTCATTGCGAGAACTTCCCCAGTCTTAGCATCTATTAATATTGATGACCCAGATAATGCACCATGTTTTTCAACAGCTCTCTCAAGGGCTTTATAAGATGAATACTGTAATCTTTTATCAACTGACAATTTTATGTCTTTACCATCTATAGGTATTTGTATGTCTTGAAGATCATCAACTATCTTTCCACTTCTATTTTTTAAAACTTTTCTGTATCCTGGCACACCGGATAGGATTTTGTTAGAGTACATTTCTATACCTTCTTGACCCTCCCCGTCAATACCAGTAAATCCTACAACATGAGCTACTGCCTCTTTGCCAGGATAAAATCTATCATATTCTTTTAGTGTATAAATACCAGGAATTTTTAACGCCATAACTTTAGCTGCCACTTCAGGTGATAAAGCTCTTTTTAAATAAATAGTATGTTTACCTTTTTTATTTAAACGCTTTCTTAGAGTCTTTTGATGCATTTCTAGTAAGGATGCAAGTCGTTTTTGTTGATTAGTAGTAATTGTAAGGTCAGGTAAATTCACAACTATGGTTTCAACTGGAGTACTTGCAGCTAATAATTCATTATTACGATCTAGGATCTTTCCTCTATATGCATGAAGCTCTTCTTTTCTATTTGTTATATCTCCGCCTTTAGCTTGAAGGAAATCAGTTTGCATAGTTTGCAAGTAAAATGCTCGTGAAAATAAAGTTAAGAATAGTGTAAGTAATATTAATATCGTAAATCGTCTTCTAAAATTACTTAGCTCAAAAAATTCTGGCTTTGTTTTTCTTTTCTTAATCATATTTAATTATTTAAGAGTTCTTTATCTTCATTTTTTGGGATGTACATTTTTAGTTTTTTTCTTGCAATATTTTCAATTCTTTCAACTCCTGACTTATCAGATACCTCTAACTGTAATTTAGTTTGATCATCCCTTAATTTCATTGTTTTTTTATTTTCCATATCTAATTTGGAATAATTTCTGCGATATTGATGCTCAGAGTTAATAGTTGCCAATGCAAAAATAATAAGCACTATAAATAGAATGATATTAAGTCTCATTTATTTCTAATCTCTCAACTATTCTTAGTTTTGCACTTCTAGACCTTGGGTTATTTTTCAATTCTCTTTCAGATGGAGTAACAAGCTTGCCTATTTTTTTTAGGGTAGATTTTTTAATTTTAGATGCTTTAATTGGAATATATTTTGGTATCAAATCTGTTTGTAATTTTTCTTTAGCGAAGTTTTTAACAATTCTGTCCTCTAATGAATGGAAGCTGATTACAGCGAGTCGCCCATTTTTTTTCAAATATTCAAATGCAATGGGTAATGTTTTTTCAATCTCCTCCATCTCTTTATTAACCTTTATCCTAAGTGCCTGAAATGATCTTGTTGCTGAGTCCTTGCCAGGTTCTCCTTTAGGTATGGCATTGTTAATAATTTGAGCTAATTCGCGTGTAGTTTTAATTTGTTTCTTTTCTTCTCTGAACTGCACAATAAATTTGGCAACTCTTCTTGCAAATCTCTCTTCTCCATATACCTTAAATATATATGCAAGATCGTTAACATCATAAGTATTAACAATGTCTGCGGCTGTTTCTGAATGGTTTTGATTCATTCTCATATCAAGCAAGCCATCTAACTTAAAACTAAAGCCTCTTTGGGCATCATCTAACTGAGGTGAAGATACTCCCAGATCCATTAAAATCCCATCAACCTTTGCAATGCTTTTTTTTTTAAAATTTCTCCCATAGATGAAAATTTTCCATGAAATATTTGAAATTTTTTATCTTGTATAGCCTCTGCTGCTTTAACGGCAGCTAAATCTTGATCAATTGCTATAAGAGTTCCCTTGCTATTTAGTTTTTTTAGAATTTCTTTGGAATGTCCACCTCTTCCAAAAGTACAGTCTAAATATATTCCTTCTGGATTAATATTTAATCCGTCAATCGATTCCTTTAAAAGTACTGGAATATGGTTGAATTCTTGAATCACAATGAAAAACCTCCTAATTCTTCTGGTAATTCATTTTCTTTGTTTATATCAATTTGCTTAATCTCCTCTTCCCATGAATCCTTACTCCACAATTCAAAATGAGTTCCTTGTCCAACTAACATTAAACTTTTATCTATCCCTGCATATGCTCTCAATTCAGCTGATAATAAAATACGTCCTGATGCATCAACATGCACATCTTCAGCATAACCAACCAACAATCTTTGAAGTCCACTGGATTTTTTATCAAAACTTGAAAATTTCATTACCTTTTCTTGTATTGGTTCCCATGCTGATTTTGGATACAAGAGTAAGCACCCATGAGGATGAGCCGTTAATACAATTGATCTCGATGATTCCAGTATCAATACCTCACGATACTTAGTTGGTATTGCCAACCTACTTTTTCCATCAAGATTTAAAAGTGTTGCGCCTCTATACATTTCTATCACCCTAAAAAGATGGGAAATTACTGAACGCCCTTAGCCTCGTTTAATAATTTCCCACAAATTACCACTTTTTCCCTTACAACTACACTATAGGCAAAAAAAAAGTGCTTTGCAAGCACTTTTTTTGGGTATTTCTATATTTTTCAATGAGTTAAAGATTTGGTAAGTTGACCGATAAGCCGGGTTCTGTCGTGAACAGTCATTCATCTAGTTACACAATTACTTGTGTAATCAAGCAGCCTACCCGGTAGCAACACGAGCAATGTTAATGCTACCCTATTTGGCCTTGCTCCAAGTGGAGGTTACCGCGTTTCACCGTAATTTAATACGCTCGTCTCTGTGGCCCTATTCCTCGCCTCACGGCGTATGGCTGTTAGCCATCACTTTGCTCTTTGGAGCCCGGACTTTCCTCTATATAAAATATATATAGCGACTGTCTAGTCAACTTAATGTTAATTTTAACATTTAATTGATTTTTAATTGCCATTTAAGGCTTTCACCTGCCAAAAAAGGAATTAATTCTTGGTTCTCAACTTCAATTTTATTTGGTACAAAGTTATCATTTTTTATGAGAGTTATTTTATCTGAATTATATGAAAGTTTATAAAATTCAGCGCCAAACTTACTTGCAAAATTTTCAAGCTTATTGATTTCATTATGCTCATCGAATATTTGAGCATATATCTCAATCGCCGTTAATGCTGAATAAATACCTGCACAACCACAAGAACTCTCTTTTTGGTGTTTGAAATGAGGAGCGCTATCTGTTCCAAGAAAGAATTTTTTATTACCCGACATCGCAGCATTCAATATTGCTTTTTGATGAGAGGATCTTTTCACAATTGGTAAACAATAATTATGGGGTTTTATTCCCCCGGACAATAGATCATTACGATTTAACAGCATATGTTGAGGGGTTATTGTAGCTGCAACATTTTTATGTGCCTCGACAACAAAATCAACTGCCTCTTTTGTAGATATATGTTCTAATACAACCCTTAATTTTGGAAATGATTTGCAAATTTTTACTAAATATTTATCAATAAAAACTTTTTCTCTATCAAAAATATCAATTGATGGATCATTCACCTCACCATGTAATAACAATGGAATATCTTTTGATTCCATATTTTCAAAAATAGAGAAACAGTCATCAATGGATCTAATGCCTTTTTCAGAGTTCGTGGTTACACCTGATGGATAAAGCTTAATACCATAAACACATTCTAATTTTTGTATTCTATCGAGTGCGTCATTATTTAGATGCTCATTAAAATATATGGTCATCAAAGGTTCAAAATCTGGAACAGTTTTTTTTATATCTAGAAAATAGTTATATGCCATTTCTGCATCAATAATGGGGTTATCTAGATTCGGCATTATAATTGCTCGTGCAAATTGTTTTGCTGTATGCTTGATAACAGTTTGCATAATCTGGCCCTCCCTTATATGAAGATGCATATCGTCAGGCTTTATAATTGTAATTTCATTCATTTTTTTTTATTTCCAATGCAAGACTATATATCTCTTTTCTACTCATATTATATATTTTTGAGATAACATTTACTGATTCTTTTAGTGAAATTTCATTTAATGTGTTTTTTAAAGCTTCTTCAAGAGGTATTACTTTATCCTTTTGCATATCTTTTTTTAATGGCTTTACTATTAAAACAAATTCGCCTTTTTGATTATCTTTATTACTTTCAAGCTCATCAATTAATTCACCTAATTTTCCTCTGTAATAAGTTTCAAAAATTTTAGTAAGTTCTCTAGCAATAAATATAATGTGGTCATTGCCAAATATTTCGCGCATTGCTTTAAGGGTTTTTATTATCCTATGTGGAGACTCATAAAGAATAGTGGTTATGTTTGAGTTATAAATATTTACTAATGATTTTTTACGTTTACCAACTGTATTGGGAAGAAAACCAAAAAATTGAAAATGACTAGTTTCAAATCCTGAAAGAGAGAATGCTGTAATCAAAGCAGAGGGTCCAGGAATAGAAAATATATCAAAATTTAAATTATGAAGATAATCAACTAAACCTGCACCAGGATCACTAATTGTTGGAGTGCCTGCATCAGAAATATATGCAACAGATTTACCATCAATGATGAACTTTGCTATGTACTCTGCCTTATCAAGTTCATTATGTTGATGTAAAGCTATTAATTTTTTTTTAATACCATATGCTGACAAAAGCAGAGATGAATGGCCCGTATTCTCACAAGCAATAATATCTACGTTATTCAGTACATGTAAGGCTCTCATCGAAATATCTTCTCGATTACCGATTGGAGTTGCAACAAGATATAAGGCAGGTTTCAAATTTATATAAATAATTTTTTTAAAAAAAAATAAAATTTCAATATATAATCTATTGTATGTGCAAAACATATAAATTATATATTTTATTTATTTTTATTATTCTTCAAATAGTTGGGTGTGCGCCAGCTGCAGTAGTTACTGCGCCTGTTACATTAGCGGATAGGCGTGCCCCAGAAATACAGTACATTGATCAAAAAATTGAAATAAAAGCCATGCTTGAGACACAAGATATAGATCAGGAAGATAACCTAAGCTTTGTTAGTTATAATCAAATAGTTTTATTAACTGGAGAAGCTCAATCTCAAGAAATTGTCAAAAAAGTAGAAAATAAAATAGCATCCCTTAATAATGTTAAAGAAATAAAAAATTTCATAAAGGTTCAACCCAAAAATAGCTCATTAAGATCAAGAGCAGAAGATGTTTTAATTACTTCAAATGTAAAATCAAGACTTTTTATAAAAGAAAATGAAACAAAACTTTTCCCAATGCATGTCAAAGTTTATACAGAAAGACAAGAGGTTTATTTAATGGGTATTCTCAACTCACAAGAAGCAGAATATGCAATAAAAATTGCTAAATCATCGAGAGGTGTTAAAAAAGTTATCCCTTTATTTGAAATAATTAACTAAATACCTATTGATTCAAATAAATTTATGTTTTATAGTATTTGTAGCCAGCAATTTTTCCTAATAATTCTTTAAACAATTTAATTAAACAAACCAAACAAATATATCTATGAGTAATTCCATCATTCATCTAACAGATGAAAACTTTAGTGAAGAAGTATTGAACTCAAATTTACCCGTTCTTGTTGATTATTGGGCTGAATGGTGCGGTCCATGCAAAATGATAGCGCCTATTCTTGAAAGTTTAGTTGAGGAATATGATGGTAAATTATTAATAGCTAAGCACAACATAGACGATAACCCGCAAACTCCAGCCAAATATGGTGTAAGAGGAATTCCTACTTTAATGATATTCAAAGGTGGCAATATTGAAGCTACTAAGGTAGGGGCTTTATCAAAATCACAGCTTGCTGCTTTTATAGATAGTACGATATAAATAACTATGCATTTATCTGACCTTAAACATCTTCCCATAGCTGAATTAGTTAACTTAGCGATTGCAGAAAAAATAGAAAATACTGGAAGAATGCGCAAACAGGATCTAATCTTTGCTTTACTAAAAAATCAAGCAAAAAATGGACAAACTCTATTTGGAAGTGGAACACTTGAAGTTCTATCAGACGGCTTTGGTTTTCTTAGATCTTCAGAAGCATCATATCTTGCAGGTCCAGATGATATTTACGTATCTCCATCACAAATAAGAAGATTTAATCTTCATACAGGAGATACTATTGAAGGTGAAATAAGAACTCCAAAAGATAGTGAACGCTATTTTGCCCTAGTTAAAGTTGATAAAGTAAATAATGATGCTCCAGAAAATACAAAGAACAAAATTCTTTTTGAGAATCTTACTCCGCTATTTCCAACCGAACCTCTTACTCTTGAGAGAGAAACTGAAGGTGTCGAAAACTATACAAGCAGAGTAATTGATATGATATCTCCAATAGGTAAAGGACAACGTGGGTTATTGGTTGCAAGTCCTAAAAGCGGAAAAACAGTAATGATGCAAAATATTGCGCATGCAATAACAGCAAACCATCCTGATGTTTCATTGATAGTTCTGCTTATCGACGAACGTCCTGAGGAAGTTACTGAAATGACCCGCTCAGTTAAAGGGGAGGTATTAGCATCAACATTTGATGAACCTGCAACAAGACATGTTCAGGTAGCTGAAATGGTTCTTGAAAAAGCAAAGCGTCTTGTTGAACACAAAAAAGATGTAGTTATTCTTCTTGATTCTATTACTAGATTAGCAAGAGCTTATAATACTGTTATACCATCCTCTGGAAAGGTTTTGACAGGAGGCGTGGATGCAAATGCACTTCAAAAACCAAAAAGATTCTTTGGAGCAGCAAGAAATATTGAGGAGGGTGGATCCTTAACTATACTCGCTACTGCATTAGTCGATACTGGCTCTCGTATGGATGATGTTATTTATGAAGAGTTTAAAGGCACTGGCAATATGGAAATTCATCTTGATAGAAGAATGGCTGAAAAAAGAGTCTATCCAGCTATAAATGTTAATAAATCAAGTACAAGAAGAGAGGAGTTATTGATCCCAGCTGATGTACTTCAAAAAATATGGGTGTTGCGAAAATTACTTTATCCAATGGATGAGCTTGAAGCTATGGAGTTTTTGCTAGACAAAGTAAAATCAACTAAAAATAATAATAATTTTTTTGATAGTATGAGGCGAGGATAAATTTGTAATATTATTGATTTTTATTCAATTATCATTAATAATTACGCCTTATTTAAATTTGACTGAAATATGACATGAAAAAAGATATACATCCTAAATATTCTGAAATTACTGTAAGTTGTAGTTGTGGAAATAAATTCAAAACGCAATCGACTATTGGTAAAGATATAAGCATAGAAGTATGCTCAAAGTGCCATCCATTTTATACAGGCAAGCAAAAAATTCTAGATACAGCTGGTCGTGCTGAGAAATTTAAACAAAAATATGGTATGTGAGAAATAAATATATAAAAAAAAAGGCAGCATAGCTGCCTTTTTTTATATATGATTAATATGTATGAAACATCATTTAGATCATGATTGGCAGGGAAATATGGCTTCCCCAAGAAAAAATCTTGGGGAAAAAACTAAATTACATTTCTTTTTTATTCTCTCATTCGTTTGGATCTTTACTGGACTTATAGGACATGAACCATGGAGACCATTAGAATCTGCAACAATAAGTCAAATTTTAGAAATAATCCAAAGTAATCAATTTATTCACCCCACATCCGCAAGCAATGAAGTGCCTTATTATCCCCCCTTATATGCTTTTTTTGGGGCCTCTTTTGCGAAATTATTAAGTCCTTTTCTTGAAGTACATGATGCAGCAAGAATTTCAAATGCAATGTGGATTTCATTAACAATGTTATCAATTGGTTTGCTTACAAGGGAATTATGGGGAATTGGATTTGGAAGATCTGCTGGATTATTTTTCATAGCTTCAATTGGGTTAATTGTGAATATTCACACACTCACACCAGAAGTTGCAGCTTTATTTGGGTTTGGATTAAGCCTATATGCTTTTTCACTTTATTTTAGAAGACCTTTTCGTTCAAGTGTTATTCTTGGAATTGGTCTTTCTGTTTTATTTCTTTCAAATGGTATTATTCCCTATTTATCTATATTGATTACCGCATTTTTATTAGGTTTTTTTAGTTTCTGGAAAAATAAAAGGTATGCCATTTTTTTAGGGATTTCACTTTTAATTAATCTTTCAATTATTGGGTCATGGTTATCTTTATTTAATATTTCAAATCCCTCTTTATTTCAATTATGGATAAATCAACCTATACTTAATAGCTCTCCTAATTTTTGGTACAATCTCCAAGGAATGGCTTGGTTTACCTGGCCCGCATTTCCTTTAGCAATTTGGATTTTATTCAAAGATTACCAAAAAATCATTACACAAAAAAAATTCTTATTACCTGTAGTTTTTATTTTTGTTTACTTTGTATTAATATCCTTCAGTCCTCGTGAGGATCAAATAAACTGGCTTCCTCTAATAATACCTTTTTGTTTATTGGCAGTTGGTTCTATTGATTTACTTAAAAGAGGTTATGCAAGCGCATTAAATTGGTTTGGTATTTTGATATTTGGTTTTTTTAGTTTTCTTATTTGGCTGGGTTGGTTTGCCATGCAAACAGGTTTTCCAGAAAAAATATTTGAACGTATGTTCTTTTTGTCTGGAAACTTTTCAGCAAATTTTGAGATATTAAATTTTATTTTTGCTTTTGTGCTCACCACTTATTGGTTAGTTAATGCCTTTACAAATAAAATTACCAATAGATCATCAATCACAAATTGGGCTATTGGAATAACAATGCTATGGGTTGTTTTAATCATGTTGTGGGGTCCTTTTATAGATAATTATAAAAGCCATAAAAATATTTATTCACAAATAAAGCCTTTTATAACTCAGTCCTCAAGTTGCTTATATACAAGGAATATGTCAAATAGCCAAATGGATTTATTGCATTACTATACAAAAATAGTTCCTATTGATTCAATTAATACCGATAAGAAATGCAGACTTGCTCTCGTCTCCCTTACAAGTGGAAAAGAAATACCTGCTGAATATATGAATTGGAATGAGATTTGGACTGGAAAAAGAATTAGAGATAAATTTTATTACATTTTACTGTCTGAAAAAATCTAAAGATATTTTCTTATCGCAGTCTTCACGATATCATCAAGAGAATCATTATCAGGATTAGCAACGATATCTTTAATCATACTCCTCATTTTTGGAGCCCAAAATCTTTTCATATGAGAAGCTATTTCATTGGCGGCATATTCTTGATCAGGATAACTTTTAAAAAAACTACCTATTTGATTGGCCATTTTAATTAGATGATCTTTTTCCATGCACCGAATTCTACTATTTTATTCTTTCTTTGTGTGTATAAATATTATAATTTTTACCTCGAGCAAAACCTAGCAAAGTAATTCCCAAATTATTTGCTAATCTTACTGCCAATGCGGTTGGTGCCGATATTGCAACTACAAGAGCTACTTTAAGAGAAGCTGCTTTCTGTATCATCTCATAGCTCGCTCGACTAGATATAATTATGAAAGAATTTTCTATATTTACAGAATCTTGAGTATAAAAAGCCCCTATAAGTTTATCCAAAGAATTATGTCTTCCAACATCCTCTCGTGCAAATAATATTTTTCCATCTTGATTACATAAAGCTGCTGCATGTGTTGCTCCAGTTTGCTGCTGAATAATTTGATGGTTGGATAAATGATCAAGTGCTAGTGAAATATTTTTTGCACTAAAAACTGATTGTTGAGTAATAGCTTTTATAGAATTATGATGATTGAAAACTTGATTCAAGCTCTCTGCTCCACAGAGACCACAGCCTGTTCTGCCAATTAAATTTCTTCTTTTATCTTTTAATCTATTAAATGCTTCGTTGGATATATTAATATCTACCTCAATACCAATGTCGGTTCTGTTAATATCTATTGAATAAATTTCTTCGACATCTCTAACTATATTCTCCGATATAGAAAAACCTTTAGCAAAGTCTTCAAGATTATCAGGAGTTGCCATCATAACTACATGGGAAATGCCGTTAAACACGATGGCAATTGGAGTTTCTTCAGCAATACATTCAACAGAATCTTTCTTACAACCGTTTTTAACGGTCGGATATTTAAAAACTGATTTATCAGAATGAATGATTTTGTGAGTCTTCACTCAAAAACCTAATCAACCTTAATATCATCTTTTTTTACAAGATCAATTTGTTTTTTACTAAAGTCTTTATACTGATTTTGCCAAGTTGATAACTCAGAAACTTTCGTTAATTGCACTGCAGTAACCTTAAATTCTGGGCAGTTAGTTGCCCAATCAGTATTATCAGTTGTGATAACATTTGCCCCAGACTCAGGATGATGGAAAGTTGTATAAACAACGCCAGGCTGAACTCTTTCTGTTATTTTTGCACGCAGAACTGTTTCACCGGATCTACTTGTAATTCCCACCCAATCATTTTCAATAATACCTCTCTCTTCAGCGTCATGCGGATGAATCTCAACCAAATCTTCATCATGCCATTTAACATTACTAGTTCTTCTGGTTTGAGCGCCTACATTATATTGAGATAAAATTCTACCTGTAGTCATTATTAACGGGAACTTACTATTTACCTTTTCAGAGGTTGGTACATATTCAGTAACAAAGAATTTACCCTTTCCTCTCACAAATTCATTAATATGCATTGTTGGGGTTCCTTCAGGGCTCTCATCGTTACAGGGCCACTGAATACTTCCTAATTCATCAAGCTTTTTAAAACTCACACCTTTGAAGGTTGGTGTAAGTCTTGCAACTTCATCCATTATCTCACTTGCATGTTTATATTCCATTGGGTAACCGAGTGCATTAGATAGCATAACTGTAATTTCCCAATCTTCATAACCATTCTTAGGTTCCATTACCTTCCTAACAGGCGAGATTCTTCTCTCTGCATTTGTAAATGTACCATTCTTTTCAAGAAAAGATGATCCTGGAAGAAAGACATGAGCGTACATTGCAGTTTCATTCAAAAATAGGTCTTGAACAATAACGCATTCCATTGATTCAAGTGCATGAGTCACATGCTGAGTGTTCGGATCAGATTGAGCTATATCTTCTCCCTCACAATAAAGTGCTTTAAATTTACCAGAAATGGCTTCATCTAACATATTGGGTATTCTAAGACCTGGCTCACCTTGAAGCTTAACATCCCAAGCATCTTCTAAAGTAGTACGTGTTGTTGAGTCAGATACATGTCTGTAACCAGGAAACTCATGGGGGAATGATCCCATATCGCAAGCACCTTGAACATTATTTTGACCTCTTAAAGGATTTACTCCTACCCCCTCTCTACCAACGTTACCGGTTGCCATTGCTAAGTTAGCAATACCCATAACCATAGTCGATCCTTGGCTGTGCTCAGTAACCCCAAGACCATAATAAATTGCACCATTATTTTCACTTGCAAATAGTCTTGCTGCTTGACGAATAATTTCTGCTGGGATACCTATTTCTTTTTCTAAGGCTTCAGGAGAATTTTTTTCTAATGATACAAATTCTTTCCATACTTTAAAGGAGTCAATATCACATCTTTCATTAATAAATTCATTCTGAATCAAGCCTTCAGTTACTACCACATGAGAAAGAGCGTTTATAGTTGCAACATTTGTTCCTGGTTTTAATTTTAAATGATAATCAGCTTTGATATGGACTGAATTATCAACAAGATCAATTTCTCTTGGATCAACAATAATGAGTTTAGCACCTTCCCTTAAGCGTTTTTTCATTTGTGATGCAAATACTGGATGTCCGTCAGTTGGATTTGCGCCAATAATCATAATTACATCGGATTGCTGTACTGAATCAAATGTTTGGGTACCTGCAGATTCTCCTAGTGTCTGTTTCAAGCCATATCCAGTTGGTGAGTGACAAACTCTTGCACATGTATCGATATTATTATTACCAAAAGCAGCTCGCACTAATTTTTGGACTACATACACTTCCTCATTAGTACATCTGGAAGATGAAATAGCTCCTACAGAATCACCACCATATTTACTTTGGATTCTTTTAAGCTCCGATGCTGCGTAGGATATAGCTTCCTCCCAGCTTACTTTTTTCCAAGGATCTTTAATGCTCTTTCTGATCATTGGGGAAGTTATTCTATCTTTATGGGTCGTATAGCCCCAAGCAAATCTTCCCTTAACACAAGAATGACCATGATTTGCACCTCCATCTTTGTTAGGGGTCATTCTTACTACTTTATCTCCTTGAATCTCGGCGTTAAAAGAACAGCCCACACCGCAATATGCACAAGTGGTGGTAACAGATCTATCAGGGACACCATTATCTATAATGGATTTTTCAATCAAAGTAGCTGTTGGGCAAGCTTGGACGCAAGCTCCGCATGATACGCACTCAGAATCAATAAAATCTTTATTACCAGCCGATACTTTAGATTCAAAACCTCTACCATCAATTGTAAGTGCAAATGTTCCTTGTACTTCCTCACATGCTCGAACACAGCGGGAACAGACTATACATTTAGAGGGATCAAAACTAAAATAAGGATTACTTTCATCTTTTTTAGAATCAAGGTGATTTTCACCTTCATATCCATATCTCACATCTCTTAACCCAACAGTACCAGCCATATCCTGAAGCTCGCAATCACCATTTGTTGCACATGTCAGACAGTCTAGTGGGTGATCGGAGATATAAAGCTCCATAACACCTCTTCTAAGCTCCTCCAACTTAGGTGTTTGTGTTTTAACTTGTATGCCCTCCGCAACCGGAGTGGTACAAGAGGCAGGGTAGCCGCGCTTGCCTTCAATCTCGACAAGACATAGACGGCATGAGCCAAAAGGATCAATACTATCAGTAGCACAAAGTTTCGGGACACCTATACCTGCCTCCGATGCCGCGCGCATAATTGATGTTCCCTCAGGAACAGAAACAGGAAATCCATCAACTGTTAAGTTTATTATTTTTGTATTGTTCTTTTTTGGTGTTCCAAAGTCTTTAGTATCATCCATATTTTTTCTAAATAGTTATTTCACAAGGTTTTTTTTAAGTTTATGCCTAACTTTCTCTCTTTTCAAGACCAAAATCTCTAGGGAAAAAATTTAAGGCGCTAATAACAGGAAAAGGAGTCATTCCTCCCATGGCACATAATGAACCGTTAACCATGGTATCTCCTAAATCTCTCAACAATTTTTCGTTCTTATTCTGATCAATACCTGCTTTGATTTTGTCAATAACTTCCATGCCGCGCGTAGAGCCTATTCTACAAGGTGTACACTTTCCACAGGATTCTATTGCACAAAATTCAAATGAGTATCGTGCCATTTTTGACATATCAGTCGTGTCATCAAAAGCGACAATGCCTCCATGACCAACCACGGCGTTTAGTTCAGAAAATTTTTCATAATCTAATTGCGTATCAAACTGCTTTTCTGGCAAAAATGCACCAAGTAGGCCACCCACTTGAACAGCCTTAATCGGCTTACCAGAAAAAGAGCCGCCTCCAAAGTCATATAATAGTTCTCTTAAGGAAATACCAAAAGCCTTCTCAATTAATCCAGTTTGCTTAAGATTACCTGCAAGCTGAATAGGAAGAGTGCCCTTAGATCGACCCATGCCGAAATTTGCATAAAATTCCGCACCTTTGTCTAAAATAATAGGTACCGTTGCTAAGGTAATAACATTGTTAACTACAGTTGGTTGACCATATAGCCCCTCTATTGCTGGAAGTGGTGGTTTATACCTTACCATACCCCTTTTACCCTCCAAACTCTCAAGCAAGGAAGTTTCTTCACCGCATATATATGCACCAGCAGCTCTAGTAACTTCAAGATTAAAGTTATATTTGGATCCTAAAATATTACTCCCTAAGAAACCTTTATCTTTTGCAATTTGTATTGCTTTATTTAATACTTTTTGCGCATCTGGATACTCTGATCGTAAATAAATATATCCATTTTCGGCACCTACTGCTAAACCCGCAATAATCATTCCTTCTATCAAAACAAAAGGGTCATTTTCCATGATCATTCGGTCTGAAAAAGTACCTGAATCACCCTCGTCGGCGTTACAAACAATATATTTTGTATCTGATGGTGTATCTAAAACTGTTTGCCACTTGATACCAGTAGGAAAAGCAGCTCCACCCCTGCCTCGAAGTCCCGAATCAGTCATTGTCTTAACAATTAATTTAGGATCAAGTTTTAATGCTTTTCTAAGGCCCTTAAAGCCATCATATTTTTCATAATCAATAATGCTAACAGGGTCTGTTATACCGACTCGAGCAAATGTTAATCTCTCTTGATTTTTCAACCAATGTAATTCTTCAGTCAACCCTAAATGTAGATCTCCATCATTTCCTAAGTAAAATTCTTGATCAAATAATGTTCTAACATCATCTTTAGTAACTGGGCCAAAAGCAACTCTTCCATTGGTTGTTTCAACTTCAACTAACGGTTCAAGCCAAAATAGGCCCCTTGAACCGTTGCGAATTATCGTGATGTCAACTTGTCTTTTTAGAGCCTCTCTTTTGATTTCTTCATACACATCATTTGCTCCGAGAGAAAGTGAGGTGGAGTCGATTGGAATATAAATTTTATATGTCATAAGTTTATTTTTTAGCCTTAATAATGCTGTCAATTTTTTCAGGAGTCACACGTCCAACAACTTTATCATTTATCATGACTGCTGGGGAACATGCACAATTTCCCAGACAGTAAACTGGCTCTAAAGTTATAGCACCGTCTTCAGTAGTTTGATGATAATCGATACCAAGCTTTTCCTTGCAATAGGATTCTATATCCTCTGAACCCATTGCCTGACATGATTCCGCCCTGCAAACCTGTAATATATTTTTTCCCGAAGGATGAGTTCTAAAATGATGGTAAAAGGTAACAAAACCATGAATCTCAGCAACTGATAAATTATATGCTTTCGAAATAATTGGATAAGCATTTTCAGGAATATAACCAAGATCATCTTGAATTGCATGCATCAATGGTAATAATGCGCCAGGCTTATTAAGAAAAGCTTTAACATGCTTTCCAATCACAATTTTTTGGTTTTCAGATAATTCCATTTAAATTAAATTTGTCATATAAATTGTTGCATTATTATACTTAAACTTTAACTACTAAAGCATAACTTGTTACAATTAATTATATTTTTAAAATTTTTATAATAGCCAATATGACCATGCAACTTACTGATCAGTTCAATAGAAAAATTAATTATATTCGCATTTCCGTTACCGATCGATGCGATTTTAGATGTATATATTGTATGTCAGAACAAATGAATTTTTTACCCAAGAGAGAATTATTAACTCTAGAGGAAATTAATCGTATTGCCTCTATATTTATATCTATGGGAGTTGAAAAGATAAGAATAACTGGTGGGGAGCCTTTGGTAAGAAAAAATATAGATACCCTTTTTAAAAATCTGAGTAAAAATAAAGATTTAAAGGAATTAACCTTAACAACAAATGCAAGCCAATTGAAGAAAAAAGCTGAAATGTTAAAGGCATCTGGCATCAAAAGAATAAATATAAGTCTTGATAGCTTAAATTTATTAAATTTTAAAAAAATGACAAGAACTGGAGATTTGAGAAATGTTCTTGATGGGATTGAACATGCGCAAAATATTGGCTTAAAACAAATAAAATTAAATACAGTAATAATGAAGGGAATTAATGATCATGAAATATTTGATTTAATTGAATTTGCAATTAATAAAAATATAGATATCTCTTTTATTGAAGAGATGCCCTTAGGTGCAACAGAATTTTCTAGAAAAAGTACGTTCACAAGTAATGATGAAATTTTAGAAAAAATTAAAACTCAATATACACTTGATACAATTGCATACCGTACTGGAGGGCCTGCAAAGTATTGGAAAATTCTTGGAACAAAAAGTCGGGTCGGCCTTATTTCCCCGCATAGTAATAATTTCTGTGAAGATTGTAATAGGGTAAGATTAAGCTGCAAGGGGGAACTGTTCTTATGTCTTGGCCAAGATGATAAGATTGAGTTGATGCCATTAATAAGGAAATACCCTAATACCGATCAACCGATTAAAGATGCAATTTTAAATAGTATGAGAATAAAACCTAAATCTCATGAGTTTAATCTTGAGCAAAGTAAACCTGCAGTAGTTCGATTCATGTCTCACACAGGTGGATAAGATATGAATATCGACGCAGTAATTCTTGCTGGTGGTGCATCAAGCAGAATGGGTAAGGATAAATCACTAATAAAGCTTAATAAAAAATATCTTATAAGCCACGTCATGGCCTCAATAAAGCCTCAAGTTAATAAGGTATGGATCAATACTAATAAAGTTCTGGATGATTTTCCTAGAGACATACAATTTTCTGACTCTATTCAACCAAGCATTGGGCCTTTAGGAGGGATTTTTAGTGCTTTAAAAAAAATTGAATCCGAGTGGATTCAATTTTGTCCTAATGATTGCCCATTTCTTCCAGAAAATTTAGTAAAAAAAATGTTTGCAAAAAAAAATGATGGAAATATAAAAGTATTATTACCTTTAGTAAATAATAAATATGAACCCACTTTTTTATTATGTCACCGTTCAGCAATAAGAACCATAACGTCTTTTATTGAGGTAAAAAATTATAAATTAATGGATTGGATTAAAGCTAATAATTTTCAAGCTATAGAATTTCTTGATGATAAAGCATTTGTAAATATAAACGACCCATCAACATTAGAAAAATACCAAGATGCCTAAAAGAATACCAACTATTATTGGGATTTCTGCTGCAACTAGTGGTGCAGGTAAGACCACCTTAATAGAAAAATTGATACCTGATTTATTACAGAAAAATATAAATGTATCTGTTGTTAAGCATGCTCATCACAATTTTGATATTGATTTTCCAGGTAAGGATAGCTATCGTCTTCGAAAATCAGGCGCCTTTCAAACACTAATTTTTAATAATAAAAGATCAGCGCTTATCACTGAATTTACCGAAGAATCAGAGAGCTTACAAAAAATGATTGGGCAAATGGATCATGATGTTGACCTTATTATAGTTGAAGGATTGAGAGGGAGTGAGTTTAAAAAAATTGAGGTCTTTCGATCATCACATTCAATGAAGAAATTATTTTTGCATGATGAAAATGTTATTGCTATAGTTTCCGACGAACAATTGAATGCTTCAGTGCCCTGTTTAAATTTAAATAAGATTGATGAAATATCAAATTTTATTATCTCAAATCTATAACACATGAATAAAAAAATAAGCCTTTCCAAGTTAGTAAAAGATCCTGGTTGCCTTAGCGAATACGATCCTAATTCAATGGATTTTTATTCTGCCCAACAATGGATTACGCAATTTATTAATCCCATAACAAAGAAAGAGAAAATAAATATTGATGAAGCTTTAGGACGGGTTCTTTCAAATGATATTAAATCTAACTCCAATGTTCCTAACTATGATAATTCAGCTATGGATGGTTATGCTATTAATTTTGACCAAAATAATAGCTTAAACTTTGGTATTGTTGGCTCTATTCTTGCTGGATCTTTAGAAGATTATGAAATTAAACCTGGTGAGGCTATAGAAATCATGACAGGAGGGAAAATACCTAAAGGAACCAATGCAGTAGTTCCTATAGAATTAACTGAAGTTTCTAACAATGCAATTCTACTTAAAGAGTTACCAAAATCTCAAGCCAATATTAGAAAAATTGGTGAAGATATACATAAAGAACAAATTATTCTAAAGTCTGGAAAGTATTTAAGGCCAGCAGAAATTGGTCTTTTAGCATCACTAGGAATTAGTAAAGTTTCTGTTTTTAAAAAAATTACAGCTGTTTATTTTTCAACAGGAGATGAAATTATTGAAGTAGGTAAATCTCTAAAATCTGGGCAAGTGTATGATAGCAATCATTACTCCATTGGTGCGATGTTGCAATCACTTAATATAAAAAAAATTGATTTCAGAAATGTGCCAGATGATAAAGAAAAAATTAAGGAGGAGCTGCTTAAAGCATCAAAAATTGCTGATGTAATTATTTCATCTGGTGGCGTATCAGTTGGTAAAGCAGATTTTATGAAGGAAGTTTTATCTGAGGTAGGAGAAATTTTATTTTGGAAGCTGGCTATGAAACCAGGTCGTCCTTTAGCTTATGGAAAAATTAAAAATGCTCACTATTTTGGATTACCGGGTAACCCTGTTTCTGCAATGGTGACCTTTTATCAGATGGTTCAACCAGCTATCAAAAAATTAATGGGGATTGCTAACTACTATCCTCCACCAACTTTTAAGGTCAAATGCAACCAAAAAATATCAAAAAAACCAGGAAGAATGGAATTTCAACGCGGCATTCTTTCCAAGGTCAATAATGAATGGTTAGTCGAACCAACAAGAAGTCAAGGTTCAGGTGTTCTAAGTTCTATGTCCGAGGCTAATTGTTTTATAGTGCTCTCATCTAAGCAAGGCGCTGTAGCAAAAGGAGAGATGGTATTTGTTCAATATATGGAGGGAGTTGTATCATAAATTATGAACAAATTTAGGTATAATTAATCCATAGGTAAAAAACAAACATTGGTAACCATATGAGTAAAATTGAGCTTAATTCAACCGTACCTGAACTAACATTAGAGGGAACTAGCAACACTTCTTTTTCCATCAGTAACTTTATAGGTAAAAATCTTATCATTTATTTTTATCCAAAAGATTCTACTCCAGGCTGTACTAACGAAAGTATTGATTTTAAGGATAACTATGAAACTTTCCAAAAACTTAATACTGAAATTTTTGGTATTTCCAGGGACACTTTAAAATCTCATGAAAAATTCAAAGCCAAATACAATTTTCCTTTTGAACTATTGAGTGATACTGACGAAATTGCATGTACCTTATTTGATGTAATAAAAATGAAAAATATGTATGGTAAAAAGGTTAGGGGTATTGAAAGAAGCACCTTCTTAATAGATACTGAGGGTAAATTGATTAATGAATGGCGCGGCGTCAAGGTTAATGGTCATATTCAAGACCTAATAGAATTTCTTCAAAACCAATAAATAAATGTCTTAAATTTTTTATGTCAAAAAAGAATAATTTTAAACTTTTCGTGCTCGATACCAATGTGCTCCTTCATGATCCTTCAAGTTTATTCAGGTTTGAGGAGCATGATATTTATCTCCCTATGATAACTTTAGAAGAACTCGATAACAATAAAAAAGGGGTTTCTGAAGTTGCAAGAAATGCAAGACAAACAAGTCGTTATTTAGAAGAAATTATAGGGACTGATACTGTAGATCTCAATAAAGGATGTACCTTAAAATCACCAGCTAATTCTCATGTTTCCGGAAGGTTATTCTTACAAACAAATCCTATTGAATATGATCTTCCAATGCTTGCAGGGAGTATCGCTGACAATCAAATCCTTAGTATTGTGTTGGACTTAAAGAAAAAAAATTCTAAGCGGGAAGTCATTCTCGTTTCTAAAGATATAAATATTAGAATTAAAGGACGTGCCCTCGGAATTGAGGTGCAGGATTTTTTCAATGATAAAGTTATGGATGATACAGAATTGCTATATTCTGGTATCACACAGCTCCCTGAAGATTTTTGGGAGAACCACAGTAAATCCATGGAATCATGGCAAGAAGAAGGGCGAATGTTTTACAAAATCACTGGTCCGCTTTGTAAAGATTTTATTATTAATGAATTTGTATTCTATGATTTTGACAAGCCATTTCATGCCATAGTCAAAAAAATTGAAGGTCAATCTGCTACCCTGCAGATTGTTCAAGATTATGCACTTACTAAATTTAATGTGTGGGGAATTAATGCTAGAAATAAAGAGCAAAACTTTGCGCTAAACCTTTTACTTGATCCTGATATAGATTTTGTTTCACTTCTTGGACAAGCTGGAACAGGTAAAACACTTTTAACACTTGCATCTGCGCTTGAACAAGTGCTTGATAAAAAAATTTATAGCGAAATAATTATGACGAGAGTAACGGTTTCTGTTGGAGAGGATATAGGTTTCCTTCCTGGTACTGAAGAGGAAAAAATGACCCCTTGGATGGGTGCATTAGAGGATAATTTAGAAGTATTAAATAAATCTGATGGAGATGCTGGAGACTGGGGTAGAGCTGCCACACAGGACCTTATACGATCACGCATAAAAATAAAATCGCTTAACTTTATGCGTGGGAGGACATTTCTTAATAAATTTCTTATTATTGATGAAGCTCAGAATTTAACATCGAAACAAATAAAAACACTTATAACCAGAGCAGGTCCAGGAACAAAAGTTGTTTGTTTGGGTAATATTGCGCAAATAGACACGCCATATCTCACTGAGGGAAGCTCTGGTTTAACTTACGTTGTTGATCGTTTTAAAGGATGGGATCACAACGGTCACGTAACACTTTTGCGTGGGGAACGTTCGAGGCTTGCTGATTATGCTGCAGAGACGCTCTAAACCTATCGATAGAAAAGGTTTCTATCCATTTCTAATAGCACAATTCCTATCTGCGCTTGCTGATAATGCGCTATTATTTGCCGCTATTGCCCTTATTGCCAGTACGAATGCTCCCAATTGGCATGAACCTCTCCTCCTTCAGTTTTTTGTTATAGCCTACGTAGTGCTTGCTCCATTTGTTGGAGCTTTTGCAGATGCTAGGCCCAAAGGTCAGGTAATGTTTATGGCTAACTCAATTAAATTCATTGGATGTATTGCAATGTTTTTCGGATTACAACCATTATATGCCTATGGAATTGTGGGTGTAGGTGCTGCAGCTTACTCACCTGCAAAGTACGGTATTCTTACAGAATTACTACCCAAGGAATCCTTAGTGCCTGCTAATGGTTGGGTGGAAGGATTAACAGTTGCTGCTATTATACTTGGTGCAATCATTGGTGGGGAGTTGGCAAGCAAGGAAATGGATCTCAGCTACTCGATACTAATTATTAGCGGTTTGTATCTGTTGGCAGCAATATTTAATAAGTACATACCAATTCTTCCCATAAATCATAGTCTTAAAAAAAATACACCTTTTTTTCTTATTAAAGATTTTTTTAAATCATTTATAAAACTAGCAAAAGATCCTATGGGTCAATTATCACTTGCTGTAACTACGTTGTTTTGGGGTGCTGGAGCAACATTGAGATTAGTAGTTATTGCCTGGGCTGCGTTTGTATTTAATTATGGCTTAGACCAAGCAACAAAATTAACGGCTGTTGTTGCTTTTGGAGTTGCCTTTGGTGCAGCTATTTCATCTCGTTTTGTACGTATGGAAGATTCCATCAAGATTCTTCCCTCAGGAATCTTAATGGGATTTTTAGTGTGTTCCATGGTATTCATTTCTTCATGGGAAATGGCCGCTTTAGTTCTATTTGCTATTGGAATCATGAGTGGTATTTTAATTGTTCCGATGAATGCATTGCTGCAATATAGAGGACATATATTGGTAGGAGCCGGACACTCAATAGCTGCGCAAAACTTTAGTGAAAATTTAGGTATCCTCATTTTGAGTGGTACATATACCTTGATGGTTGGTTTGCAAGTACCTATCAATGGCATAGTTTTTATATTTGGTTTATTTGTCCTTCTGGCAATGGTTGTAATAAGTCAATATTATGCTGAATCAAAAAATTAATGTAGCTTTACATGCGCCTCTGTTCTTCTTGTTATAAATTTAGCAACTAATCGTAAGGCAACCATGGTAGGCCCATGCAAAGCCAATAAATGCATTTGATATAACATAAGATACATAAAGCGTGCTATCAAACCTTCAACAAACATACTTCCTCCTGTTAATGAGCCCATTAAGTTGCCTACAGTAGAGTACGTTCCCAGATTTACAAGAGAGCCATAATCTTTATATGTATAAGTAGGTAAAGTAACGTCTTTACGCAATATTATTTTTTTAATAGATTTAATTAATAGTGATGCTTGTTGATGGGCTGATTGGGCTCTTGGAGGAACCATATTTTTTGATCCTGGCTTTTGGGGACATGCCGCACAATCTCCTAAAGCAAAAATTGATTGATCATCCTTTGATTGTAAAGTTGATAGAACCTCAAGCTGATTGATAGAATTTGTTGACAAATTAAGGTTTCGTAAAAAACCAGGGGCCTTTATTCCTGCAGCCCATACCACTAAAGCAGAATTAATATATCTTCCTTTATGAGTTCTTATCCCCTTGTCAGATACTTCAGTAACCCGCTCACCCATATATAAATTCACTTTCAATTTTATTAGCTCTTTTTCTACTGATTTACTCATTCTTGATGGTAAAGCGGGTAATAATCTATCACTAGCTTCAATAAGAGATATAGTTATATCTCTATCTGGATTAATTTTATCCAATCCATATGCTGTAATCTCTCTCGTAGCTTTATGAAGCTCTGCAGCCAACTCAACTCCTGTTGCTCCAGCACCAACAATTACAACCTCTAACTGACCAGGAAGTATAATGTCAGCTTGGGTTTGTGCTCGCAGAATTGCATTATGTAATTTTTGATGAAACCTTTCAGCTTGTTGAGGGGTGTCAAGAGCAATGGCATGATCTTTTACTCCCTTAATACCAAAATCATTAATGGTGCTTCCCACAGCAATCACTAATGTATCGTAAGCAAAATTTCTTCTAGGAATAATTTGTATGCCCTCTGGATCATAATAAGGCTTCAGTGAAATCTCTTTTTTTTCACGATCAATAGCGTCCATCTTACCTAATCGAAAATTAAAGTGATGCCAATGAGCTTGAGCTAGATAATCTAATTCATCTTTATCGGGATTGAGGCTTCCTGCGGCAATTTCATGTAATAAAGGTTTCCAAACATGGGTCTTTTTACTATCAATAAGAGTAATATGAGCTTTTTTTTTCTTACCAAGGGAGTCTCCCAATTTTGTTGCAAGTTCAAGGCCTCCAGCGCCACCACCTACAATAACAACCTTATGTAAATTTTCTTCCATTGTGTGAAATTTAGAAAAATGAGAGTGCAAAAAAAAACGATTGAGGCATTATACCTCAATCGTCTTAATTAATTCTAAAAAAACTAGTCGTTTTTAAGTAGTTTTTTCATATTCTCATCTTCATTTCCAGTAACACCTTGGCTACCATTTGTTCTAATCCAGGCAATAGTTTTTAAAAGTTCGTCAACAGTCATGCCATCGTCTGCAGCCATGACACCGTAACCTTTTCCACCCATACCACCATTAGTTCCGTACCATACTGTTTCAAACATACCTTGGTTAGTAATGTCTTTTGGATAACGGAAGGTAGGTCCAACTAGTCCAGGCCCAACTTGACCTTTGGCAGTTGGTCCATGACATTGAGTGCATGACCAGTAACCAAATCTTTTTTTGCCTCGCTTTTCAGCAGCAGCGTCTCCAACGTAGATGTTTTTTCCAGTTTCAAGAAAAACTTTTTCTGCTTCTGTCATGACGTTGTCTTTTTTCTTAGTATCACCAAAGGCTTTAGCCATTCCTTTAAGCTCTTCAGTAAAGTCATTACCATCTGTTGTTTTAGTTAATTTAACACCAGCATTTGCTGAAAAAGCTAAGCAACTTGCAAGCAGGGATGAAACTAATACTTTCTTTGATAACATATTCTCTCCTAGCATATTTATTCTATCTCCCTCCCTTAGGAGACAGTTTAAAATATTAATAGTTCCTGTAAAGGGGTTTATAAAAATAAGAACTTTTACTATTTCTTAATATTGCATATATTACTTTATTTTTAAAAAATATGTCACTGTTTGATACAAATTTTTTTAAAAAGAAACTAATTTTTATTTTTTATGGCGTTTGTACCCGTCAAGCCTATCCTCGAAAGATGGTTTTTGAAATGGGATACCATATTCATCAAGAATTGCATAAATTTTGTCAATATTACGTTGAATTGCAGCTTCAATAATGTCTCGACGCTCTTTATCTTTTTTTCGAACACCAGCAGAAATATTCCAATAAGTTTTACCAGTTAATCTTGTTTCATCTTTTGCATACTCAGGTATTTGTACCACAACTAAATCTGCATCAGCTTTTTTTGCATAGTATCCACCAATTGGTCCCCACTCTATAGCCACGTCAATATCACCATTGACTAGGTCATCAATTTTAGCTCCCGGTGAAGTATTAAGATCTCTTTGAATGCGATATGGCTTAGCATTAAACATAAGTCCATTAGCATTTAATGCAACTGCAACCGGGCTTTTATCATTAACTCCAATTGTACCTTTTCTTAAATCAGGGGAATCCCAGTCTTTGATATCATAGCCACTATCTTTTCTATATACCCACACATGCCCTGCACGATAATAAGGTTTTGTTGTATTAACTGCATCATAGGTAGTATTAGTGCCTATAACGACATCACACCGATATGCATTTAGTGTATTTCTTAAAAAACCAAATCGATCATGCCAATACTGATAACTTAATTCTTTTCCTAAGTCTGCTGCCAAAACCTCTGCTATCTTATTCTCAAAACCTTCTCCTGCTGAATTAGAATATGGAAGGTTATCTTGATCAGCACAGACCTTGAACTCGTTATCCTTTGGAACACGTGCGGGTTGTCCAGGTTTACCCATGTCTGGATTTACATCAATAGAATCTGCGGCATTTGCAAAGCTGCCTATCATGGCAATTAATGCAACACTTATAATTTTATTTAACATCTTTTATTCCTCTATTTAGTTTGCGTAATTATACTACCGATTAAAGCACTTTCAACTCATGATTATCCCTAATCTCATACCCATTAAATATTCATTTAGATTGCAGTATATTAATTTTTTCTCAAAAAAAAACACCCTACCGAAGTAGGGTGTTTCTAAGACTAACTAAACTGTGTTTAGTTCTATATTCCCGAAGGATTATAGGCTAAATACTGTTAAGCCACCGCCACCAGGAGCAGCGTTGTATTTTGTTAGTTCTTTATAACCACCAGCAGCACCAAGTGCGTCTGTGTCATTTGTAAGACCAAGGTTCATAGCAACACCAGCCCAACCACCGATGCCTGATAGGACACCAACGTGTTGTTTACCTTTGTGTGCATATGTGAATGCATTACCAATCACACCTGAACCAACTTGGAATTTCCAAAGTTCTTTACCGCTTTTCGCGTCAAGAGCTTTGAACCAACGATCTAAAGTA
>MDSZ01231959.1_pt1 | contig 103333 bp, 97 predicted proteins | sample 811201 | NCBI WGS metagenome assembly MDSZ01 (sample SAMN05326647, study PRJNA326480) | marine metagenome | isolation source: seawater | place: Indian Ocean: North | collected 2010
ACACCATCCCCGCCATCGTCACCGTGGTGATGATGCCGCTGACCTTCTCCATCGCCAACGGCATCGCCCTGGGCTTCCTCACCTACGCCACGCTGAAGCTGCTGACCGGCCAGCGCGAGAAAGTGTCGCTGAGCCTGTACGTGCTGTGCGTGATCTTCATCGCCAAGTTCGCCTTCCTCTGAACGCAGACGTTCCGCGCTGATCGCAGCCCCGGCCTCGTGCCGGGGTTTTTCGTTTGGCCCGGCAGCGACGGGTGGATGCGCAATCCGCAAGCAGGTTGCCGGCCCCGGATTTCATCCGGGCTACGGATCTGTTCATTCAGGGTTGCACAGGTTTGGCTCCCCTCTCCCATTCATGGGAGAGGGGCTGGGGGGGAGGGCTGAAATGCCGCAAAACTGCCAGTTTCCCTCTCCCAAAAGGGGGGCTAGGGGACTGATCGTGCCCGACCACTTCTTATGTGAACAGCGCTACGGCCTTGTGCCGGTTTTTTCGTTTGTCTCAGCAGCGGCAGGCACGTCGCCAGCCCATACCCGGTTTTCATCCGGAGCATGCGCCGAAGATCGGCTCGGCAGGGTGCTCTCCCCCCGACACCAATCGAAATAGACGCGCCATCGATGGGCCGTGATGATGGCCCCGAAATGCAGGCAAAAAAAAGCCCGCAGTGTGAGCGGGCGTAAGGACTCAAACGAGTCTGAGGGTGACAAGCATTCGTCCGGCAGGCAGTGGCCTGCCGGTCAGTCAGCTACCGCGATAGGTGGAGTAGCTGTAGGGGGAAATCAGCAGCGGCACGTGGTAGTGCTCCTGGCCGGCATCGATGCCGAAGCGCAGCACGACCACGTCGAGGAAGGCCGTGTCCGGCAGCTTCACGCCACGTGCGCGGTAGTAGTCACCGGCATGGAAGTGCAGTTGATAGACGCCCGTGCGGTAGTCATCGCCCTGCAGCACCGGCGCATCGCAGCGGCCATCGTGATTGGTGGTAACGCTGTTGATCAGCTCCAGCTGCGCGCCTTCGACGCGGTACAGCTCGACCTTGATGTCACTCCCTGGGCAACCGTGCGCGGCGTCCAGTACATGCGTAGTCAAACGTCCCATGGGTCTCGGATGCCCGTTGCGCCCAGCGCCAGACGGACACCACACCTCCTCTGCTCTGTTGAAATCGGTTCGTCGCAATGCTCCGACGCATCGGCAGGATAGCATGCAGGCAGAATATACAACACTTTCACAGACAAATTGTACACAATAATTAGCTCACCGCTTTCTGCCATGCACCAAACAGGTTCATGACGAAGCCCGTTGCGATGCACGCTTGGCGCCGCGTGAGCGGCTCGGAGCTGACCATCCGGGCAAATTCCCGGTTATGCTGCACGGCCGATAAAATAATGAAAAGTCGATTTACAAACGGCAATCTACTTTGTATACAATTAGCCATCCCGGTCGCGTAACCCTGAAGCCAGGCACGCAGTGACCGCAACGCTCCATACAGGAAGACTGCAGTGAACGCTGATTACCCACGCGATCTGATCGGCTACGGCGCCAACCCGCCCCACCCGCACTGGCCGGGCGACGCCCGTATCGCCCTGTCCTTCGTGCTCAACTACGAAGAGGGTGGCGAGCGCAACATTCTTCATGGGGACAAGGAGTCCGAGGCCTTCCTCTCCGAGATGGTCGCCGCCCAGCCGCTGCAGGGCCAGCGCAACCTGTGCATGGAGTCGCTCTACGAGTACGGCAGCCGCGCCGGGGTCTGGCGCCTGCTCGAGCTGTTCCGCAAGCACGACATTCCGCTGACCATCTTCGCCGTGGCCATGGCCGCCCAGCGTCACCCCGAGGTGATCAAGCAGATGGTCGCCGCCGGCCATGAAATCTGCAGCCATGGCTATCGCTGGATCGACTACCAGAACATGGACGAAGCCGGCGAGCGCGAGCACATGCTCGAGGCCATCCGCATTCTCACCGAGCTGACCGGCGAACGCCCGCTGGGCTGGTACACCGGCCGCCTGGGCCCGAACACCCGGCGCATCGTGCGTGAAGAGGGTGGCTTCCTCTACGACTCCGACACCTACGACGACGACCTGCCCTACTGGGACCCGGCCAGTACCGTGGAGAAGCCGCACCTGGTGATTCCCTACACCCTGGACACCAACGACATGCGCTTCACCCAGGTGCAGGGCTTCAACAAAGGCGACGACTTCTTCGAATACCTCAAGGACGCCTTCGACGTGCTCTACGCCGAGGGCGAAGCCGGCGCGCCGAAGATGCTGTCGATCGGCATGCATTGCCGCCTGCTCGGCCGACCGGCCCGCCTGGCGTCGCTGGCACGCTTCATCGAATACGTGAAGCGCCATGACAAGGTCTGGTGTGCCCGCCGTGTCGACATCGCCAGGCACTGGCACGCCACCCACCCCTTCCGCGCGACCGAATGAGAGAGCCGCCCATGAGCCGTTTCCAGACCCTGACCCCTTCCCAGCTGAGCCGTGACGCGTTCGTCGCGGCCTTCGCCGACATCTACGAGCACTCGCCCTGGGTGGCCGAGAAGGCGTATGACCTTGGCCTGGACGACAGCGTCGACGACATCGACGGGCTGCAGCAGCGCATGGCCGACATCCTCCTGTCCGCCAGCGCGGATGCCCAGCTGGCCTTGATCAACGCGCACCCGGACCTGGCCGGCAAGGCCGCCGTGCGCGGCGAACTGACAGCCTCCAGCACCGCCGAGCAGTCCGGTGCCGGCATCCACGAATGCACCGCCGAGGAGTTCGGCCGCTTCACCGAGCTCAACGACGCCTACAAGGCCAAGTTCGGCTTCCCCTTCATCAAGGCCGTCAAGGGCAGCAACCGCCACCAGATCCTGGCAGCCTTCGAAGAGCGCATTCACAACAGCCCGGAGCAGGAGTTCAGCACCGCCCTGGCCGAGATCAACAAGATCGCCCTATTCCGCCTGCAGCAGCTGTAAGGCGCTGCCCCCTTCAACCGAACAGAACAAGTAGAACAGCCATGCGTAGCCTGACCATCGAGCCCCTGAGCAAAGAAGCCTTCGCCCCTTTCGGTGACGTGATCGAAACCGAAGGCAGCGATTTCTTCATGATCAACAACGGCTCCACCCGCCGCTATCACAAGCTGGCCAGCGTGGAGACGGCGCAGCCGGAGGACCAGGCCATCATCAGCATCTTCAGCGCCGAGGCGCTGCAGATGCCGCTGACCATCCGCATGCTGGAACGCCATCCGCTGGGCAGCCAGGCCTTCGTGCCGCTGCTCGGCAACCCCTTTCTGATCGTGGTCGCGCCAGTTGGCGATGTACCTGTATCAGGGTTCGTCCGTGCCTTCCTCAGCAATGGCAGGCAGGGCGTCAATTACCATCGCGGCGTCTGGCACCACCCGGTGCTGACGATCGAAAAGCGGGATGACTTCCTGGTGGTTGATCGCAGTGGTTCCGGCAACAACTGCGATGAGCATTTCTTCAATGAGGACGAGCTTCTTCTCCTCAACCCCCACCAATAAGAGAAGCCCGGGGCTGGCGTGTCTCCCCCGGGAAAGAGGTACAGATCGTGGAAGCACATTTCACCGAATGGCTAAACCTGGGCGTCCGCTGGATCCATATGATCACCGGCATCGCCTGGATCGGCGCATCCTTCTATTTCGTCTGGCTGGAGAACAACCTCAACCGTAGCAACCCACGCGAGGGCCTCTCGGGCGACCTCTGGGCGATTCACGGCGGCGGGATCTACCACCTGGAAAAATACAAGCTGGCCCCCCCGAAAATGCCGGAGAACCTGCACTGGTTCAAATGGGAGGCCTACTTCACCTGGCTGTCAGGCGTCGCCCTGCTGCTGGTGGTCTACTACCTCAACCCGAGCCTGTACCTGGTCAAGCCGGGTGTCGATCTGGCGCCAGCCGCCGCCATCGCCATCGGCCTCGGCTCCATGGCCGCCAGCTACCTGATCTATCACGTGCTCTGCGACTCGCCGCTGGGCAAGCGCCCGGCCCTGCTCGGCGCCGTGCTGTTCGTGCTGATCATCGCCGCGGCCTATGGCTTCAGCCAGATCTTCAGCGGTCGTGCCGCGTACATCCATGTCGGCGCCATCATCGGCACCATCATGGTCGGCAACGTGTTCTTCACCATCATGCCGGCCCAGCGCGCACTGGTTAAGGCCATCGAGACCAACACCACCCCCGACCCGCTGCTGCCGGCCAAGGGCCTGCTGCGCTCGCGCCACAACAACTACTTCACCCTGCCGGTGCTGTTCATCATGATCAGCAACCACTTCCCGAGCACCTACGGCAGCCAGTACAACTGGCTGATCCTGGCGGGTATCGCGATCCTGGCCGTGCTGGTACGCCACTACTTCAACACCCGCCACGACAGCAGCAAGTATGTCTGGACCCTGCCGGCCGCGGCCCTGGGCATGATCTGCCTGGCCTACGTCACCTCCCCGGCGAACCGCGCCCCCGCCGCCGCCCCGGTGGCAGCCGTGGAGCAGCCGGCAGCCAGCGAGACTCTGAGCAAGGTGGAAGAAGTTGCCAGCAGCCAGCCAGATGCCCAGGAAAACCCGGCTCCGGCAACAAGTGGAGCGGCGGCTGCCGACTTCGGCAAGGTCGAGAGCGTGATCCATGAACGCTGCACCGTGTGCCATTCGGCCACCCCGAGCAGCCCGATGTTCAGCGCGGCGCCAGCCGGCCTGATGCTCGACACGCCCGAGCAGATGCAGGCTCAGGCCGCGAAGATCCACGCCCAGAGCGTTGCCTCGCAGATCATGCCGCTGGGCAACATCACCCAGATGACCCAGGACGAGCGCGACCTGATCGGCAACTGGATCGCCAAGGGCGCACCGACCAACTGATTGCCACACGTGCCGTGCCCGTGACTGGGCGCGGCATCTTTTTACGCCCCGGAACCGCCGGCAGCGCGAGCTGACCGGCGGTTCTTTTTTTGTGCACAATCCATAAATAAATTGTTTTTAACCATGTCCACATGTTGCTATAGTCGCCACATCCTGACCACCTAGACAACTTTCTAGCGAACAGGAAAGAGGTGCCGTGAAGCCTCGTGTAAGCCCATGACCGTATAAAAACAAATGGCAGGCTATGACATGACCACAAACAGCAACGCCCCCACCCCAGCTGCGCCTACCGGCAACAGCGACCTGATCTACCAGTTGGATGACACCCCCGCTTTCGCCCCCGCCCTGTTCGCGGCGCTGCAGCATGTGCTGGCCAGCTTCGTCGGCATCATCACCCCCACCCTGATCGTCGGCAGTGCCCTGGGCCTCGGCGCCCACGTGCCCTACCTGGTGAGCATGGCCCTGTTCGTCTCGGGCCTCGGCACCTTCGTCCAGGCCAAGCGCATCGGCCCGATCGGTTCCGGCCTGCTGTGCCTGCAGGGCACCAGCTTCGGCTTCCTCAGCGTGATCCTCAGCGCCGGCTTCATCGTCAAGGGCCGCGGCGCCAGCGAGGAGGAAATTCTCGCCACGCTGTTCGGCATCTGCTTCTGCGCGGCCTTCGTCGAAATCATCTTCAGCCAGTTCATCAACAAGCTGCGTAAGGTGATCACCCCGGTGGTGACCGGCACCATCATCTGCCTGATGGGCCTGTCGCTGATCAAGGTGGGCATGACCGACCTCGCCGGCGGCTACGGCGCTGCCGATCTCGGCGCCCTGCACCACCTGGCGCTCGGCGGCCTGGTGCTGGGCACCATCGTCCTGCTCAACCGTGCGCCGTCACAGGTGCTGCGCCTGTCGGCCGTGATCATCGGCCTGACCCTCGGCTTCGCCGTGGCCTGGTTCAACGGTCGGGTGGATTTCGCCAACATGGCCGAGGTGCCGCTGCTCAGCGTGCCGCAACCGTTCAAGTACGGTTTCAGCTTCGACTGGATCGCCTTCGTGCCCATCGCCGTGATCTTCCTGATCACCCCGCTGGAAACCGCTGGCGACCTGACGGCCAACTCGATCATCTCCAAGCAGCCGGTCAAGGGCCCGCTGTACATGCGCCGGATCAAGTCCGGGGTGCTGGCCGACGGCTGCAACTCGGCAGTCGCCGCCATGTTCAACAGCCTGCCGATGACCACGTTCAGCCAGAACAACGGGGTGATCCAGCTCACCGGCGTCGCCAGCCGCCACGTGGCCTTCTACATCGCCGCCATCCTCATCCTGCTGGGCCTGTTCCCGGCGGTCGGTGCGGTGCTGCAACTGATGCCCAAGCCGGTGCTCGGTGGCGCCACCCTGATCATGTTCGGCACCGTGGCGGTCGCCGGCATCAAGATTCTCAGCGAAGCCGGTCTGCACCGTCGCAACGTGCTGATCGTGGCCATCTCCCTGGGCCTCGGCCTGGGAGTCGCCGGCGTACCGGAGGTGCTGTCGCACATGCCGGACGTGCTGAAGAACATCTTCGGCTCGCCGATCACCATCGGAGCCTTCAGTGCCATTGCGCTGAACATCTTCCTGCCCGACGAACAGCAGGAAGTGGAAGAAGACGACTACGACCCGGAGGCGCACCTGCACACCGTGCTGCAGAACCGCCAGGACGATAGCGTCGACGACAGCAGCCTCAAGAGCCTCGGCCGCGACCTGACCCCGGACGCGCGCACCAGCTGATCACGCCCCACCCGTCCACTCCCGGCAGCACGCTGCCGGGGGTACCCGTCTGCACGTCAAAAGAACAAGGAAAACCCATGAAACTCAAGCATCTGCCTCACTGCTTCGCCCTCTCTGCCGGACTGTTCTCCGGTCAGCAGGCGCTTGCCGGCGACCTGCTGCACTGGCAGGACAACAGCCTGTCCTACCTGTACGGCGAGAACTTCCAGCGCATGAACTTCAACGGCGAAGAGCAGCGCACCCAGACCACCTTCACCTTCGAGCATGCCAGTGGCTGGGCCTGGGGCGACATCTTCTACTTCCTCGACTACATCCGTACCGACAACGTGCAGACGCGCGGCAGCTTCGACAACGGCAGCTTCCGCCAGCACGAGCGCAACTCCTTCTACTACATGGAGTTCTCCCCGCGCGTGAGCCTGAGCTGGCTGACCGGGCAGGAGCTGGCCGTCGGCCCGATCAAGGACGTCTATGCCGCCTTCACCTACGAGAAAGGCGAAGGCGGCCCGGGGCCGGAGAACTACCTGTACGGCATCGGCCTGGACTGGGACGTACCGGGTTTCAACTTCTTCAAGACCAACCTGTACCAGGTGAAGATCAACAACCACACCTTCTTCGCCGACCGCAACAGCAACGGTTATGCGACCCAGCTGACGGTCAGCGCGGCCTATCCGTTCAGCCTGGGCGAACAGGACTTCCTGGTGGATGGCTTCGTCGACTGGCGCTCACCGTCCCGCGATGCCGGCACCCAGACCTCGGTAGGCTCCTCGATCCAGATCAAGTGGGATGCGGGCAAGGCGCTGTTCGGCAAGGAGCGCCAGCTCTACGTTGGCACCGAAGTGAACATGTGGCGCGCCAAGTACGGCGTGAAACCGGTAGACGGATCGGGTGACCGCTTCGACCAGACCGCCGTGCAGGCACTGGTCAAGTACCACTTCTGACCACTGCCGCAACGCACTTGGCCGATGTCGGGTAGGGACAACGGCCGGGTAAAGGGGGGATCGGCGTTCGCGCCCTTCCCCCTTTTCTTCGTTTCGGGCGAGCCATCCCTGGCGTCCCGGACACACCTGCCTCGGCTGCAGCGCGCAGCCGCGCGCCGATCCGCAGCGCACCATTGCGACCCGCGCATGTCACCCAGGCACCGTATCGGTGCAGATCCGCAACCCTTCTGCCACCTTGAGGCATGCCTCTTTCCCTGCATGAAACTGATCACATGGTCAAGTTTTTGATCACAATATCTATGATTTTTGTGTTCAATCTTCAAGAAAACCATGTTCATCAAGGTTTTTTATGTGTACAAGACACTCAGGTTCCATCCGAAACACTGTCGAAGTGGCTGTATACACAAATCCAGTCACGAAGCGCATACAAAAGCGGAATGAAACCTGCAGGCAAACCTCCTCATACGCCACCGTGCGCAAGAACAATACTGGGAGCGGTTCATGTCCGACACTGACGACTTTCGCATCAAGCAGATCGACCCCACGCTGTATAACGAGGACCTCGCCCCACTGGCGCCGGAGAAGCGCACCTGGGGCTGGTTCGAGATATTCAACGTGTGGTCCAACGACATCCAGAGCCTGTTCGGCTACACCCTCGCCGCGACACTGTTCATCTCCTACGGGCTCAATGGCTGGGCGGTGCTGGCCGGCATCGTGCTGGCCGGCTTCATCGTCATGGGCCTGGTCCAGCTGACCGGCAAGCCCAGCGTCAGTTACGGCATCCCCTTCCCGGTGTTCGCCCGCGCCAGCATGGGTGTGCGCGGCGCCAACTTTCCTGCACTGGTACGCGGCATCGTCGCCATCTTCTGGTACGGCGTGCAGACCTACTTCGCCTCCACCGCCGTGGCGCTGCTGCTCAACTCGCTGCTGCAACCGCAGGAACCCGCCCTGTACCTCGGCCTGACCGCCATCGGCTGGCTGTCCTACGTGATCGTCTGCCTGTTCCAGGTCGGCCTGTTCATCTGCGGCATGAGCTGGATCACCCGCTTCCTCAACTGGGCCGGCCCGCTGGTCTACGTGGTGATGATCGCCCTGATGATCATGATCTGGTACAAGGCCGGGCCGAGCCTGCTGGGCGAGCTGGGCAACATCTTCCGTGGCAGCGGCGACTATGCCGCCGGGCCGGTGGCCGCCTTCTTCGCCGTGGTCGGCACCATGGTCGCCTACTTCGCCGCCGTGGTGATCAACTACGGTGACTTCGCCCGCTTCGTCAAAAGCGAAAGGCAGATGACCATCGGCAACTTCCTCGGCCTGCCGGTGAGCCTGGCGTTCTTCTCGCTGATCGCCCTGGTGATTACCGCCGGTACCGTGGTGGTGTTCGGCGAGACGCTGACCAATCCGACCGACATCGTCGCCCGGGTCGACAACCTGACCCTGACCATCATCGCCGCGCTGACCTTCTTCGCCGCCACCGTGGGCATCAACCTGGTGGCCAACTTCATCCCGCCGGCCTACGACCTGGCCAACCTCGCCCCCGCGCACATCAGTGCGCGCACCGGCGGCTTCATCACCGCGGCCATCGCCTTCTTCATCGGCGCCCTGTGGGTGGCCTTCATCAGCAACGTCGGCATCGCCGCCTTCGTCGATACCCTGGGCGCGGTACTGGCGCCGCTGTACGGCATCATCGTCGCCGACTACTACCTGGTACGCCGGCGCAAGCTCGACCTGCAGCAGCTGTTCAGCGCCGAGGTCGGCTCGGCCTACTACTTCGACGGCGGCTGGAACCGCAAGGCACTGGTCGCGTTCGTCGTTGCTTCGCTGTTCTCGGTGGCCTCGGTCTGGGTTCCCGGTCTGAGCCAGCTGTCGGGTTACGCCTGGCTGCTCGGCGCCCTGCTCGGCGCGGTGCTGCACTATGGCCTGATGCACGGCCAGGCGCAGGCGCTGAAACGCGCCAACGCCAGCGCCTGAACCATCAACGCGGGGACGAAGCCGGCGCCTGTGCGCCGGCTTTGGCTTTCTGGCGTTCGAGAAAGTCGACCTTCCACTGCTCGAGCCCCATGTACTCGCTGTCCAGGTTGGCCTCGACCCGGTACTTAGCCTTGAGCGCCGCCACATCGGCCGAGCGTTCGCCGAGGAAGCGGTCGAAACGGGCGATCAGCTGCGGCTGACGCACGCTCGACAGGTGGAAGCTGCCACGGGTATGCGGCAGCCTGGGGTCGAACACCAAGGCACCGGGGCGCGCCCGGATGTTGTCGAGGTAGTGGGTCGCCACCACCACGTTGAAATAGGCACCATCGGTGTCCTGCTTCAGCGCCTGGCGAATCATCTGCCGCAGGTCATCGCTGTAGCTCAGCTGAATCTGCCCGTCGTCGATGCGCTGCTCGTAGCCTCGCGGTGTCCAGCCCTGCACCATGGCCAGGCGATGAATGCTGTCCAGCGCCTGCCCCTGACGTTGCGGCGCCACCAGCACGCCATCGACGTAATCGACCACCGCCGCGCTGTAGTGGAGGGTCATGCCGGTCTTCTGCGCACCGGCCCAGAGCGGGCTGTCCGGGTACTTGAAGTCGATCTCGCCGCGCTGCAGGGCCGGCAGCAACTGCTCGACCGGCAGCGCCCTGTAGGTCAGGTCGATGCCGCTGTCGGCGGCGAAGGCGTCCAGCACCTCACGGGCGAACCCCTGGTACCTGCCCCCGGCATCGAGGCTGTAATGCGGAGCGAACGGCAGGTCCTCCACCCCCACCACGTAGGTCTGTGCCCAGGCAGCGGGGGACAGCAGAACGGCAAACAGCAGACAGGGTCGTACGGGCTTCATTGCGAGCCTCCTTGTTTTTGTTGTGGGATTCCGATCAGGCCGTCTCAGCCGCCGGTCATGCTCATGAAGCGCACCACCTGCACCTGCTCGTCGCTGGCGAAGTGGTGCCGCTCGGGCTTCAGGCGCAGCGCCTCGACCAGCGCCTGGCGCAGGCGCTCGCCGTCGCCCGGATGCGCGCGCAACAGGCGCTTGAGGTCCAGCGCATCGTCATGCCCGAGGCACAGCACCAGCTTGCCTTCGGCAGTGACCCGCACGCGATTGCAGTCACCGCAGAAGTTGTGGCTGTGCGGGGAGATGAAACCGACCTGGGTCTGCGTGCCGACCACCTGCCAGTAGCGCGAGGGTCCGCCGGTGACCTTGTTGCTGCGCACCAGCGCATGGCGCTGCTCGATGCGCCGGCGCACCTCGTCACTGGAGCAGAAGGTCTGCTCGCGGCTGTGGCTGACCACGCTACCCAGCGGCATTTCCTCGATGAAACTGATATCCAGACCACGGGCGATGGCGAACTCGACCAGATCGAGCACCTCGTCGTCGTTGCGCCCGCTCTGCACCACGCTGTTGAGCTTGATCCGCTCGAACCCGGCAGCACGCGCCGCCTCGATGCCCGCCAGCACCTGCTCCAGCTTGTCGCGCCGGGTGAAGGCGGCAAAGCGCTCGCGTTGCAGGGAGTCCAGGCTGATGTTCAGGCGACGCACACCCGCTGCACGCAACGGCCCCGCCAGCTCGCCAAGCTGCGAACCGTTGGTGGTGATCGCCAGGTCCTCGAGTTCGTCCCGCGCGCCCAGGCGCTGCAGCAGGCTCAGGACGTTCTTGCGCACCAGCGGCTCGCCGCCCGTGATGCGGATGCGCCGCACGCCCAGCGCTATGAAGGCGTCGGCCACGGCATAGGCCTCTTCCAGGCTGAGGATCTGCTGGCGCGGCGCGAACTGCATGTCTTCGCTCATGCAGTAGGTGCAGCGAAAGTCGCAGCGATCGGTCACCGACAGACGCAGGTAGGTGATGCGACGACCGAACGGATCGAGCAGTTGATGGGTGTGCACGGTGGGTCTCCTGCAGCGTCACGCGCCGAGACTTTCTTGTCATGGATATTGCTGCGCGGGATAAAAACAGAAAAGCGTTTTCTTGTATACAACAATTTGACCCAAGGGTCAGATAAGCGCCAGGCAGCCCGCAGCCGTTGCCTTGAGCCCCGCGCGGAGCCGGTGCTACCATGCCCGACCGCCGCCCGGCGGAAAAGGAAAACACAGGGCCTATGACCAGCATTCGCGAGCGTAACAAAGAGCTCATCCTGCGCGCAGCCAGCGAGGAGTTCGCCGACAAGGGCTTCGCCGCCACCAAGACCAGTGACATTGCGGCCAAGGCCGGCCTGCCCAAGCCCAACGTCTACTACTACTTCAAATCCAAGGAAAACCTCTACCGCGAGGTCCTGGAAAGTATCGTCGACCCCCTGCTGGCTGCCTCGGCCCCCTTCAACCAGCCGGGCCACCCGAGTGAAGTGCTGACGGCCTACATCCGCTCGAAGATCCGCATCTCCCGCGAACTGCCGCACGCCTCCAAGGTATTCGCCAGCGAGATCATGCATGGCGCACCGCACCTGTCGCCGGAGCAGACCGAACAGCTCAACGCCCAGGCCAAGCACAACATCGCCTGCATCCAGCGCTGGGTGGACCAGGGGCTGATGGCCCCGGTCGATCCGCACCACCTGCTGTTCAGCATCTGGGCCGCGACCCAGACCTATGCCGACTTCGACTGGCAGATCTCCATCGTCACCGGCAAGGCCAGCCTGGACGATGCCGACTACGAAGCCGCCGCACAGACCATCATCCGCCTGGTGCTCAAGGGCTGCGACGTCGACCCGCTGCCATCGAGCGCCTCCGAGCTGGTGACCAGCGCCTAGATTGACGCAGGGTCATTCGTCGCGCTGCGTGCACCCGACCCGGCGTCGGGAAGATCGCGGGTTACCGCTGCATCGTTCTGGTGGATGTGAAAAGCGACATCCACCCTACGTAGCACCTCCGTACATGGCACTTCGCGGGGCGCCTTACGCATCCAGCCCTCGCAGAATCGTGGGTTACCTCTGCAGCGTTCTGGTGGATGTGAAAAGCGATATCCAGCCTACGTAGGGTTCTGTTCAGCGTCATGGGGTGGATCGCGCCGTGCCGATCCACCGCCCTGGTCGCCACCCGCAGGAAATCCGGGGCGGCTGCCTGGTCCCTAGACCCCGGGATCCGCCTTCAGGCCAAGCGACTCCAGCGCGCCGAGCGCGCATTGCTCGTCGATGTCCGAGGTGTCGCCGGTAATGCCGACGGCGCCAATCACCGCGCCATGCTCGTCACGAATCAGCACGCCGCCCGGAGCCGGCACCAGGCTGCCCTCGGCCAGGGTATTCACCGCGCCGATGAAGGCCGGACGCTGCTGCGCGTCGTTGGCGATCGCCCGCGAACCCTTGCCGAGCGCCAGCGCACCCCAGGCCTTGCCGATGGCGATCTGCGGGCGCAGCAGGCTGGCGCCGTCCTCGCGCTGCAGGCTGATCAGGTGGCCGCCGGCATCCAGCACCGCCACCGTCAGCGGCGCAGCGCTGAGGTCACGCCCGACGGCCAGGGCATTGCGGGTGATGTTCACCGCTGTGGAAAGAGTGATCGTGGTCATGCAGGTTCTCCAGAAAAGCGAATGGGCATTCGCCGCACTGGCCGGTGAAGGGCACCTCTATAAACGACCTGCGTTGCCATCGCGGCGTTAAAAACAGGCTCAGAATGCTCATTTACAGCACGTAAACTGCGCTTCTTCGCCTGGTTCTGCCTTGCGCTGACTGCCTCGCCTACGTTTCTAGAGGTGCCCTGAAGGTGTGCGGCATGGATAAGCGCCTTATGCAATAGCTGAAGAGAAGGTTTGTTGCAACAACAAAACACAAAATCAATAAAATATGTACACAATATTTTTATCTGAAAATCACAATCAAAGTATCGAGCATATGAGCTAGTCCGCCCGGTTCTCCCAGTACCCCGGCGTGTTGTAGATGTCCTTGAGATAGTCGATAAAGAAACGCACCTTGGCCGGCAGATAACGCTGCTGCGGATAGACCGCCTGGATGTCGTAGGCCGGGATCTCGTAATCGTCCAGCACCGTCACCAGCTCGCCAGCCTTGAGCTCCGCCTGGATCTCCCAGGTCGAACGCCAGCCGATGCCCAGCCCCTGCTTGACCCAGTTGTAGAGCAGCTCGCCGTCATTGCAGTCGAGATTTCCCGCCACCTTCACCGCCACCTGACGCCCTTCGCGCAGGAAGGTCCAGCCACGCTGCTGACCGCCCTGCAGGTTGAACGCCAGGCAGTTGTGCCGCGCCAGATCCTCGAGGGTGCGCGGCACGCCATGCAGCTCGAAGTAGCCAGGTGCACCGCAGACCACGCGGCGATTGGGGAACAGCTTCACCGCGACGTAGTTGGGGTCGGTGACCTCGCCGATGCGGATGCCCATGTCGTAGCCCTGGCGCACCAGGTCGACCAGGCTGTCGGTGAAGTTGAAGGACAGCTTCAGGTCCGGGTAGCGCAGCAGGAAGGCCGCCGCATGCGGCGCGATGTGCCGCCTGCCGAACGCCGCCGGGGCGGACACCACCAGGTGCCCGCGCACCGACTTGCCGCCGCGGGCCACGCTGGCGTCGGCTTCATCGAAGTCCTTGAGCAGGCTGCGTGCACGGTCGAGGTACTGCTCGCCGAGGTCGGTCAGCTGCAGGCCGCGCGTGGAGCGATGCATCAACTTGACGCCGAGGTGGCGCTCCAGGGCATCCAGGCGCCGCCCCATCACCACGGGGGTCACGCCTTCGCTGAGCGCGGCGGCGGCAAAGCTGCCGTTGTCGGCGACCAACACGAAACTACGGATAAGGGTATGGCGGTCCATTCGATACTCCAGATATCGACAGAACTGAAGTATCCAACAATTCCGTCGTTCCGGTACAGCCGTCATCCTTGCTCCCAAGAAGAAAAACCACCGACTCGGAGAACAATGGTCATGGCCAGAATGAGAGCAATCGAGGCAGCCGTACTGGTGATGCGTCGCGAAGGTGTCGACACCGCATTCGGTGTCCCCGGTGCCGCCATCAACCCGCTCTACGCTGCACTGAAGAAACTCGGCGGAATCGATCACGTCCTGGCTCGTCACGTCGAAGGCGCCTCACACATGGCCGAGGGTTACACCCGCACCAACGCCGGCAATATCGGCGTATGCATCGGCACCTCCGGCCCGGCTGGCACCGACATGGTCACCGGCCTGTACTCGGCCAGCGCCGACTCCATCCCGATCCTGTGCATCACCGGCCAGGCACCGCGTGCACGCATGCACAAGGAAGACTTCCAGGCCGTCGACATCACCAGCATCGTCGGGCCGGTCACCAAGTGGGCGACCACCGTGATGGAGCCGGGCCAGGTGCCGCGCGCCTTCCAGCGTGCCTTCCAGGAAATGCGCAGCGGCCGACCGGGCCCGGTGTTGATCGACCTGCCGTTCGACGTGCAGATGGCCGAGATCGAGTTCGACATCGACGCCTACGAGCCGCTGCCGGTGGCCAAGCCGAGCACCACCCGCGTTCAGGCCGAGAAAGCCATCGCCATGCTCAACGAGGCCGAGCGCCCGCTGCTGGTCGCTGGCGGCGGCATCTTCAACGCCGACGCAGCGGACAAGCTGGTCGAGTTCGCCGAACTCACCGGCGTGCCGGTGGTGCCGACCCTGATGGGCTGGGGCGCGATTCCCGACGATCACCGGCTGATGGTCGGCATGGTCGGCCTGCAGACCTCGCACCGCTACGGCAACGCCACCCTGCTCGCCTCCGACCTGGTGTTCGGCATCGGCAACCGCTGGGCCAACCGCCACACCGGTTCGGTCGAGGTGTACACCGAAGGCCGCAAGTTCATCCACGTCGACATCGAACCGACGCAGATCGGCCGCGTGTTCAACCCGGACCTGGGCATCGTTTCCGACGCCGGCAAGGCGCTGGATGCCTTCCTCGAGGTCGCTCGCGAATGGAAGGCCGCTGGCAAGCTGAAGGACCGCAGCGCCTGGGTCGACAGCTGCCGCGAGCGCAAGCGTACGCTGCAGCGCAAGACCCACTTCGACAACGTGCCGGCCAAGCCGCAGCGCGTGTACGAGGAGATGAACGAGGCCTTCGGCAAGGACACCTGCTACGTCAGCACCATCGGCCTGTCGCAGATCGCCGGCGCGCAGTTCCTGCACGTCTACAAGCCGCGTCACTGGATCAACTGCGGCCAGGCCGGTCCGCTGGGCTGGACCATTCCGGCGGCCCTCGGCGTGGTCAAGGCCGACCCGGCACGCCAGGTCGTGGCGCTGTCCGGCGACTATGACTTCCAGTTCATGATCGAAGAACTGGCTGCAGGGGCGCAGTTCAACCTGCCGTACATCCACGTGCTGGTGAACAACTCCTACCTGGGCCTGATCCGCCAGGCGCAGCGCGGCTTCGACATCGACTACTGCGTGCAGCTGGCGTTCGAGAACATCAACGCGCCGGAAATCAACGGCTACGGTGTCGACCACGTCGCGGTCGTCGAAGGCCTCGGCTGCAAGGCGATTCGCGTGTTCGACCCGAACGAACTGCAGAACGCCTTCGCCGAAGCCAAGCGCCTGATGGCCGAGCACCGCGTACCGGTGGTGGTCGAGGTGATCCTGGAGCGGGTCACCAACATCTCCATGGGCACCGAGATCAACGCCATCAACGAGTTCGAGGAACTGGCCGAGCGCGGCGTCGACGCCCCGACCGCCATCGCGCTGCTGGATTGATGCAACCCATCCCCTCTCCCGCCTGCGGGCGGGGGGAGACACACGAAAGGAGCGACACCATGCCCCGTTTTGCTGCCAACCTGTCCATGCTGTTCACCGAGGTGGACTTCCTGGACCGTTTCGCCGCCGCCGCCGAAGCCGGCTTCAGCGGTGTGGAATACCTCTTCCCCTATGACTTCGCGGCAGAAGAGATCAAGGCCCGCCTGGATGCCAACGCCCTGAGCCAGGTGCTGTTCAACCTGCCAGCCGGTGACTGGGGCAAGGGCGAACGCGGCATCGCCTGCCACCCGGATCGCGTCGAGGAGTTCCGCGCGGGCGTCGACCAGGCCATCGCCTACGCCCAGGTACTGGGCAACAAGCAGATCAACTGCCTGGCCGGCATCCGCCCGCAGGGCGTGGACTGCGCCACCGTGGAGAAGACCTTCGTCGACAACCTCCGCTATGCCGCAGGCAAGCTCGAAGCGGCCGGCATCCGCCTGGTCATGGAAGCCATCAACACCCGCGACATCCCCGGCTTCTACCTGAACAACCCCCGCCAGGCCCTGGAGATTCGCGACAAGGTAGGCAGCACCAACCTGTACCTGCAGTACGACATCTACCACATGCAGATCATGGAAGGTGACCTCGCCCGTACCGTCGAGACCAACCTGGCTGCCATCAACCACGTGCAGCTGGCCGACAACCCGGGCCGCAACGAGCCGGGCACCGGCGAGATCAACTACCGCTTCCTCTTCGAGCACCTGGACCGCATCGGCTACCAGGGCTGGGTCGGCTGTGAATACAAGCCGGCAACCACCACCGCTGCCGGCCTCGGCTGGATGAAAGCGCACAACGCAATCTGAAAGCTGCACCTGTAGGAGCGGATTCATCCGCGAACACCGGCGAAGCCGGTGCCACTCACCGCGGCGTCCGTTTCGCAGGTAAACCCGCCCCTACAGGCTCGGTTCATCACCTACAACGAGGTTATCTCTCATGGCTACAATCGGATTCATCGGCACCGGCATCATGGGCAAACCCATGGCGCAGAACCTGCAGAAAGCCGGCCACACCCTGTTCCTCTCGGAGCACCACGACCCGGCCCCTGCCGACCTCCTGGCCGCCGGCGCCATCGCCCTGGCCAACCCGCAGGAAGTCGCGCAGGAAGCCGAGTTCATCATCGTCATGGTGCCGGACACCCCGCAGGTCGAAGAAGTGCTGTTCCGCGACAACGGCGTGGCGAGCGGCGTCGGCGCCGGCAAGGTGGTGATCGACATGAGTTCGATCTCCCCCACCGCCACCAAGGCCTTCGCCGAGAAGATCAAGGCTACCGGTGCCGCCTACCTGGACGCCCCGGTATCCGGCGGCGAAGTCGGTGCCAAGGCCGCGACCCTGTCGATCATGGTCGGTGGCTGCCCGAACGCCTTCGAACGCGCCCTGCCGCTGTTCCAGTCCATGGGCAAGAACATCACCCGCGTCGGCGGCAACGGCGACGGCCAGACCGCCAAGGTGGCCAACCAGATCATCGTCGCCCTGAACATCCAGGCCGTGGCCGAAGCCCTGCTATTCGCCGCCCGCAACGGCGCCGATCCGGCCAAGGTGCGTGAAGCGCTGTCCGGCGGCTTCGCCGGCTCGAAGATCCTCGAAGTGCACGGCGAGCGCATGATCAAGGGCACCTTCGACCCGGGCTTCCGCATCAGCCTGCACCAGAAGGACCTCAACCTGGCGCTGTCCGGTGCCCGCGAGCTGGGCCTGAACCTGCCCAACACCGCCAATGCCCAGCAGGTGTTCAGCACCTGCGCGGCCCTCGGCGGCAGCGGCTGGGATCACTCCGCCCTGATCAAGGGGCTGGAGCACATGGCCAACTTCAATATCCGCGGCGAGTAACACAGCGCCCTCTCCCCCGCCCCCTCTCCCGTAAACGTGAGAGGGGAGATAAGCAGCTTGGCGTTGCACGGATTTTCGGCGTACGCCAAACAAGTCCCCTCTCCCACTTGTGGGAGAGGGTCAGGGAGAGGGGCTTTGCTGTTCGCCCACCCTTTCGACCTTCCTGGCAGGAGGTGTCACGGCCCGATTGCCAGGTTGGTCGATTCCATTCCCCAGGCGCTGCCAGGCGGCGCCTGGGGAATGGAATCGATCCAGCATCACCCTGACGGACATGCCGCGCAGGCACCCCGGCTCATCGACTCCTACGCGGCCTGCCCGCCTCCCTCATCCGGCGCCTCGCGCCACCTGCTCCCGCCAGGAGAAGGCCATGAAGAAAGGCGTCGCTGCGCGACTCTCAAGCCAAGACCAAGAGAACACCGCCATGACCTTCGATCCGCAACGCCTGCTGCGCGACCTGTTCGCCACCGCCATCGCCGCCGCGCATCCGCGCCAGGTGCTGGCCGACCACCTGCCCGCCGACCGCAGCGGCCGCGTCATCGTCATCGGTGCCGGCAAGGCGGCTGCGGCCATGGCCGAGGTCATCGAGCAGGAGTGGCAAGGCGAGGTGAGCGGCCTGGTGGTGACTCGCTACCAACACGGCGCCGAGTGCAAGAAGATCGAAGTGGTGGAAGCCGCCCACCCGGTGCCGGACGACGCCGGCGAGCGCGTAGCGCGTCGCGTGCTGGAGCTGGTGTCCAACCTCTCGGAAGACGACCGGGTGATCTTCCTCCTCTCCGGCGGCGGCTCCTCGCTGCTGGCCCTGCCGGCGGCGGGCATCTCGCTGACCGACAAGCAGGCGATCAACAAGGCGCTGCTGAAATCCGGCGCCACCATCGGCGAGATGAACTGCGTGCGCAAGCATCTCTCGGCGATCAAGGGCGGCCGTCTGGCCAAGGCCTGCTGGCCGGCCACCGTCTACACCTACGCCATCTCCGACGTGCCCGGCGACGAAGCCACGGTGATCGCGTCCGGCCCCACCGTGGGCGACCCGACCACCTCGGCCGAGGCCCTGGCGATCCTCGCGCGCTACGCCATAGACATCCCGAGCAACGTGCGCAGCTGGCTGCAGGACCCGCGCTCGGAAACGGTCAAACCGGGTGATCCGGTACTCGCCCGCAGCCACTTCCAGCTGATCGCCACCCCGCAGCAGTCGCTCGACGCCGCTGCCGCCAGGGCCGAGGCGGCTGGCCTGCCGGTGCTGATCCTCGGCGACCTGGAAGGCGAATCGCGCGACGTGGCCAAGGTGCACGCAGGTATCGCCCGCCAGGTGCAGCTGCACGGCCAGCCGATCAAGCCGCCGTGCGTGATCCTCTCCGGTGGCGAAACCACCGTGACCGTGCGCGGCAACGGGCGCGGCGGGCGCAACGCCGAGTTCCTCCTCAGCCTCACCGACAGCCTCAAGGGCCTGCCTGGTGTCTATGCGCTGGCCGGCGACACCGACGGCATCGACGGCTCCGAAGACAACGCCGGCGCCATCATGACGCCCTACAGCTATGCCCGTGCCGGCATCAAGGGCCTGTCGGCCCGCGACGAACTGGACAACAACAACGGCTACGGCTACTTCGCCGCCCTCGACGAGCTGATCGTCACCGGGCCAACCCGTACCAACGTCAACGATTTCCGCGCTCTCCTGATTCTCGAGGCCCCAACCCAATGAACGCTGACAAGAAAGTGAAGATCCTCGCCACCCTCGGCCCGGCGATTCGCGACGCCGCCCATATCCGCCAGCTGGTGGAGGCCGGGGTCAACCTGTTCCGTCTCAACTTCAGCCACGGCGAACATGCCGATCATGCCCAGCGCTACCAGTGGGTACGCGACGTGGAGCGCGAGCTGAATCAGCCCATCGGCATCCTCATGGACCTGCAGGGGCCGAAACTGCGCGTCGGCCGCTTTGCCGAAGGCAAGGTGCAACTGGTCAACGGCCAAAGCCTGCGCCTGGATCTGGACGCCACGCCCGGTGACGCCAGCCGGGTCAACCTGCCCCATCCGGAAATCATCGAGGCCCTGCGGCCGGGCATGAGCCTGCTGCTGGACGACGGCCGCCTGCGCCTGAAGGTGACCGGCAAGCAGCGCGACGCCGTGGACACCTGCGTGGTGGCCGGTGGCGAGCTGTCCGACCGCAAGGGCGTCAACGTGCCCGAGGCCGTGCTGCAGCTGTCGCCGCTGACCGAGAAGGACCGCCGCGACCTGGCCTTCGGCCTGGAGCTGGGCGTGGACTGGGTGGCGCTGTCGTTCGTGCAGCGCCCCGAGGACATCATCGAAGCCCGCGAACTGATCGGTGGCAAGGCCTTCCTCATGGCCAAGATCGAGAAACCCTCGGCCGTCACCCACCTGGAAGACATCGCCAGGCTGTGCGACGCCATCATGGTCGCGCGCGGCGATCTGGGCGTGGAAGTGCCGGCGGAGAACGTGCCGCGCATCCAGAAAGACATCGTGCGCACCTGCCGTCAGCTCGGCCGCCCGGTGGTGGTGGCCACGCAGATGCTCGAGTCCATGCGTTTCTCCCCGGCGCCGACCCGCGCCGAAGTCACCGACGTGGCCAACGCCGTGGCCGAGGGCGCCGATGCGGTGATGCTGTCGGCAGAAACCGCCTCCGGCGACTATCCGCTGGAAACCGTGCAGATGATGAGCAAGATCATCCGCCAGGTGGAGAGCGGCCCGGACTACCAGAGCCAGCTCGATGTCGGCCGTCCGCAGGCCGAAGCCACTGCCAGCGATGCCATCAGCTGCGCCATTCGCCGCATCAGTTCGATCCTCCCGGTCGCTGCGCTGGTCAACTACAGCGAGTCCGGCGCCAGCAGCCTGCGCGCCTCGCGGGAACGGCCGAAAGCCCCGATCCTGAGCCTGACGCCGAGCCTGACCACCGCCCGCCGCCTGACCGTGGCCTGGGGCATCTACTCGGTGGTCAACGAACGCCTGCGCAAGGTCGAGGAAGTCACCAGCACCGCCCTGGAGATCGCCCAGGCCCAAGGCATGGCCAAGCGTGGCGAGACAGTGGTGATCACCGCCGGCGAACCCTTCGGCCAGCCAGGCAGCACCAACAGCCTGAGGATCGAAACGCTGCATTGAGGCGTAGCCCGGATGAAATCCGGGAATGCCCCAGCCTCCCGTCCGGGATTCCAACCGGGCTACGCACCGCGCCGGCGCCCCTCTCCCGCGTACGGGAGAGGGACTGGGGGAGACAGCTCTCTTGGCACATCGATCATGCTTCCACTGACAACTGCCTACCCCGCCCTGCAGAGCCTGCGCGCCCTGCTCAGCGGCTTCGCCCAGATATTCCTCCAGCAGCACCCAGGATGTGGCCTGCTGGTGCTGCTGGCCGTCCTCATCGGCGCGCCGGAACTGCTCGCCGGCGCCCTGCTCGGCGGTCTGACCTCGACCCTGGTCGCGCAGCGCCGCGGTTACCCGCCCGCGGACATCGCCATCGGCCTGTACGGCTACAACGGCATCCTGCTCGGCCTGCTGCTCAGCCTGAAACTGCCCTGGACACCACTGCTGCCCGTGCTGATCGTCACCAGCGCCGGCCTTTCCAGCCTGTTGCTGGCCCCCTGGATGCAGCGCATGCGCCAACAGGGCTGGCTACCGGCCTTCACCTTCCCCTTCGTGCTGCTGGGCTGGTTGCTCCTGGCGCTGACGGCCCAGCTGCAATGGCCGACCGACACACCACCAGCGCCCCCCGGTATGCCTGAGCTGAACGCGCCGCAGCTGCTGCTGGCCGTGCTGCGCGGCCTCGGCCAGGTCATCTTCCTCGACTCGCCACTGGCCGGACTGTGCCTGTTGCTCGGCCTGCGTCTGGCCGATGGCCGTGCGGCCTTCTGGGCGCTGCTCGGTTCGAGTGGCGGACTCACCCTGGCAGTCACCCAGGGCTGGCCCGACGAGGGGGCACTGGCCGGCCTGTTTGGTTACAACGCCAGCCTCGCGGCCATCGCCCTGGCCCAGGTGCACCGCAGCCCGCTGGCACCGGCAGCGGGCATCCTCCTCGCCCTGATCCTGCAGCCGGGTTTCAGCGCCGTCGGGCTGCCGGCCCTGACCATGCCGTTCATCCTGACCTGCTGGCTGATCAGAGTCGGCGCACAAAGCTGGCAACGCGCAGTGAAGGACAGCACACCGACAGGTTAATATCGCGCCATGAGCCGCTCAGGGAACCCCAGGATCATGGACAGACGCACACTCGGCCTCGGCCTGCTGCTGGCTGCAGCCACGGCCAGCGCAGAAACCAGCCCCAGCCTGATCGGCCCGGTCAGCGATATCCTCGTCAGCGAGGATCGCAGCGGCCCACAGCAGGAGGGCTGCCAGACGTTCACCGTCAGCGCGGCGATGGTCGCCGACTTCCTGCGCCACGCCATCCTCATCACGCCGCGCCAGGAACACGACTGGTACCTCTACGGCCCCTGCCAGGCGCACGGCACCTTGCGCACGCGCTACGGGGAATGGCAGTGGCAGTTGCTCAACCTGGGCACGGCACGCATCACCGCAGTGACCGGTGACAGCTTCATCCTGGCCGACCCACGGGAGGAGTCGTCGCTGGCGGGGGAATGAGCGCCCGCCCAGCGAGACGCTGCTGCACTCACAGAGACAATGGCACAACGAACGGACCGTCCGACCTCGTGCCCACGCCCCCAGAGACAACGAACAGTATGGATACCAAGCGACTCAAAGAGACCAGCAAGTTCCTCAGCTATGTGCTCAGGCATGAGCCGCAGGCAATCGGCCTGCAGCTCGATTGCGAGGGCTGGGCGAACATTGAATCATTGATAGCTGGCGCCGCCAGGGATGGGCGGGTGCTGGATATCGCCCTGATCCGGACGGTGGTCAGCAGCAGCGACAAGAAGCGCTTCAGCCTCTCTGATGACGGGCTGAGCATACGTGCCGTGCAGGGACACTCGACCGCAAGCGTGAACCTGCAGCACGTGGAAAAGGAACCACCGGAGTTCCTCTACCACGGCACGGCCACACGCTTTCTGCAGTCGATCAGGCAACAGGGCTTGATCCCGGGCGCACGCCACCATGTGCATCTGTCACAGGAGATCGCAACCGCCATTGCAGTCGGCCAGCGTTATGGCAAGCCTGTGCTACTGAAGATCGAGGCCCGACGCATGCACCAACAGGGCTTCACCTTCTTCCATGCGGAGAATGGCGTCTGGCTGACGGCTCAGGTCCCCACGCCATTTATCCGGGAGGGTGAGCCGGACAACCTGTGAACGGGCAACGGCAGACGCCTGTAAACGCTCTGCCGGCCTGAAGGCCGATGCGAGATCAATCGGCGGCCCTCGACTTCGCCATGAGTTCACGAAGCTTCTTCTCGGCCCACTCGCAATCCCTCTGCTGCTGGTCACCTACCGGTCGGCTGCACGCGGTCAGAGGGTCTGCGGGCATGGCTTGGCGCTTGAGCGCATTCGGGCCGGCCAGGCGCGCCAACAACACGCCCCCCACGATAATCACCAGCCAGAGCAGAAACATCTTCCAGTTGATGACACTGACCAGGCGTGCGACGGGGATCAGCCACGCGTAAGGCAGGGCCCCTCGCGTCACCCGGTGCAGAAAACAGAGACTGGCTACAAACACCAGCGTGCCCAACAGCAGCGTGATGGCCATGGGGGCGTGCTGCGCCCAGGCACTGACCAGCACGGCGAAAACAGCCGCCGGCATGACATGCCGCAACATCAGCAGTCCGGAGCCTTGCCTGAACATCGCGGGCGGGACAAGAAAGCGGCTTCCCCATACATCCGGATGAGCCAACTCACGTGCCAACCACGCCCATGCCCGCCTCAGCTGGCTCAGAATGACCGTCATGAAGCTACTGGCGATCAGAGCGAGCGCCAGCCCCTGATACATCGAAGTCTCACCTCCCGACTGCGCCTGGTGCAGCTGATCGACCATCAACACTACCGAGATGATCAGCCAGGCATACAGGATGGCCCAGCCGCCCCAGTCCTGGTGTCTCCACTGGCGCCAGTTGGCAACGTATTCGACTCCCATGCGCTGCGGAATGTGCGGCTGGCGTCGTTCGACCTCACGTGCCAGGTGCTCGCAGGCAGCCCAGTCGGCCGGTTCGAAGCGGTCGGCCATCTTCCGGCGCTTCGCATCGCTCATGGGTTTGAACAGGAACCAGCACGCGCGCTCTTTCGGCTGCTGCGGTGACGGCAGCGCAAGCTGACTCAACAAGGTTTTCCACATGGAGGTATAAGCGAGGTGGTCAGCCAGGCGCTCCCAGCGCTCAGGGTCACAAGGCAGGAATCCATCCCTGTCGTTCCAGCCAAACAATGCCGACATCTGCCTGAGCAGATCAGGTGAGCCGTGCTGGTAACACTCCAGCACGGCAATCAGGCCCTGCTGCAACTGACTGTTGAGCTCGAGGGGCTGCATCCATTTCTGACACGCCAGCGCCTCGACGTTTTCATAGAGTACGGCTTCGGTGACCGTAGGCAATTGCTCCCAGAGCAGGGTCAGCTCGTGCTCGAGCAGGCGCTGCGCCAGCTGGGCCATGGCGGTGGCCGGAAGATAATGGGGCTGCCACGGTGTCAGCCAATTCAGGTGTTCGACGGCCCATCTGATGAGTTCGATCGCCCTCGCACCAGACAACTGACTGCGGCGCAGCAACTCGAGCTGCAACACCTCCTCCTGATGCATCTCACGTGCCTGTGCCAATGCCTCTGACATCGACCCACAGGTATCGGGCAAAGCACGCACCCTTTTCGCTTCGGCGCAATCCGGCTCCCCCGCCGGCTCAAGGCTGGAACGCGGCAGCGTGATATCCGAAGTCGCGTCCGTTGCCTTTTCCAGTACTGGCGTGGACGCGCCCTGACCGCGGCTGACCCACTCAAGGGCCTGTTCGTAAGCATCACGCAGACGCTGAAATGCCTCCGGGTCATCCTCAGGACGAAACTGCTTGAGCAATTGGGCGTAGCGGCGCTTGACGCTCCTGACGTCGGTCCCGGCATCGAGGTCGAACATATCGCTGGGCAGCATCGAACTCACCACTCCGCCTTGCGACTGTAGTCGACCTTGAACATGTCACTGACGCCCTTGAGCGAACCCGGCCAGGGCGATTTGCCGCTGCAGACGTGGCCGAGAAACAGCAGCGCCAGGGCGAACACAGCAAGCGCAAAGGCCCATCCACCCGTCCAGGGGTCGAACAGCGCAACGAGGCTGGCCAGCGCGGCGGCGGGTACACAATGACGCAAGACCAGCATGCCAGAGCCATCAGCATGCCAGGTCGCTGGCAGCAGCAAGCGACTCAAGGGAAGCTCAGCCCACAGCATGAACCGCGTCAGCCTGCTCCATCCCCTGACCAGGCTGGCGAGCAGCCCGACAATGGCCAGACTGGACATCAGGTTCGCCACCACAGCGCCTTGCAGCCCCTTGCCATGCCCCGCAATCTGAAGCAGATCATTGCCGTACAACATCCCCAGCAGCATGGCAGCGAAGAGCAACAGCCAGGCATAGCAAGCCGCAGCCGAGGCCCAGCGCCGTGGGCGCCAATCCTGCCAGCTCTGCCAGGCAGTAGCGCCGAGCTGTGCGGGCAGCTCGGGGTAGTCATGCCTGAGCCGCCCATCGAGCGCTTCGCAGGCCCACCAATCCTCCTCGACGAAACGGTCGACCAGGAGACGTCGCTCGATCGACGTCATGGGCTTGAGCAGAAGCCAGGCGGCGCGCTGCTCTGCACTCAGGGGCCACTTCTCGTTCAAGTGCTTGAGCAAGCGCTGCTTCACCGCCTGGTACTCACAACGCCTGTTCAGGCGCTCCCAGCGATCGAGCGGACAAGGCAACCGCCCCTGTTCCTCAATCCATCCCAAGCGGTCCGCCAGACGCTCGAAGAAAGCAGGAGACCACTGCTCAGTCTGCTCAAGCAGACGTAGCACGCCTTCCTGAAACTGCAGATTGCGCTCGAATGGCCGCAACCACTCGCTACGGGCCAGTTCGACCAGATGATCCAGAGCAGACCGCTCCGTTCCCGCCTGCAGCAGAGCCGTCGCCACCTGGAGCTCCTGGGCGAGCCACCTGTCAGCCAGTAGCTCCAGCTGGAGCTGCGGCAGGTAGTCGGCTTGCCAGGGCGACAACCAGTGCAGCCGCGCCATGGCCCAGCGAAGGATTTCACAGCCCTTCTCATCCAGAGAATTGCAGCGTGCGAGCAAATACAGCTGCAACTCTCGCTCAAGCTGCAAATCAGCTGCCTGCTGCAATGCCGCGTCCAGTGAGGGGGACGCCTCGACAAGACGAGCGACCTGCTCATGCAGGCTCGCCTGTTCCGCCTCGGCAGCAGCTTCCTGCCGAGGCGGCACGAATTCGGAAGGCGGCGCGGGGACGGCGGCGCCGTCACCACGCTGGGCAATGTCCAGAGCCAGCTCATACGCGTGGCGAAGGCGCTGGAAGGCGTCCGCGTCGTCGTCGGGCCGGGTGTCTTTCAGCAACTGGGCATAACGTCGCTTGATGCTACGTACGTCAGCATCCGCGCTCAGCCCCAACAGGGTCCAGGGGTGCATGTCAGTAGCCGCTCTCGATGCTATTCAGACGCGTCAGGAGTTCCGCGCGCGCCTCACGGATCTCGCGCTCGTCCTGACGCTCGAGCACCGCAGAAAAATGCCCGGCCAACACCCCTACATGCTCTCGCAGATCGCCCAGGCTCTCCTGGTACAGGCGCTCCAGTCTGGCCATCAGGGCACTGTTGACTTGCTGATCACGCGGATGGGTCTTGAGCGCCTGCAAAGCGCTGAAGCGTTCGGCAATCTCCTCCGGAGTCATGACTCCGGGATTGTTTTCGATCACCAGCGATTGGCTCTGCCCGGTCAGCAGGGTATCCACCTGGGCTTCGAGCAGGCCGTTGATGTCGTAGGTGAAGCGAATGTCCAGCGACACCTCGCCAGCCGGCCTGGGCGGAACCTCGACTTCCAGCTCCCCCAGGAAGATGTTATTGGCCACCAGCCGGCTCTCTCCCTGGAAGATGCGGACATTCACGTGCTTCTGCCCATCGCGAAGCGTCTGAACGCTCTTCACCCGACTGACAGGAACCACACAATTGCGCTCGATGATTGGCAGATAGTGCCCGTTCTGCAGCTGCCCACCGACATGGCTGGCTACCTCCACCCCAAGGCTGTATGGGCACACATCGGTGAGCACCACTTCCTCCAGCGTCGCATCACGAGCCTTGAGCGCCGCCTGAACTGCGGCACCCTGAGCGATCACTTCATCCGGGTTGAGGTGCATCGCGGGAAAGCGCCCAAACAGACTCGCCACCAACTTGCGCACCAGTGGCATACGCGTCGTGCCCCCCACCAGCAGCACCTCGTCAAGATCCGCCACTTTGATACGCGCATCGCGCAAGGCCCTCTCGATTGGCGCACGCAACCGCTCGAGCAACGGTTCACAGATTTCCAGCAGACGCTCCTGCGTCAGGGCCACAGTCCATTCACGCCCGTCCTCGCTCAGCTGGAACCTGGCCTCACTCTGCTGCCCAAGCGCGTGTCTGACACGCTGGGCCTCGCGCCGCAGACGATGGCGAATGGCAGGTCGCTGCGGATCGGGCAGCCCCTGAGCGGTCAATGCAACGACGACATGGGCCACTATCGCGTCATCGAAATCCTCGCCTCCGAGGAAGTTGTCGCCCGCACTGGCACGAACCTCCATCACGCCATCGAAAAGCTCCAGCACGGAGACGTCGAAGGTGCCACCGCCCAGATCGAACACCAGAAAAGAAGCATCACCCTTCTGATGCACGCCATAGGCCAGTGCAGCGGCAGTGGGTTCGTTGATCAACCTCTCGACCTTGAAACCAGCCAGTTCGCCAGCGATGCGTGTGGCCTTGCGCTGCGCGTCACTGAAGTAGGCCGGTACGCTGATCACGGCCTCGACAACGGGCTCGCCGTAGGCGCGTTCCACATCCTCCTTGAGACTGCGCAGCACCAGCGCCGAGAGTTCCTCGGGACGGAAGCTGTGCGACCCGAGCTGCGTACTGTGCGCACTGCCCATGTGCCGTTTGAACAGCGCAGTCGTGAGGTGAGGATGGGTTTGCAAGCGCTCGCGAGCGATATCCCCGACAACCAGCTGCCCCTCATCATCGAGCCCGACGACACTCGGGGTCAGCATACGCCCCAACGCATTGGGGACCAGTTTCGCCGCCCCGCCATCCCAGACGCTGACAAGACTGTTGGTTGTGCCTAGGTCGATTCCGATGATCATGCTGTTGCGCGGCCTCCGTGGCAGCCTGGCGGAGCCTCGGCCCCCGGATTGAATCGTGAATGTAGCGCCTGCAAGCCGGGGCTCTGCTCCGGGAGGCGTGATCAGAATGAAGCAATAAGTCCGACGCCGAAGCGAATCGAAAACAGCGGGAGAGGTTGGCCGGTCTCTACGCGCTGCGAGCACTGATGCGCCGGTAGCAGGCACGAATCGGCCGACCGCAGGTGCCAGGCACGAACAGGCAGTCGCTCATCGCACGGTGCCGATGAGCTGCCTGGCATAGATCCACTCGATGTTTCCGTAGGGAGCCAGATCGTTGAGGCGTCCGTACAGTTCGGCAGCCATGTCCGGGTCGCCTTCCACGTACCTGGCGTAGGCCATTCGATGAAACAGCACCTCACCCAGAGCGTCCTGCTGCTCAGTGCCCTTCAGAGCACTCAGGCCCTTGGCGATCTGGTCGCGGTTGAAATCCCCCTGCCACATCTGAATCAGCGCGCCGTAGTGCCCCGCATCGTTGGCGGCAGAGAACTCGACCTGCGCATCCAGCCAGGCGTCAGACACGGACTCGCCAGAGCGGGCCTTGATGTAGCTGTAGGTCAGCGCCACGTAGGCTGCGAGATCGTCTTCCGGCCCGGCAGGCTGAGTGCGAGAAAGCGCTCGTGCTGCATCCGACCAGCGTTCCAGCCTCATGTAGCAGAACGCTGCGACGATGTATTCCTGAGAGAGGTCGCCCTGGCCAGCAGCCATCTGCTCGGCAGACGGCGACTGCTCCAGCGCAAGCATCGGCACCAGAATGGCCAGCGCATCGGATGCCCTGTCCAGGCTGAACAGGATCGCAGCCTTGGTCGACAGCAGCTCTTGCTGCAGTTCGGCGTCGGGCGCCAGGGCAAGCGCCTTGTCGATGGCCTCCAGCGCCGGCTGTGACCTGCCGAGCGAGTCCAATGACTCAGCCTGGCTACGCAGAGCCAGAGCCAGCTCGCGATCGCCCGTGGCGAGCGTTTCAAGTCGCTGAGCCAGCGACAGCAACAGCTCGTTCATGTTCTCCAGCGGATTTGTCGCAGGCGTCGGCGGCTCTGCCTCCCTTCCTGCACAGCCAGCCAGCAGCACGACAGACAACAGCAATGTGCAGCCACGTATCCAGCCGATGAAACCCGACGCGCCAGGAGCGCCCTCGACCAGTGAACCAGAGTCACGCCTCATCAACACTATCCTTGTATGAAGACCTGCGATGGCAACGCGTTGCTTCACGCTCAACGGAGCGCAATGCGGAGGCGCGTGTCACCCATCCGTTGAACAGCAAAAAAACGGCGCCGAAAAACCGGCTCATGTTAGCTCATATGGCATCTTGCCACCAAGCGTGATTTGCTGGGTGGCGTCACGATTTCTGTCTCGTAAACGTCCACTTCCCCCCAGCAGCGGCCAGCAATCCTCGCCGTCCCTTGCCCTCTCCCCCCTTCCTGCCTAGGCTGTGCCCCTTTTCAGATTTCGGACATTGCCATGGACAATCGGCAGAGCTGGCGTCAGCGCCTGTACATCATCATCTTCGAGACCAGCACACCGGCAGCGCAGCGCTTCGACAACTGGCTGCTGGTGGCCATCCTCACCAGCCTGGTAGTGGTGATGCTCGACAGCATAGAGCGCTTCCACAACCAGTACGCCGGACTGTTCAGTGCGCTGGAGTGGTTCTTCACCGCACTGTTCGCGGCCGAATACGCCTTGCGCCTGTACTGCTCGCCCAAGCCGCTGCGCTATGCCTTCAGCTTCTTCGGCCTGGTCGACCTGCTGGCCGTGCTGCCGGCCATCCTGGCGCTGATGTTCGCCGACGCGCAGTACCTGATGATCGTCCGCGCGATCCGCATGGTGCGCATCTTCCGCGTGCTCAAGCTGCGCCATTACCTGACCCAGGCCAATTTCCTGCTGGTGGCGCTACGTGGCAGCAAACAGAAGATCATCGTCTTCCTGGTCAGCGTCTCTACCCTGGTCACGGTGTTCGGCGCGCTGATGTACGTGGTCGAAGGCCCGGCCCACGGTTTCACCAGCATCCCCACCAGCATCTACTGGGCAGTGGTGACGCTGACCACCGTGGGCTTCGGCGACATCACGCCGAAGACGCCGCTGGGGCAGATGCTGGCGACGATGGTGATGATCACCGGCTACTCGATCATCGCCGTGCCGACCGGCATCTTCACCGCGGAACTGGCCAATGCCATGCGCCAGGATGGCCAGATGGAGCACGACTGCCCGCACTGCCGCAAACCCCGCCATGAGCACAGCGCGGCGTTCTGCAACCGCTGCGGCGGACCGCTGTTCACGCGCTGCGATCCGGCCTCTTCAGCACCTCGCGACAGGCGTGAAACAGACTGAAGCAAAACCGATGGGCCAGCGCGTGGTCATAGAGTCGCCCGCTGGGCTATAAAGCCGCCTTTTTTACGCTGAAGGAAGCGCCATGGCCGTTACCACCAATGAAACCACGGCGCCTGCCAAGGCGGCGTGGATTGGCCTGATTCTCGGGCCACTGCTGCTGCTCGCCTGCCTGCTCACGGAGCCGCCTGCCGGACTCTCCAGTGCCGCCTGGGCCACCATCGGCCTGACCCTGCTGATGGCGACCTGGTGGTCTACCGAGGCCATCCCGATCCCTGCCACGTCGCTGCTGCCGATCCTGCTGATCCCGGCGCTGGGCATCGACAGCCTCAACGCCGCCAGCGCGCCCTACGCCAACCCGACCATCTACCTGTTCCTCGGCGGTTTCATCCTCGGCCTGGCCATGGAACGCTGGAACCTGCACAAGCGCATCGCGCTGATGACGCTGCTGGCCGTGGGCAGCAAGCCGAGCCGGCAGATCGCCGGCTTCATGCTGGCCACCGCCTTCCTCAGCATGTGGGTGAGCAACACCGCCACGACCATCATGATGCTGCCCATCGGCCTGTCGGTGGTAGCCATGCTTGCCGGCGAACGGGACTCCGGTGGCGCCGAGCGCGAGCGCTTCGCCACCGCACTGCTGCTGGCCATCGCCTACGCCGCCAGCATCGGTGGCATCGCCACGCTGATCGGCACGCCGCCGAACGCGTTGCTGGCGGCCTTCCTGGCCGAGAACTACGACGTGCAGATCGGCTTCGGCCAATGGATGCTGCTGGGCCTGCCAGTGGCGTTCGTGATGCTGGTGCTCACCTGGTGGTGGCTGACCCGTGGTGGCTTCAAGCTGGCCGGCCACGACAGCTCGCAGCTGATCCGCAGCGAGCTGGCCGAACTCGGCCCACTGAGTCGCGGCGAGAAGCTGGTGGCCCTGGTGTTCGTGCTCACCGCCCTGGCCTGGGTGTTCCAGCCGCTGATCGCCGACAAGTTACCCGGTGTCAACGACACCAGCATCGCCATCGCAGCCGCCATGGCCCTGTTCATCATCCCGGTGGACACCCGCAAGCGCGTGTTCCTGATGAACTGGGAAAGCGCCAGCAAGCTGCCCTGGGGCGTGCTGCTGCTGTTCGGCGGCGGCCTGTCGCTGGCCAGCGTGATTCGCAGCACCGGCCTGGCCGAGTGGATCGCGCAGAGCCTGGGGGCGCTGGGCGCCCTGCCGGTGATCGCGATGATCGGCGTGGTGGTCCTGGTGATCATCTTCCTCACCGAGGTGACCTCCAACACCGCGACCGCCGCCGCCTTCCTGCCGCTGCTCGGCGCCCTCGCCGTGTCCCAGGGCATGCCGGCGGAACTGCTGGCGATTCCCGCCGCCATCGCCGCCAGCTGCGCCTTCATGATGCCGGTGGCGACGCCACCCAACGCCATCGTGTTCGGCACCGGGCACATGAAGATCCAGTCGATGATCAAGGCGGGCTTCGCCCTCAATCTGTTCGGCGTGGTGCTGGTGACGCTGATCTGCTACCTGCTGGTAGGGCTGATCTGGGCGCACTGAGCCCGGCTCGCACAAACGAAAAACGGCGCCTGCGGGCGCCGTTTTCATGTGCGGGGACCGCCTGATCAGCGGTTCTGATAGTGGCGGAACAGCCCGGGCGGAATGCCACTGCTGTCGGTCGCCTGCCAGGGACCGGCCACGCGGGGCGACCAGCTCCAGCCACCGTCGAAGCGATAGAAGACGCGCTCACGGTAGTACAGGTCCCGCGCGCCTTCGACCACGTAGACCCCCAGCGCCGGGCTCCAGTGGCTTTTGACCCCGGGCGGCGGCGCATAACGCGGATGCGAGGGCTGCTGGACCGGCGGCAGATCGTCTATCGGTGTGTTCGGCTGCTGCAGCACGCAGCCGCTCAGACCGAATCCGAACAATGCCGCCAGCACCAGGCGCTTCATTGCACCTGCCCTTCGCGGCTGTCGATCAACAGCGTCTGGGTCTCACGCGCGGTGTTGGCCACCGGGCCGACCTGGCCCGTCCACTCGCCCTGGGTGGCGTTGCCGGCGCGGGACACGCGAGCCACCAGCTGTACCTGATCGAATCGGGAGATCTTCAGTTCCGGCATCATCGCGTCGACATCCGAAAGGCTGATCCGGGCCGGCAGGTCGGAGACCTTCAGGCGTTTGACCGCCAGCGGCATCGGCGGGCCGCTGAGGGCACGCGCGAAGACGAACACGGCATCATCCGGCTGCACGTTCTTCTGCACCTCGGGCGACAACGACACGCTGACCTCCAGCGCATGCACCTTGGCACCCGGTTCGGCGGCAGCACTGGCCTGCCCGGCATCGCCCATCTGCTCGCGAGCCCGCTCGATACCACCGACGATGGCGGCACGCGACGGGTCCTGCTCCGGCAGCACCGCGACCAGGCGCTCCCAGTAGCGTACGGCATCCGCATAGCGCTGGCTTTCGTAGGCCGCGATGCCCAGCAGCCCCAGGCTGGTCACTTCCTGCGGATCGCCCTTGAGCGCCTCGTCGGTGAGCGCCTGCAGACGCTCGCTCCATTGCTTGCCTTCGGCGAAGTACAGCGCCTGCGCCCACTGGCCAAGCAGCTCCGGCGCACGCCCGGCCAGGTTCACCGCCTGTTCGAACGCCTTGGCGGCGTCGCCTGCACGCTCCTGCGCCATGTAGGTACGTCCGAGGAAGTACCAGGCCTCGGCGGACTGCGGCTGCTCCTTGACCGCCTGCTCCAGGCGCGCGGTCATTTCCTCGATGCTCTGCGGCTGCTGGGCGGCCAACAGCCGCGTCTGCGCAAGCTCGTCGATGGCGCCCCAGTGCAGGTACAGGCCGACACCCAGCACGGGCACCAGCAAGGCGGCGAACAGCGGAATCTTGCCGCCCAGCACGCTGCTGCGGCGCTGCACGCCCTCGGTGTCGTCCAGCAGTTCGCGGGCAGCTTCGGCACGGCCGGCCTCGAGCTGCGCGTCGTCGAGCACACCTGCCTGGCGCTGGGATTCCAGCTCCTGCAGGCGCTCCTGGTACAGGGTGACGTTGAGCGCGGTGCGGTCTTCTTCGGCCTGCAGCTTGCGGATGCGCAGCACAGGAATGAGCAGAAACGCCAGGGCAGTCAGCAACAGCAGCCCGGCGGGCAACCAGAAATCGATCATCGGTCTTTCTTGTCCTGAGAAGCTTGGTCGAGCAGCGCGGCGAGTCGCGCCTGCTCATCAACGGAGAGGCCTGCGTCGGCACGGTCCTTCTGCTGGCCACGGCGGCGCAGCACGATCACGCCGAGCACCACGAAGCCGATCAGCAGCAACCCGGCCGGGCCGTACCAGAGCAGCAAGGTGCGGCTGGTCACGGGGGGGTTGTAGAGCACGAAGTCGCCATAGCGGGCGACCAGAAAGTCGATGATCTGTGCGTCCGTCTTGCCCGCCTCGACCATCTGATAGACCTCGTCGCGCAGGTCCATGGCAATCGGCGCGTTGGAGTCGGCGATATTCTGGTTCTGGCACTTCGGACAACGCAGCTCTTCCACCAGGGTGCGGTAGCGCTGACGCTCCGCCTCGCTGGCGAACTCGTAGGTATCGATGGCCGCATGGGCCACGGCCACCAGGCCCAATGCCAGGCCGGCAGCAAGCAACAGACGCTTCATGGCCGGGCCTCATCGACGAGTTGCTGATAGATCGGTGCCAGTTGCTCGCGCCACACGCGCTCGTCGATGGTGCCGACGTACTTGTGGCGAATGATGCCCTTGGCATCGACGAAGAAGGTTTCCGGCGCGCCGTAAACGCCCAGGTCGAAGCCCAGGCTGCCCTTGGCATCCTCGATGTTGAGCTGGTAGGGGTTGTGCAGTTCGCGCAGCCACTTCTGTGCGGGCTCGCGCTGGTCCTTGTAGTTCACCCCGTGGATCACCACGCCGGCCTCGGCCAGCTTGTTCAGCACCGGATGCTCGTGGCGGCACGACGGACACCAGGTGGCCCAGACGTTGACCAGGGCCGGTTTGCCCTTGATATCGGCCTCGCTGATGGCGCGCTCGGGGTCCTCCAGCGACGGCAGGCTGAAGGCCGGGAACGGCTTGCCGATCAGCGCCGAGGGCAATTCCGACGGATCGAGGAACAGGCCACGATAGAGGAATACGGCAATCGCCAGGAACGCCAGCAGCGGCAACAGCATCAGTAGACGTTTCATGCGCTGGCCTCCTGCAGACCCAGTACCTCGCGCACGCGGGTGCGCACCTTGATCCGGTAGCGTTTGTCCGCGGCAGCCAGGAAGCCGCCGAAGGCCATCAGCAGGCCGCCCAGCCAGATCCAGCGCACGAACGGCTTGATGTGCACGCGAACGGCCCAGGCGCCCTGCTCCAGCGGCTCGCCGAGGGCGACGAAGAGATCGCGGGTGAACCCGGCATCGATGCCCGCCTCGGTCATGGTCGCCTGCTGCACGGTGTACAGACGCTTCTCGGGATACAGCACCTTGACCTCGCGCTCGCCGTCGAAGACGCGCACCGTGCCCTTGTCGGAGATGAAGTTCGGGCCCTCATGATGCACGGCACCGTCGAACTGGAAGCGGTAGCCGGCCAGCTCCACCGAGTCACCCGGCGCCATGCGCAGGTCACGCTCGTAGCTGCCCAGGCTGGTCAGCACCACACCGAGGGCGCATACGGCGAAACCGAAATGCGCCAGCTGCATGCCCCAGTAGCTGCGGCCCAGGCTCGGCAGGCCCTTGAGCAGGCCCTTGTGGCGGGTCTTGTCGAGGATGTCGCGCACCCCCGCGAGGATCACCCAGAAGGCCAGCACGCACACAGCCAGCACCGCCCAGTGGAAATCGCCGTGGACGAAGGTGGCAATGGCCGCCAGCACCACGCTGGCCACCAGCACCGGGGTCAGCATGCTGCCCAGCCACTTCAGCGGCGTATCCTTCCAGCGCACCAGCACGCCGACGCTGATCACCGCCATCAGCAGCGCCATCAGCGGCAGAAACAGCGCGTTGAAATACGGCGGGCCGACCGACAGCTTGGCGCCGGTCAGGGCATCGAGCACCAGCGGGTACAGCGTACCGAGCAGGATCATCGCGGCGGACACCACCAGCACGATGTTGTTGACCAGCAGCAGCGTCTCGCGCGACCACAGGCCGAAGCCGACCTGGCTCTTGACCACCGGCGCGCGCACGGCGAACAGCGCCAGCGATCCGCCGACCACCACCAGCAGGAAGGCGAGGATGAACACGCCCCGCTCCGGGTCGGTGGCGAAGGCGTGCACCGAGGTCAGTACACCGGAGCGCACCAGGAAGGTCCCCAGCAGGCTCAGGGAGAAGGCCGCGATGGCCAGCAGCACCGTCCAGCTCTTGAACACGCCACGTTTCTCGGTCACCGCCAGCGAGTGGATCAGTGCGGTGCCCACCAGCCAGGGCATGAAGGAGGCGTTCTCCACCGGGTCCCAGAACCACCAGCCGCCCCAGCCCAGTTCGTAGTAGGCCCACCAGCTGCCCAGAGCGATACCGATGCCGAGGAAGGCCCAGGCAACGATGGTCCAGGGCCGCGACCAGCGTGCCCAGGCCGCGTCCAGCTTGCCGCCGAGCAGCGCGGCGATGGCGAAGGAGAAGGCCACCGAGAAACCGACGTAGCCCATGTACAGCATCGGCGGATGCACGATCAGGCCGAAGTCCTGCAACAACGGGTTGAGGTCGCGGCCGTCGATCGGCGCATTCGGCAGCAGGCGCTCGAAGGGGTTGGAGGTGATGATCAGGAACAGCAGGAAGCCGACGCTGATCATGCCCATCACGGCCAGCACGCGGGCGAGCATCTCCTCCGGCAGATGCCGCGAGAAGATCGAGACGGCGAAGGTCCAGCCAGCGAGGATCAGCGCCCACAGCAGCAGGGAACCCTCGTGAGCGCCCCATACGGCACTGAACTTGTAGTACCAGGGCAGCGCGGTGTTGGAGTTGCTGGCGACGTAGGCGACGGAGAAGTCGTCGACCATGAAGGCGTAGGTCAGGCACAGGAAGGAGAACAGCAGGAAGGCGAACTGACCCCAGGCAGCCGGCTGCGCCAGGCTCATCCACTGGTGGTCACCGCGCCAGGCGCCGATCAGCGGCAGCGTCGCCTGCACCAGGCACAGGCACAGCGCCAGGATCATCGCCAGATGGCCGAGCTCGGGGATCATTGCGCACGCTCCTGCTGATAGCCCTGTTTGGCGGCCTTGGCCTCATCGTGTTTCTGCATCATCCCGCTCTTTTCCAGCGCCTGCATGACTTCAGGCGGCATGTAGTTCTCGTCGTGCTTGGCCAGCACCTCGTCGGCCACCAGCACGCCGTCTTCGTTGACCCGACCCAGGGCAACGATGCCCTGCCCTTCGCGGAACAGGTCCGGCAGGATGCCGTGGTAGCGAATGGTCACGCCGTGAGCGCCGTCGGTGACGACGAAGTCCACTTGCAGCGAATCCGCCGAACGCTTCACCGAGCCCTCTTCCACCAGACCACCGGCGCGGATGCGGGTATCGACCGGCGCCTCGCCGGCCGCGATCTGCGTCGGGGTGTAGAACAGGTTGATGTTCTGCTGCAGCGCGCTCAGCGCCAGGGCGACGGCGATGCTGACGCCACAGAGAATGGCCAGGACGATGTACAGACGTTTCTTGCGAACCGGATTCACTTCGACTTCTCCCGGCGCAAACGGCGCGCCTCGTCTTGCAGATAACGGCGGCGTGCCAGGATCGGCAGCACCACATTCAACGCCAGGACGACCAGGCTGATGCCATAGGCGCTCCAGACGTAGGCGCCATGGGTGCCCATGGCGAGAAACTCGGAGAACGACGCGAAACTCATGCCTTGCCCTCCACCAGTGCCTGCACTTCAGCCTTGACCCAACTGCTGCGGGCCTCGCGTTTGAGCACTTCCAGGCGCATGCGATAGAGCAGCACGGCGCCGAAGAAACAGTAGAAACCCAGCACCGCGAGCAGCAACGGCAGCCACATCTCGACTGGCATCGCCGGTTTCTCGGTGATCTTGAAGGTCGCGCTCTGGTGCAGCGAGTTCCACCACTCGACCGAGTACTTGATGATCGGAATGTTGACCACGCCGACGATGGCCAGCACGGCGCAGGCCTTGGCGGCGCTGTCGCGGTTGCTGATGGCGTTGCCCAGGGCGATGACGCCGAAGTAGAGGAACAGCAGGATCAGCATCGACGTCAGGCGCGCGTCCCAGACCCAGTAGGTGCCCCAGGTCGGCTTGCCCCAGATGGCGCCGGTGATCAGCGCGATGGCCGTCATCCAGGCGCCGACCGGCGCGGCCTGTTGCAGGGCGACATCGGCCAGCTTCATCTTCCAGACCAGCCCGACCAGGCCGGCGATGGCCAGCATGACGTAGATGGACTGGGCCAGGAAGGCCGCAGGAACGTGGATGTAGATGATGCGGAAGCTGTTGCCCTGCTGGTAGTCCGGCGGCGCGAAGGCCAGGCCCCAGACCAGGCCGACGGCGATCAGCAGCAGCGCCGCGACGCTCAGCCAGGGCAGCCAGCGGCCGCTCATCTCATAGAACCACTTGGGCGAACCCCACTTGTGAAACCACGTCCAGTTCATTCAGTCGACTCATCATCTGTAACGTGGCCCGGACTGCATCCGGGCTACGCATCACGGTTCGTTCTTATTCGCCGACGCTGATGGTCAGGCCAGCGGCAATTGCAAAAGGTGTCAGCGTCACCGCCAGGGCAGTGAGGCTGGCCAGCCACAACAGGTGGCCGCCAGCCGGCAATCCTTGCAAGGCCGCCTGCAGAGCCCCGCTGCCGAGAATCAGCACCGGGATGTACAGCGGCAGAATCAGCAGCGCCAGCAACAACCCGCCGCGCTTGAGACCTACGGTGAGGGCTGCGCCCACCGCGCCGAGCAGGCTCAGCACCGGCGTGCCGAGCAACAACGACAGCAGCAGGACCGGCAGGCAGCGCCCGGGCAAACCGAGCATCAGGGCCAGCAGGGGCGCCAGCAACACCAGCGCCAGGCCGCTAAACAGCCAGTGTGCCAGCACCTTGGCCAACACCAGAAGAGGCAGGGGGTGCGACGAAAGGACCCACTGCTCCAGCGAGCCGTCCTCGAAATCACTGCGGAACAGCCCGTCCAGCGAGAGCAGCACGGCCAGTAGCGCCGCTACCCAGAGCAGGCCGGGAGAAAGGGTTTGCAACAATTGCGTCTCCGGCCCGACCGCCAGGGGGAACAGGGCGATGACGATGGCGAAGAACACCAGCGGGTTGGCCAGGTCGGATGGGCGACGGGCCAGCAGGCGCATCTCGCGGCTGAGCAGTTGCGTGAAGACATTGCTCATGCGGCCTGCTGCCCCAGATCGAGTTCGCGGTAGGCGGCCGGCTTGTGCGCGAGGCTGTGGTGGGTGGTCAGCACCACCACGCCGCCCTGCTCGCAGTGGCGCGCCAGATGTGCCTCCAGTTGCGCCACGCCATGCTTGTCCAGGGCGGTGAACGGCTCGTCGAGCACCCACAGCGGCGGCGTGTCGGGCAGATACAGCCGGGCCAGGGCCACGCGGCGCTGCTGCCCGGCGGACAGGGTGTGGCAGGGCACGTCCTCGAAACCACGCAGGCCTACCGCCTCCAGCGCCTGCCAGATCGCCTCGCGGTCGGCCGCACGATGCAGGGCGCACAGCCAGGCCAGGTTCTCCTCGGCAGTCAGCAAGCCCTTGATACCGGCCGCGTGGCCGATCCACAGCAGGTCATGCGCCAGTTCGCTGCGTTGCTGCGCCAGCGCCCGCCCCTGCAACAGGATGTCGCCCGCCGTCGGCTGCCGCAGGCCTGCCAGCAGGCGCAGCAGGCTGGTCTTGCCGCTGCCGTTGGGGCCGCTGATCTGCAGCATGTCCCCGGCCTGCAGGGCGAAATCCAGATGCTCGAACAACATGCGCCAATCCCGCTCACAGCTGAGCGCTACGGCTTCGAGAAAGGGAACGGTACGGGTCATCGATACCTGGCAGGGTTAAAGTAGGCAGAGTCCAGGCCGCTATACTGACGCGAGCCGGAAGTACGGTGCGGAACGGGGCGGCATTATACATGTCGCATCACTGTCCCCGCAGTCAGCATTTTCGACAGGTTGTTAACAGACTTTCGACCAAGAGCCCAGATGAGCGAAATCAGCAGCCCACGTCCGCTTCCCTCCTCGCCACCGGTGATTCGCAGCACGGTGACGGCCGCTGACCTGGCCGTGCGCCTGCTGCAGCCGCTGGAAGGCATGCTGGCCGCAGGCGAAAGCGCCAAGGCCGAGGTGGTCGCCATCCGTGAGCAGGCGCAGAGCTTCCAGCTGCTGCTCAAGCTGACGCTCGATGGCGGCAAGCAGACCACCCTGCAGGCGGAAAGCCCACGGCCACTGGCGCAGGGCAGCGCGCTGCTGGTGACGGCGCTGTCGGACACCCGCCTGGCCCTGGCGCTGCAGGCCGGCGGCGACAAACCGCTGACCAGCCTGGACCTGCAGCAGCTGCCCCTGGGCACGCTGGTGCAGGGCAAGGTCGTCAGCCGCGACGCGCTGCCGACGCAGAACGCCCAGCCGGTCTATCGCCTGCTGGTGAACCTGCTCAACACACCGCTGGCTGGCAGCCAGCTGGCCCTGGACAGCCCGCTGGAGCTGCCCCTCGGCAGCCTGCTCAGCGCCCAGGTGCAGGGCAGCCAGAGCCTGGCCTTCCTGCCGCTGAGCGGCCGGCTGGACCAGCTGGTGCTGGGCCAGCAACTGGCCGCGCAACAGAACCGCCAGGCGTCCCTGGAAGGCCTGTTCAAAGGCCTGCAGAACCTCAGCGCCGGGGACGACGCCCTGCGTGGCAGCATCGACAAACTGCTCGGCGCCCTCCCCGACAGCAGTCAGCTGAGCACCGCCAAGGGCCTGGCACAGGCACTGGAAAGCAGCGGCGTACTGCTTGAAGCCAAGCTGCTGCAAGGCCTGACCGCCGCCCTGCCCCAGGACCTCAAGGCCAACCTGCTGCGCCTGATCGCCCAGCTCATGCCGCAGCTGCCAGGCGGCGCAGGCACGCTGGCCGGCCTGCAGAACGCCCTCAACCAGAACCTGCCCACGTTGGCCCGACAGCTGCTTGGCGTGAACGCCACCGGCGGCTCCGCACGCCAGCAGGCGCTGACCTTCCCCCTGCCCTCGCGGCTGCTGCAGAACATGGACGGCGAAGCCGATCTGGAAACCCTGTTGAAGCTCGCCGCTGCCGCCGTATCGCGGCTGCAGACGCACCAGCTGTCGAGCCTGGCGCAGACCCAGGTGGACGCCAACGGCAACCTGGTCACCACCTGGCAGCTGGAGCTGCCCATGCGCCACCAGCAGGAGGTGATCCCCTTGCAGGTCAAGTTGCAGCGCGAGGACAGCGGCAAAGCGGAGAAAGCTGAGCGGAAGGACACGCTGTGGAAGGTCGAGCTGGCGTTCGAGCTGGACCACCTCGGCCCGCTGCAGGTACGCGCACAGTTGCTGCGCGGCAGCCTGTCCAGCCAGCTGTGGGCCGAACGCGCCGATACCACCCAGCTGATCAACGCCGAACTTGGTCATCTGCGTGAGCGCCTGCAGGCCGCCGGCCTGGAGGTCGGCGAACTGGCCTGCAGCCAGGGCATGCCGCCACAAGGCCCGAAAACCTCGCTGGAACAACGCTGGGTGGATGAAACCGCATGAGCCGCAAGACACAGCCCGAGCCACGCCAGGCGATCGCCCTCAACTACGACGGACAGAGCGCCCCCGTGCTCAGCGCCAAGGGCGACGACGAGCTGGCCGAAGCCATACTCGCCATCGCCCGCGAATACGAAGTGCCGATCTACGAGAATGCCGAACTGGTGCGCCTGCTCGCGCGCCTGGAGCTGGGGGACGCCATTCCCGAGACGCTGTATCGCTGCATCGCCGAGATCATCGCCTTCGCCTGGTACCTGCAGGGCAAGACACCCGCAGGCTTCGACCCGGATGCCGAACGCGACGTCACACCACCGCTGCCCCTGCTCAAGGGGCCGGCGAACTGACCGCCAGACGCTGGTCGGCGGCCTCCTTGCTGCTGGGCAGGTCGAACAGCTGCCAGACGAAGTAGCCACCACGGAAATAGAACACCCGGGTGTAGCCCCAGCGCACCGCCTGCTCGACGGCCACGGCGCTCTGCGCGCACACCTCGCTGTCGCAGTAGATCACCAGGGGCGTCTCGCGCGGCAGGGATGCCTCGGCGAGGCCGGGAAAACGGCCGTGCAGGTCCAGGTGCACGGCGCCCTGCACATGTCCCCAGCCCCACTCGCGCGCCGGACGTACATCGATGAACAGCGCGCCATGGTCATGCAGGTGCTTGGCCTGCATGACGTTGACGGTGATGGCGCCGGACACCTGCAAAGGCGCTTCCTGAGCCATCAGCGGCTGGCAGAGCAAACAGCTGGCGAGCAGAACGAGCAGACGACGCATGATCATCCCCCTCCGAATGCCGCACGAGAACCTTCTTTCAGCTTAGATGGGATGAAACAGGCGCTAGGACTGATTGGGCAGGCCCGCGGACCTGCTAAGAACGCTGCCGACTATCAGTGGCAGCTATTGCGGCTGCCCCGCCCTGGGCTTGTGCAGGCGGCTGATCAGCTCGGCCTCCGCCTTGCTCAGCCCGCAGGACTGGGTCAGGTCGTCGACACTGGCGCCCATGCCGACCAGGCGTGCAGCCTGGGTGAAGGACAGGCTGCTGGGGTCGCGCTGCTCGATCTGACTGACCTTGTCCGGCAGCGGCGCCACCACGCGGCGCAGCTCGTGCAGCTCTTCGCCCATGCGAATGCTGCCGGTCAGGTAGGCATCGAGCCGCTTGCCGAGCTCCTTGATCCGCGCATCACGCAGTGCATCGCGCTTGGCCTGCTCGGCGAGCAGGCGCTGCTGGTTGCGATGCAGGCCGTTGCAGACGATGCCCAGTGCCACGCAGACCAGCGCCAGGAAGGCCAGGGCCGCAGCGAGCATGGCAAACTCGGACATGGCTCAGATGCTCTCCAGCTCCGACCACTCTTCCTCGGACATCAGCTTGTCCAGCTCGACCAGGATCAGCAGCTCGCCGTTCTTGTTGCAGACGCCCTGGATGAACTTGGCCGATTCATCGTTACCGACGTTCGGCGCGGTCTCGATCTCGGACTGACGCAGATAGACCACTTCGGCCACGCTGTCGACGAGAATGCCGACGACCTGCTTGTCCGCCTCGATGATGACGATACGGGTGTTGTCGGTCACCGGCGCCGACCCCAGGCCGAAGCGCTGGCGGGTATCGATCACGGTCACCACGTTGCCGCGCAGGTTGATGATGCCCAGCACGTAACTCGGTGCCCCCGGGACCGGAGCGATCTCGGTATAGCGCAGGACTTCCTGCACCTGCATCACGTTGATGCCATAGGTCTCGTTGTCCAGGCGAAAGGTCACCCACTGCAGAATCGGATCTTCGGCACCTTGTGCAGAACTTTTCTTCATGTCCCTAGCCTCGTCAGAAACCGCCCAGTGCGGCGTTCGCGGGTCAGCCCGCTTGTCATTCAACTATAGAGCCCGTGACCACGAACTCACCAATTATCAATGCAGTTTTCCACCGTTCAGCCGTTTCGCGCCACCGCTGGCGATCAATTCGGCCAGTGCGGCGACGTCCAGCAACGCACACATATGCTCGATCACCGTACCGGCCAGCCATGGCCGCTGGGTGCGCTGGCTGCGCCATTTGACCTCGCTCGGGTCCAGGCGAATCGAGCGGCTGACCTGGTGAACGGCAAGCCCCCACTCGTAGCCCTGCACCGAAATCACGTACTGCAGGCCCTCGCGGAAGTCCTCGCGGTAGCGGTCCGGCATCACCCAGCGCGCGGTGTCCAGCACCTTCAGGTTACCGGCCTGGCTCGGCAGGATACCGAGAAACCAGTCCGGCTGACCGAACAACGGCGTCAGCTCCTGCCCCTCCAGCGGGTAGATGGAGCCCAGGCAGATCAGCGGCACGGCGAGCGTCAGCCCGGCGACGTCGAACAGCAGGCACTCGAACGGCTCTTCTGCCCAGGCCGGACGACCATCCGCCAGCAGTCCGGCCGGTTGCGCAGCGACCTCCAGATCGAGGTCGAGGGCGGGAGGCGCCTCATCGATAACTGGCGCCGGCACCGGCACCCGCAACGCCACGGGCGGCGCTTCCACCAGCACCGCTGCCTGCACCGGAGCTGGCGCGGGCGCCTCGACCACGGCAACCACGCTCACGGGTTCGAGCAGACGCGCATCACGCACCTGTTCCTCGAGCACCGCGGCCTCGAATTCGTCGAGGCTGACGGACTCTTCCAGCTCGGCAACAGCCTCCTGCAACAGCCCATCGAGATAGGACTGCAGGGCCAACTGGGAACGCGTGGCGGTGGCGAGGTTACGACTCATGACTGGAACCCGAAACGATATCTTTACAGTCTATCGGCTGCAGCCTGCTCCGACTTGAGTGGCGCAGTTCAACACAAGCGTTCATATCAGGCCACCTGCGCCGCTGGCTGGTGGCTCAGCAGATGCTTGAGCAGGGCACGGTAGGCAATCACGCCACGGCTGCCCGCGTCGAACTGCGACGGGGTGCGCCCGGCCCGGCTGGCATCGCGCAGGCGCGTGTCGACCGGAATGTAGGCTGGCCAGAGGTGCTCGGGATAAGTATTGCGCAGAACGCGCAACGTGCTCATCGATGCCTGGGTACGGCGATCGAACAGGGTCGGCACGATGGTGTAAGGCAGCGCCTGCTTGCGCGAACGGTTGATCATGGTCAGCGTGCTGATCATCCGCTCGAGCCCCTTGACCGCAAGGAACTCGGTCTGCACCGGGATCACCAGCTGCTGGCTGGCCGCCAGGGCGTTGACCATCAGCACGCCAAGCAGTGGCGGGCTGTCGATGATCGCGTGGTCGAAATCCTCCCACAGCTGCGCCAGGCTCTTGGCGATCACCAGGCCCAGGCCGCTCTGCCCCGGAGACTGGCGCTCCAGGGTGGCCAGTGCGGTGCTCGACGGCAGCAGCGAGATGTTCTCGTGGCTGGTGCCATGCAGCAGTTGCTTCGGCAGGCCCTGGGGCACGTTGCCCTGATGCAGGAACAGGTCGAAGCAGCTGTGCTCCAGGGTATCCGGGTCATGCCCGAAATAACTGGTCATCGACCCATGCGGGTCGAGGTCGACCACCACCACACGTTTGCCTGCATCGGCCAGGAGGCCTGCCAGGGCGATGGACGTAGTGGTCTTGCCGACACCACCTTTCTGATTGGCTACTGCCCAGACTTTCATTTTCTCTCATCCTCCCGGCACGCAGCGCTCAGGCCGAGAATGGCTGTCACCTGCTCGCGGCAGGCGACTGGGATTTGACAGGTCACGATTGCGGAACCCCCGACGCAGACGCCGGTGCAGGTTGCGTGCCAGCGCCGGACTGTCGAGTCGAGGTACTGCCTGCACCGCGACGGGTATCGAGATTGCGCGAAATCACCAGCACCACCCGGCGATTGCGCGCCCTGCCCTCCGCCGAGGCGTTGTCCGCTATCGGCTGAAACTCGCCGTAGCCTACCGCCGCCAGGCGCGAAGGGTCGACACCATCCATGGCCAGCATACGCACGATGCTCGACGCCCGAGCCGACGACAACTCCCAGTTGGTCGGGTATTGAGCGGTCTGGATCGGCAGGTTGTCGGTGAAGCCCTCCACCTTGACCGGGTTCTGATAGGGCGCCAGAATCTTGGCGACCTTCTCGATGATGGAAAACGCCTGGTTGTTCGGGATGGCGTCTCCACTTGGGAACAGCAGACTGGAACTGAGTTCGATCTCGATCCACATCTCGTTGCCCCGCACCGTCAGCTGATCGCTCTGGATCAGCTCGCCGAACACCTCGCGCACGCTCGAGGCGATGCTCTGCAGGGTGGAATCGGAGCTGGGATCGTCGTGCGTGGTGTCGTCAGGCTCGCTGGTACGCGGCCTTTCTTCACCCACCGGGATCGGCTTGATCGAACGATCCGGCTGATTGAACACTCCCGTCAGCGACTCGGAGAGAATCTTGTACTTGCCTTCGTTGATCGACGAAATCGAATACATCACCACGAAAAAGGCGAACAGCAGGGTGATGAAGTCGGCGTAAGAGACCAGCCAACGCTCATGATTCTCGTGTTCTTCCTGGTGCCGCCTGCGCGCCATGCTGCCATCCCTCCATCAGTCCATGAAGCCTTGCAGCTTCAGCTCGATGGAACGCGGATTCTCACCCTCGGCGATGGACAGGATGCCCTCGAGCAGCATCTCGCGGTAACGCGACTGACGCAGCGCGATGGATTTGAGCTTGTTGCCAGCCGGCAACAGCAGCAGGTTGGCAAAACCCACGCCGTAGATGGTAGCGACGAACGCCACGGCAATGCCGCTGCCGAGCATGCTCGGATCGGCCAGGTTGCCCATCACGTGGATCAGCCCCATCACCGCGCCGATGATGCCGATGGTCGGCGCGTAGCCGCCCATGCTCTCGAACACCTTGGCAGCCTGGATGTCGCGTGCTTCCTGGGTGTAGAGGTCGACCTCGAGGATGCTGCGGATCGACTCCGGCTCGGCGCCGTCGACCAGCAGCTGCAGGCCCTTGCGCGCGTACGGGTCAGGCTCGGCGTCGGCGACAGCCTCCAGCCCCAGCAGGCCTTCCTTGCGCGCCACCATGCTCCAGCCGACGACCCGGTTGATGCCGCCAACCAGGTCGATACGCGGCGGAAAGAAGATCCAGCGCACGACGACCATCGAACGCTTGAACACGGTCACCGGCGTCTGCAGGAAAGCAGCGCCCACGGTGCCACCCAGCACGATCAATGCGGCCGGCCCGTTGAGCAGCGCGCCGGCATTGCCGCCCTCGAGGTAGTTGCCGCCGAGTATCGCCACGAACGCCAGAATGACGCCGATGAGGCTCAGTACATCCATTGGCAGGCATCCGCATTAGCGTTGGTCACTGGCAGGCCTCGGTCAGGTGACGACCGATGTCATCCAGGCCATAGACGGCATCGGCCAGATTGGCCTTCACCACGGCCATGGGCATGCCATAGATCACGCAGCTGGCCTCGTCCTGTGCCCAAACCTGGCTGCCGCCCTGCTTGAGCAGACGCGCGCCCTCGCGGCCGTCCGCGCCCATGCCGGTCAGCACCACCGCCAGCACCTTGTCGCCATAGGACTTGGCGGCGGAGCCGAAGGTGATGTCGACACAGGGCTTGTAATTCAGACGCTCATCACCCGGGAGGATTTTCACCACGCCGCGCGAATCGACCATCATCTGCTTGCCGCCCGGCGCCAGCAGCGCCAGCCCGGGGCGCAGCACGTCGCCATCCTCGGCTTCCTTGACCTGGATCCGGCACAGCTTGTCCAGACGCTCGGCAAAGGCCTTGGTGAACGCCGCCGGCATGTGCTGGATCAGCACCAGAGGCGCCGGAAAATTGCCTGGCAACTGGGTCAGAACCCGCTGCAGAGCCACCGGGCCGCCGGTCGAGGTGCCGATGGCCACCAGCTTGTAGGCCTTGCGCTTGGGCGCTGCCGAGGCGCTGCTGGATGGCGCTGCGCTGCGCGCAGCCGGGCTGGCCACAGCGGGCCGGGCCGGTGCGGCCGGGCGACTAACCGGCGCTGCCGTCGGACTGGCCGCTGTCGGCGCCGGAGCCACCGCGGCCGAACTGAAACGGCGGTTACTGCGCGCAATGCTGTGCACCTTCTCGCACAGCATCTGCTTGACCTTCTCGGGGTTGCGCGAGATGTCCTCGAAGTTCTTCGGCAGGAAGTCCACGGCACCGGCGTCCAGCGCGTCGAGCGTGACACGGGCGCCCTCGTGGGTGAGCGAGGAGAACATCAGCACCGGCGTCGGGCAGCGCTGCATGATGTTCCTCACTGCGGTGATGCCGTCCATCATCGGCATCTCGTAATCCATGGTGATCACATCGGGCTTGAGCGCCAATGCCTGATCGATGGCTTCACGTCCGTTGGTGGCCGTCCCTACCACCTGAATACTGGAATCGGCAGACAGAATTTCCGAAACACGCCGGCGGAAGAAGCCGGAATCGTCCACCACCAAGACCTTGACAGTCATAAACACTCCTAGACGGCACGGGCTTCGGCCCGTGCCGCAAAACCATCAGAAACGCCGAGCGTAGCGCTTGAGCATGCTCGGTACGTCGAGAATCAGCGCGATGCGACCGTCGCCGGTGATGGTCGCCCCGGACATGCCCGGAGTGCCCTGCAACATCTTGCCCAGTGGCTTGATTACCACTTCTTCCTGACCCACCAATTGATCGACGACAAAACCGATGCGCTGGCTGCCCACGGTGAGGATCACCACGTGACCTTCGCGCTGTTCCTCCTGGAAGGCCTGCGGTACCAGCCAACGCTTGAGATAGAACAGTGGCAGCGCCTTGTCACGCACGATCACCACTTCCTGGCCATCGACCACGTTGGTACGCGACAGGTCGAGGTGGAAGATCTCGTTGACGTTGACCAGCGGGAAGGCGAATGCCTGGTTTTCCAGCATCACCATCAGCGTGGGCATGATCGCCAGGGTCAGCGGCACCTTGATGATGATCTTCGAGCCCTGGCCCTTCTGCGAGAACACGTTCACCGTGCCGTTGAGCTGGGTGATCTTGGTCTTGACCACATCCATGCCGACACCACGGCCGGACACGTCGGAAATCTCGGTCTTGGTCGAGAAGCCCGGGGCGAAGATCAGGTTGTAGCATTCGAACTCGTTCAGGCGATCCGCCGCGTCCTTGTCCAGCAGGCCCTTTTCCACGGCCTTGGCGCGCAGCACGTCGGCATCCATGCCCTTGCCGTCGTCGGTGATCGACAGCAGGATGTGATCCCCTTCCTGCTCGGCGGACAGCACCACGCGACCGGCACGGGCCTTGCCCGCCTTCTCGCGCTCCTCCGGCGTTTCCACGCCATGGTCGACGGCGTTGCGCACCAAGTGCACCAGCGGGTCGGCCAGGGCCTCGACGAGGTTCTTGTCGAGGTCGGTCTCTTCGCCCACCAGCTCGAGGTTGATCTCTTTCTTCAGGTTGCGCGCCAGATCGCGGACCAGACGCGGGAAGCGCCCGAACACCTTCTTGATCGGCTGCATGCGGGTCTTCATCACCGAGGTCTGCAGGTCCGCAGTGACCACGTCGAGGTTCGACACCGCCTTGGACATCGCCTCGTCGCCGCTGTTGAGACCCAGGCGCACCAGGCGGTTACGCACCAGCACCAGCTCGCCGACCATGTTCATGATCTCGTCGAGGCGCGCGGTGTCGACGCGTACGGTGGTTTCCGCCTCGCTCGCCGCCGGTGCCTTGTCGCCAGCAGGTGCCGGTGCGGCTGCGGCGCGGCCAGCAGCGGGCTCGGCCTTGGCCGGAGCGGCCGGCTTGGCGGGCGCAGCAGGCGCAGCAGGCGCAGCAGCTTTGGCCGCTGCGGCGGGCTTGGCCGCAGGTGCAGCCGGTTTCGCTGCCGGAGCAGGAGCAGCCGGCTCACTCGGCGGCACGAACTTGCCCTTGCCGTGCAACTGATCGAGCAGCGACTCGAACTCGTCGTCGGTGATGTCATCACCGGCAGGCGCCGGCGGTTCGCTGGCAGCGACGGCTGGCGCGGCGGTTTCGGCCGGGCCGGAGAACTGCCCCTTGCCGTGCAGCTGGTCGAGCAACGCCTCGAATTCATCGTCGGTGATGTCGTCACTGGCAGGCGCCGGCGCCGGTGCGGCAGCACTGGCGGTGCTGGCAGGCGTCTCGACCGGGCCACTGAACTGCCCCTTGCCATGCAACTGGTCGAGCAGCGACTCGAACTCGTCGTCGGTGATGTCGTCACTGGCAGGCGCCGCAGCTTCCACGGCCGGGGCATCGCCCAAGGCGTCGAGCAGCTGTTCGAACTCGCTGTCAGTGATGTCGCCGGACGCCGCAGCAGCCGCAACCGGCTCAGGCTCCGGCTCGGGTTCCGGCGCGGCTGCCACGACCGGCGCAGGCGCCGGCTCGGCACCAGCCGGTTCAGCCAGGCGCGCCAGCGCGGCCAGCAGCTCCGGCGTGGCAGGCGTCGGCTCGCGGCGCTCGCGCACCTCGCCGAACATGCCGTTGACTGCATCAAGAGCCTCGAGCACCACGTCCATCAGCTCCGAGTCGACGCGACGCTCACCCTTGCGCAGGATGTCGAACACGTTCTCGGCTATGTGGCAGCACTCCACCAGCTCGTTGAGCTGGAGGAAGCCCGCTCCGCCCTTGACGGTATGGAAACCGCGAAAGATGGCGTTGAGCAGGTTCATGTCGTCCGGCCGGCTTTCCAGCTCGACCAACTGCTCGGACAACTGTTCGAGAATCTCGCCGGCCTCTACCAGGAAGTCCTGGAGGATCTCTTCATCGGCGCCGAAGCTCATATTGTGTGCTCCTTAGAACCCTAGGCTGGACAGCAGGTCGTCGACATCGTCCTGACTGGAGGCAACGTCATCACGCTTATCGGCATGAATCTGCGGACCTTCACCCCGCGATGGCTCTTTTATTTTTTCCTGTTCGGCACGCAACGCTTCGTGGTCATGCTGAATGCCGGCAAAACGGTCGACCTGGCTGGCCATCAGCATCAGCTTGAGCAGGTTGCCTTCCACCTCGGTCACCAGCTGGGTGACCCGCTTGATCACCTGCCCGGTGAGGTCCTGATAGTCCTGCGCCAGCAGAATGTCGTTGAGGTGATTGGACAGTTTGGCGCCGTCACGCTCACTGCGCGCCAGGAACAGCTCGACGCGCTTGGCCAGCTCGCGGAACCCTTCGGCGCCCATCTCGCGACGCATGAAACGGCCCCATTCGGCGCTCAGGCTCTGCGCCTCATCGCTCAGGTCATTGACCAGCGGAGCGCTCTGCTCCACCAGGTCCATGGTGCGGTTGGCCGCCCTCTCGGTCTGGGTAACGACGTAGTTCAGGCGTTCGGTCGCATCGGCGATCTGCGACAGCTCCTGCGCATGCGGCATGCGCGGGTCGATCTGAAAGTTGACGATGGCGTTGTGCAGCTCACGGGTCAGCTTACCGACCTCGTGATAGAGCCCGCGATCACGGACCTTGTTGAGCTCGTTGATCAGTTGCACCGCGGCGCCGAAATTGCCTTGTTCGAGGCTATCGACCAGGTCACGGGCGTTGTTTTTCAGGGTCGACTCAAGGTCACCCATCGTGGAGTCATCATGTTCCATAGCACCCTCGCGGCCGACATCAGCCGTTGACTCGCTCGAAGATCTTCTCGATCTTTTCCTTCAGCACCTGGGCGGTGAAGGGTTTGACCACGTAGCCATTCACGCCGGCCTGAGCCGCCTCGATGATCTGGTCGCGCTTGGCTTCGGCGGTCACCATCAGCACCGGCAGGTGCTTGAGACGCTCGTCGGCGCGAACGGCGCGCAGCAAGTCGATACCGGTCATGCCGGGCATGTTCCAGTCGGTCACCAGAAAGTCGAAGCTGCCGCTCTGCAGCATCGGCAGCGCCGACGTGCCGTCATCGGCTTCTGCGGTGTTGGTGAAACCCAAGTCCCGCAAGAGGTTCTTGATGATCCGTCGCATCGTCGAGAAATCGTCAACGATGAGGATTTTCATGTTCTTGTCCAAGTCGACCTCCGTACAGTCCCAAACGTATTGCGCTTGCAACTACGTCCTTTAATCGAGAAACCGCTTCCGCCTGCGAGTACGCCGCTGTTCAGCCTGCGCGCCATTCACTCAGTCGCGAGCGCAGGCGTGCCGCGCACTGACTGTGCAGTTGGCTCACACGTGACTCGCTAACCCCCAGCACTTCACCGATTTCTTTCAAGTTCAGTTCTTCATCGTAATACAGCGCCAGCACGAGACGTTCACGCTCGGGCAAACCGGCGATGGCCTCGGCCAAAGCCGCCTGAAAGCGTTCGTCTTCGAGGTCCCGCGAAGGTTCGAGGTGGGTGTGCCCGGCGTCTTCGTGCAACCCGCCGTGCTCGCCATCCTGCAAGAGGTCGTCGAAGCTGAACAGGCGGCTGCCCAAAGTGTCGCCAAGAATGCCGTAGTAATCCTCCAGACTCAATTGGAGTTCGGCAGCAACCTCGTGATCTTTAGCGTCGCGCCCGGTTCGGGCTTCGACTGCACGAATCGCATCGCTGACCATACGGCTGTTGCGATGCACGGAACGCGGCGCCCAATCGCCCTTGCGTACCTCGTCGAGCATGGCACCGCGAATGCGGATGCCGGCGAAGGTTTCGAAGCTGGCACCCTTGCTGGAGTCGTATTTGCGCGAGGCCTCGAGCAGCCCGATCATCCCCGCCTGGATCAGATCATCGACCTGCACGCTGGCTGGCAGGCGTGCCAGCAGGTGGTAGGCGATGCGCTTGACCAGGGAGGCATAGCGCTCGATCAACTGGTGCTGGGAGTCCTGCGCCTGCGCCTTGTTGTACATACGAAGTCCAGAAGCTGCTGTCATACGGCACTGTCAGCCGTCGGTTGCTGCACCAGACGCTCGACGAAGAACTCCAGATGGCCGCGGGGGTTGGCCGGTAACGGCCAGGTGTCGACCTTCTGAGCAATCGCCTTGAACGCCAGGGCGCACTTGGATCGTGGGAACGCCTCATAGACGGCACGCTGCTTCTGCACGGCCTTGCGCACGCACTCGTCGTAGGGCACGGCGCCGACATACTGCAGGGCGACATCAAGAAAACGATCCGTCACCTTGGTCAGCTTAGCAAAGAGATTGCGCCCTTCCTGCGGACTGTGAGCCATGTTGGCCAGCACGCGGAAACGGCTGATGCCATGGTCACGGTTGAGCAGCTTGATCAGGGCGTAGGCATCGGTGATGGAGGTCGGTTCGTCGCACACCACCACGAGGATTTCCTGCGCCGCCCGGACGAAGCTGACCACCGCATCGCCGATACCGGCGGCGGTGTCGATCACCAGGACATCGAGGTTTTCGCTGATGTCGCTGAATGCCTGGATCAGCCCGGCATGCTGCATCGGCGTGAGGCTGACCATGCTCTGCGTGCCCGACGCGGCCGGCACGATGCGAATGCCGCCCGGCCCCTGCAGCAGCACGTCACGCAGATCGCACTCGCCGGCGATCACATCGGCCAGGGTGCGCTTGGGTGTGAGCCCCAGCAGCACGTCGACGTTGGCCAGCCCCAGGTCGGCGTCCATCAGCATCACCCGCCGACCGAGGTCGGCCAGGGCCATGGACAGATTCACCGACACATTGGTCTTGCCGACGCCACCCTTGCCGCCGGTCACCGCAATCACCTGTACGGGATGCATACCCATGTTCTTTCTACACCTTGTCTAACTTCGACTTGACCATCAGGCCGTTCACTCCCGCGCTCATGCGCGAGAGGGTGCAACATTGTCGCCGTTCAGCCGGCGCGCTGCGCGGGTTGGTGATAGAGCCCGGCGAACAACTGCGCCATGGCGTCCTCACTCGGCTCCTCCGCAGACTGCAGGCCCACTGCGCGGCTGACCAACTGATGGCTGCGCGGCACCTGCAGGTCATCCGGAATGCGCGGCCCGTCTGTCACATAGGCTACCGGCAGATGCTGGCCTATAGCCAGACCCAATACCTCGCCCAGGCTCGCAGCCTCGTCCAGCTTGGTCAGTATGCAACCAGAAAGTCCGCATCGCTTGTAACTATGGTAGGCCGCCTTGAGCACTTGGTTCTGACTCGTTGCCGCCAAAACCAGATAATTCTTCGACTTGATGCGTGGCGACGCCAGGCTCTCCAGCTGCAGGCGCAGTGCCGGATCGTTACCCGGCAGGCCTGCGGTGTCGACCAGCACCACGCGTTTCTTGGCCAGCGGCGTCAGAGCCTGCAGCAGAGACTGACCGGGATCGACCTGGGTCACCGATACGCCAAGGATACGCCCAAGCGTCTTCAGTTGCTCCTGTGCGCCAATACGATAGCTGTCCATGCTCACCAGAGCGACCTGCTGCGCGCCGTACTTAAGCACGTAGCGCGCAGCCAGCTTGGCCAGCGTGGTGGTCTTGCCCATGCCGGCCGGACCGACCAGGGCGATCACCCCACCCTCTTCCAGCGGCTCGACCTTGGGCGTTCTGATCGCGTGAGCCAGGTGGGCCAGCAGCATGCGCCAGGCCTGACGCGGCTCGGCCACACCGGCCACCTTGCTCAGCAGGGCTTGCGACAGCTCGGCCGACAGGCCCATGCGCTGCAGGCGACGCCAGAGGTTGGCCTGCTGCGGACGACGATTCTGCAGCTGCCCCCAGGCGATGGACCCCAACTGGACTTCGATCAGCTCACGCAGACCATGCAGCTCGAAGCGCATCGCGTCCAGAGCCCGGGGATCGACCGCCGGTGCAGCGGCGACAGGCGCCTCGAGCGGGCGCTGCGGCTTGACCGGCGTCGCCGGCAGCTCGGGTGCCAGCAGCGACTCGTTGGCGAACAACTGGCGATCCTTGCCGGCATCCTGTTCGGCACGGGTGGTCAGCTCGGCCTGGGCGCTGGCGATGCGCGCCTGGGTCTTGCGCAACTCGGCTTCCAGCGCCGGGTTCGGGCGTGCCGGTGCCGGCGCCTGGTAATCCAGTGCAGCCGTCAGCTCCACACCGCCAGCCACGCGGCGGTTGCCGATGATCGAGGCATCGGCGCCCAGTTCGTCACGCACCAGTTTCATGGCGGTCCGCATATCGGCGGCGAAGAAGCGTTTGACCTGCATGACCCTTTACCTCAGTTCTGGCCAACCGTAGCGACTATGGTGACCTGCTTGTTGTCCGGAATTTCCTGGTACGCCAGCACGTGCATGCTGGGTACCGCCAGCCGCGCGAAGCGCGAGAGCATCGCCCGGATCGGACCGGCCACCAGCAGGATCACCGGTTTGCCGAGCATTTCCTGGCGCTGCGCCGCATCCACCAGGGAACGCTGCAGCTTTTCAGCCATGCCGGGCTCGAGGAGGATGCCATCCTCGCTGCCCTGACCGGCCTTCTGCAGACTGTTCAGCAATATCTGTTCCAACCTTGGTTCCAGGGTGATCACAGGCAGCTCCGGCTCTAGTCCCACGATGCTTTGCACGATTGCGCGGGCCAGCGACACGCGGACCGCGGCGACCATCGCGGCGGGATCTTGACTCTTCGGCGCGACGTTGGCGATCGCCTCGGCGATGGTGCGGATATCGCGTACCGGCACCTGCTCCTGCAGCAGTGCCTGCAACACCTTGAGCAGGGTCGACAGCGACACCAGCCCCGGCACCAGCTCCTCGGCCAGCTTGGGCGAGCTCTTGGCCAGCAATTGCATGAGCTGCTGCACTTCCTCGTGACCAAGCAATTCGTGGGCGTGCTTGTGCAGGATCTGGTTGAGGTGGGTGGCGACCACCGTACTGGCGTCGACCACTGTATAGCCGAGCGATTGCGCCTGATCACGCTGGCTAGGGTCGATCCATACCGCCTCCAGGCCGAACGCCGGATCCTTGGCGGCGATCCCGTTGAGCGGGCCGAACACCTGGCCGGGGTTGATCGCCAGCTCCCGGTCGGGATAGACCTCCGCCTCGGCGACGCTGACGCCCATCAGCGTCAGGCGATAGGCGTTGGGCGCCAGGTCGAGGTTGTCGCGGATATGCACCGAGGGCATGAGAAAGCCCATTTCCTGCGAGAGCTTCTTGCGCACGCCCTTGATCCGCGCCAGCAACTGGCCGCCCTGGTTGCGATCGACCAGCGGAATCAGGCGATAGCCCACCTCCAGGCCAACCATGTCCACCGGAGTGACGTCATCCCAGCCCAGTTCCTTGACCTCCTGGGCCTTCTGCGCCGGCAGCAGCTCCTGCTGACGCTGGACCTCCTTGACCTCCTCTTCCTTGGCCTTGCGCTGGCGGTGGGCGATCCAGTACGCACCACCGGCGGCGATCAGGCCCAGGCCGATGAAGGAAAAGTGCGGCATGCCCGGCACCAGGCCCATGGCGATCATGATCGCTGCGGCCACGGCCAGCGCACGCGGCGAAGCGAACATCTGCCGGTTGACCTGCGCGCCCATGTCCTCGGAGGTGGACACGCGGGTCACCATCACCGCCGCCGCCGTGGACAGCAACAGGGAAGGAATCTGCGCCACCAGGCCGTCACCGATGGTCAGCAGGGTGTAGACCTTGCCGGCATCGGAGAAGGCCAGGCTGTGCTGCAGCACGCCGATGGCGATACCGCCGATGAGGTTGATGAACAGGATCAGCAAGCCGGCGATGGCGTCACCGCGAACGAACTTGCTGGCACCGTCCATGGAACCGTAGAAGTCGGCCTCCTGCGCCACTTCGCTGCGGCGCTTCTTGGCCTCGACCTGGTCGATGAGGCCGGCGTTGAGGTCGGCGTCGATGGCCATCTGCTTGCCGGGCATGGCATCCAGGGTGAAACGCGCGCTCACTTCGGAGATACGCCCGGCACCCTTGGTGACCACCACGAAGTTGATGATCATGAGGATGGCGAACACCACGATGCCGACCACGTAGTTGCCGCCGATCACCACCTCGCCGAAGGCCTGGATCACCTGCCCCGCCGCGCCATGCCCCTCGTGACCGTTGAGCAGCACCACGCGCGTGGACGCCACGTTCAGCGCCAGGCGCAGCAGCGTCGCCGCCAGCAGGATGGTGGGGAACACGGCGAAATCCAGCGGTCGCAGGGCGTAGATGCTGACCAGCAGGACGACGATCGACAGGGCGATGCTGAAGGTGAACAGCACATCGAGCAGGAACGCCGGGATCGGCAGCATGACCATGCCGAGCATGACCAGCAGCAACAGCGGAATGCCCAGGTTGCCATGGCGCAAGCCTGCCAGGTTGCTGCGCACTTCACCGATTAACTGTGCTCGATCTACTGCCACGTGCCCTACCCCAACCATTCAATCTTTTGACGCGAGACTGCGTCCTAGAGGGGTAATGGCAAGAAGCGTTCCACAAATGCCGAAGCCGCGTACGACGCCGCTTACGTGTCGCGACGCAGGTCCGGCGGGATGGGCAGGTCCGGCAGCGGTCCGGGGCGCTTACCCTTGCCGGCGCGGTACTGACGCAGCTGGTAGACGTAGGCCAGCACCTGGGCCACCGCCAGGTACAGACCGGCAGGAATCTCCTGGTCCAGCTCGGTGGAGTAGTACACCGCCCGCGCCAGTGCCGGCGACTCCAGCACCATCACCTGGTGCTCCTGGGCGATTTCACGAATCTTCAGCGCCAGGAAGTCGCCACCCTTGGCCAGCAACATCGGCGCCCCACCCTTTTCCGGGTCGTACTTCAGCGCCACCGCGAAGTGGGTCGGGTTGGTGATCACCACGTCGGCCTGCGGCACCGACTGCATCATCCGCCGCTCGGCCATTTCCCGCTGCAACTGGCGGATGCGGCCCTTGACCTCGGGCTTGCCCTCGGTGTCCTTGTACTCGTCACGCACTTCCTGCTTGGTCATCATCAGCTTCTGCTTGTGACTCCAGAGCTGGAACGGCACATCCACCGCCGCGATCAGGATCAGCCCGCAGGACAGCCAGAAAGCGCTCCAGCCGACGACCTTGAGGCTATGCAGGATCGCCGGCTCGAGCGGCTCGTTGGCAATCGACAGCAGGTCGTCCTGGTCGACCGACAACACCAGCAGCGCCACGGCCAGGATCACCAGGAACTTGGCCAGCGCCTTGAGCAGCTCGACCAGCGCCTGCACGGAGAACATGCGCTTGAGCCCGGCCAGCGGATTCATCCGGCTGGCCTTGGGCTGCAGGGCCTCGGCGGAGAACAGCCAGCCGCCCAGCGCGATCGGGCCGACCACCGAGGCGATCAGCAAGGCGATGAAGAACGGCTGCACCGCCACCAGGGCGGCCTTGCCGGAGGCCAGCAGATGCAGGGCCATGCTGCCTTCGTTCATCAGCACGTCGCGCGGCAGGCTGAAGTTGCCGCGCATCACCCCTATCAGGGTGTTGCCCATGTAGGCGCCGAAGCTGATCAGCGCCACGGTGCCGGTGAGCGTCACCGCCAGCGTGTTGAGCTCCTTGGAGCGAGCGATCTGGCCTTTTTTCCGCGACTCCTCGAGCCGCTTGCCTGTGGGTTCCTCGCTCTTGTCGGCGCCGCTTTCGCTTTCAGCCATGCGGACTCCTCATCGCGTTTCGGCGAATTCGCCCAGCTGCTGCAGGGCGTCGCTGGCCAGCGCCTGGAACAGGCTGCCAAAGTCGGAAAGGCTGACCCAGAAGATCACCAGGCCCATGGCCAGGGTCAACGGGAAACCGATGGAGAAGATGTTCAGCTGCGGCGCGGCGCGGGTCATCACGCCAAAGGCCAGGTTGATCACCAGCAGGGCGGTGACCGCCGGCAGCGTCAGCAGCAGCCCGGCACCGATGACCCAGCCGAGCTTGCCCGCCAGGGTCCAGTAGTGATCGACCATCAGCCCCTGCCCGTAAGGCAAGGTGACGAAGCTCTCGGCCAGCACCTCCAGCGCCACCAGGTGCCCGTTGATCGCCAGGAACAGCAGGGTCACCAGCATCAGCATGAACTGCCCGAGCACCGGCACAGAGACACCGTTGGTAGGGTCGACCATCGAGGCGAAACCCAGGCCCATCTGCATGGCGATGATCTGCCCCGCGACGATGAAGAGGTGGAAGAACAGCTGCAGGACGAAGCCCAGCATGGCACCGATCAGCACCTGCTCGACGATCAGCAGCAGGCTGCGCAGGCTCAATGCGTCCACCTGCGGCATCGGCGGCAGGGTCGGCACCAGCACCACGCTGATGGCCAGCGCCAGGTACAGGCGCACGCGGGTCGGCACCAGCTGGGTACCGATGATCGGCATCACCATCAGCATCGCCGCGATACGGAACAACGGCAGCAGGAACTGGCCGACCCAGCCGCTGATCTGCGCATTGCTCAACTCCAGCATCGCCCCCTGCCCTCAACCGATCAGGTAGGGAATGTTCTGAATCAGCGTCTGGGTGTACTCCATCAGCTGACTCACCAACCAGGGACCGGCCCAGATCAGGGTGATCAGCATCACCATCAGGCGCGGCAGGAAACTCAGGGTCTGTTCGTTGATCTGCGTGGCGGCCTGGAACATCGCCACGATCAGGCCGACCACCAGGCTCGGCACCACCGCCAGGCCGACGATCAGGACGATCAGCCAGAGCGCTTCGCGAAACAGGTCAACCGCAATCTCGGGGGTCATGTGCGCCTCGCTATAAGGTGCCGAAGCTGGCGGCCAGGGTGCCCATGATCAGCGCCCAGCCATCGACCAGCACGAACAGCATGATCTTGAACGGCAGCGAGATGATCAGCGGCGACAGCATCATCATGCCCATGGCCATGAGGATACTGGCGACCACCATGTCGATGATCAGGAACGGAATGAAGATCATGAAGCCGATCTGGAAGGCCGTCTTCAGCTCGGACGTCACGAAGGCCGGCACCAGGATGGTCAGCGGCACGTCCTCGACACCGGCCAGGTCGGTACGCTTGGACAGGCGCACGAACAGCTCCAGATCGCTCTCGCGGGTCTGCGCCAGCATGAAGTCGCGGATCGGCCCCTCGGCACGCGTCAGCGCCTCCTGGGCGACGATCTCCTCGTTGAGATAGGGCTGCAGGGCGTCGCTGTTGATGCGGTCGAACACCGGCGCCATGATGAACATCGTGAGAAACAGCGCCAACCCCACCAGAATCTGGTTCGAGGGCGTCTGCTGCAGGCCGAGCGCCTGCCGCAGGATGGAGAACACGATGATGATCCGGGTGAAGCTGGTCATCAGCATGACGAACGCCGGGATGAAGCTCAGCGCGGTCATGATCAGCAGGATCTGCAGGCTGACCGAGTACTCCTGCTGGCCGTCCGCGTCCGTGGACAGGGTGATGGCCGGGATCGACAGCGGGCTGCTGCCCTGCTGGATCAGGCTATTGCCCGTGGGCGGATCCTCGGCGAACGCCAGCGAAGTGGCCAGGCTAAGCACCAGCACCAGCAACAGACGCAGCATCAGGATTTATCCTTCTGATCCTTGCCCAACAGCTCCATCAGGCGCTGGGCGAACTCGGGGGTGGCGGCCTCGGCATCGCCCAGGTGCACCGGCTCCTTGAGCACATGCAGCGGCGCGATGCGCCCGGCGGACAGGCCCAGGAGGATCTGCTCGTTGCCCACCTGCACCAGCACCAGGCGATCGCGCGGCCCGAGCGGCTGGGTCGCCAGCAGCTTGATCACCTGGCCACCACGCGGTGCCAGCTGCTGCACACGGCGCAACAGCCAGGCCAGCAGGAAGATCAGGCCGATGACCAGCAACAGCCCCAGCAGCAACTGGCCGAGCTGGCCGGCCACATCGCTGCTGGCCATCGGCGTCGCGGCCTTGCCGGCAGGCTCGGCGGCGACAACGGCGCCAGGCAGCGCCAACAGCAACGCAAGGATTCGGCTCATGTCAGCGCAGCTTCTTGATGCGTTCGCTGGGGCTGATCACGTCGGTCAGGCGGATGCCGAACTTCTCGTTGACCACGACCACTTCGCCATGGGCGATCAGCGTACCGTTGACCAGCACGTCCAGCGGCTCGCCGGCCAGGCGATCGAGTTCGATCACCGAACCCTGGTTGAGCTGCAGCAGGTTGCGGATGGTGATGTCGGTGTTGCCGACCTCCATGGAGATGGACACCGGAATATCCAGGATCACATCCAGGTTGGGCCCTTCCAGGTTGACCGGCAGGTTGGGCGACGGCGGTGCGCTGCCGAACTCCTCCATCGGCGCACGCGGCGCGGCGGGCTGCGCAGGTTGTGCGGCCTCCTGCCCGGCCAGCATGGCATCGATGTCGTCCTGCCCGGCGTCCTCACCGGCCTCGGCCAGCGCAGCGGCCCACTCGTCGGCCAGTGCCTGTTCCTCGGGGGAAGTGTTTTCTTCGTCTGCCATCGTCTTTCCTCGCCTGGCTTCAGCTATTCGTTCGCATCGGGCCAACCGGCCCACAGGGTTGCCGGCGCTTCAGCGCTGGCGTTCGATCGGGTCCAGCACCTGCAAGGCCAGGTTGCCCTTGTGGGCCCCCAGCTTGACCTTGAAGGTCGGCACGCCATTGGCGCGCATGATCACGTTGTCCGGCAGCTCCACCGGGATCACGTCTCCCGGCTGCATGTGCAGGATGTCGCGCAGCTTCAGCTGACGACGCGCCACCGTCGCGGACAGGGGCACGCTGACATCGAGGATGTCTTCGCGCAGGGCCTTGATCCAGCGCTCGTCCTGATCGTCGACATCGGACTGGAAGCCGGCGTCGAGCATCTCGCGGATCGGCTCGATCATCGAATACGGCATGGTGATGTGCAGGTCGCCGCCACCGCCGTCCAGCTCGATGTGGAAGGTGGAGACCACCACCACCTCACTGGGGCTGACGATATTGGCCAGCGCCGGGTTGACCTCCGAGTTGACGTACTCGAAGTTGATATCCATCACCGCGTGCCAGGCTTCGCGCAGATCGACGAAGGCCTGATCCAGCACCATGCGCACCACGCGCAGTTCGGTCGGGGTGAACTCGCGTCCTTCGATCTTGGCGTGGCGGCCGTCGCCGCCGAAGAAGTTGTCCACCAGCTTGAACACCAGCTTGGCATCGAGGATGAACAGCCCGGTGCCACGCAGCGGCTTCATCTTCACCAGGTTGAGGCTGGTCGGCACGTACAGCGAATGCACGTACTCACCGAACTTCATCACCTGCACGCCACCCACGGCGACGTCGGCGGAGCGCCGCAGCAGGTTGAACATGCTGATGCGGGTGTAACGGGCGAAGCGCTCGTTGATCATCTCCAGGGTCGGCATGCGCCCACGGACGATACGGTCCTGACTGGTCAGGTCATACTGCTTGACGCTCGTCGGATCGGCGGAGTCTTCGGTCTCGACCAACCCGTCGTCGACGCCATGCAGCAGCGCATCGATCTCGTCCTGGGAAAGCAGGTCTTGCACGGCCATGTTCGGCTCCCGCTACTGCAACACGAAATTGGTGAACAGCACCTGCTCGACCACAGTGCTGCCGGTTTCCTTCTGGGCCAGCTCCTGCACGCTGGCCAGCGCCTGCTGCAGGAGCATCTCCTTGCCCAGTGGCGTCTGCAGCGCGGCGAAATCCTGACCGGCGAGCAGCATCACCAACTGGTTGCGCAGCACCGGCATGTGCACCTTGAGCTTCTCCATTCCGGCAGCGTCGCGCCCCATCAACGCCATGCTGAGCTGCAGGTAGCGGGTGCGCCCCTGGTAGTTGAAGTTGACGACGAAGGCCGGCATCAGGTCCTGATACAGCGCCGGCTGGTGCCCCGGGGCGGCAGGCGCCTCGGCTTCGCTGGCCGCATGCTCCTCGGACTTGTCGCCCTTGCTGAGAATGAACCAGGTACCGCCAACGGACAGGCCGACAGCCAGCAACAGGCCCACCACGATGAGAATGATGAGTTTGAGCTTGCTCTTGCCGGCGGGTTGTCCCTCGGCCGCAGGTGCCGCTTCTTTCTTAGCCATGCCAATAATCCGTCACTTGTCGGAGTTTTGTCCGCATTCAAAGGGTTAAGAGCAAGTGTTATGCCAGCATATGAGCAGGCTTGTCTAACTCCGGGCTGCGGATTTAACAGCGCCAGCCTCTTGCTGTCACCTCAAATGCAATCGCCCGGGTTGCCTGAATGGCTACCCGGGCGATTGCAAGTCTAGCGGAGTCACACCGAACATCGGAGCCGGCGGCTTGTGGCGTGGCGCTCGTTTCGCTCACGCCAGGCGGCCGCCGATGCCGCGCAGCGGGCCAGGACCGCAGCGTTTCGGCTACGCATCACGCGTAGTAGTCGACGAGCCCCCGACCACTGCTCAGGCGATCGCTGCGGATTTCCTGATGACCGACGGCCTGCCCCTCGTCACCGGCAAACAGGTCATCGCGCGCGCCGGAACCGCCACGCCCGCCCTCGCCCTGGCCTTGCCCCTGCCAGCCACGGTTCAGCGACTGGTCGGAAACGTTGGCATCGGCCAGGTTCATGCCCTGTTGCGCGAACATCTCGCGCAAGCGATGCATCTGCCCCTCCAGCGCGTCACGCACACCGGCGTTGGGGCTGGCGAAGGTGACCTGGGCCTGGTCCTGAGTCATGTGCACCCGCACTTCGAGGCGCCCCAGGTCCGCCGGGTCGAGCTGGATCTCGGCAGACTTGAGGTTCTGGCTGGACAGCCACATGACCCGATCGACCACCGCCTCGCTCCAGCCGGCCTGCTGCATGACCACCGGCTGGCCGGGCACCAGCGGCAGACGCTGCGCAGCGTTGGTCTGCTGGTTGAGGGCCTGGGTCAGCGCACTGAGCTTGCTGACGAACTGATCCGGACGATTGGGCTGGACGCTGTCCTTCAGGCTGTCCTGGACATCCTTGGCCAGGCTCTCCAGCGGCAGGTCCAGGGTGGACTCGTCAGTCGTCGTGGTCGATTCCTCGCCCTTGCCCATGGCGGCCATGGCGGCGGCGAAATCGGCACTGGCCACGGTCTTGGTGCTCTTGCTGACAGCCTCCTGCACCGGCGTAGGCTTGACCGCCAGCTCCTCAGGCTGCGAATCGAGCAGCGCCAGCGGGTCGAGCCCCTCTTCCTCCGTCACCGGCCCGGCCTCTTCGCCAGCGGCAGCAGCGGCACCGGTGATCACCAGCGCCGCGGGCTCCAGCTCCTCATCGGGGAGCGCGGCCTCCTCGGTTTGCGGCTGCATGCCGCCCAGGGCCATCGCCAGCAACGGGTCGAGTTCCTCCTCCCCGGTTTCCTCACTCGGCAAGGAATTGCCGGAGGCGGCAACCTCCGGCTGCTCAGCGGCAGCCGTGGCAGCGTCGGCCTCGGCCGTAGCCGGGCCGCTGCTCTGTTCTTGCTTGGGCTTCTCGGCATTGCCAGCACGCTCGCCAGGCTTGGCCTGGCGCTCCTTGGCATATACCTCGGCAAAGCTGGAAGCACCGTTCTTGCTGGGCTCCGGCGCTTTAGCCGGCTGCTTCGCTTTGCTCTTAACCTCAGGCGTGGCCTGCAGGCGCAGATCGGGCAACGCGGACATGGACGCTCTCCGTCTAATGGGTCGTGACGGTATCAGAGCAAAGGACGGGCCAACTCGTGCAATCGCCTAGACGCGATAACGCTGGCGCTCGGATTTGAGCAGGATGCGGACGATGGCGAACTCGCGCTCGATCTGCTCGATCAAGGCCGGCGCCAGCTCCATCGCCTCGCGCCGCCCGGCGTCTTCGAGCTCCTTGCACAAGCCGGACAGCATCACCGCGCCCATGTTGCTGCAACTGCCCTTGAAGCTGTGCGCAGCCAGGCGCAGCCCCTGCGGGTCGCCCTGCGCCTCGGCCTCGCGCAGCAGGCGCACGCGCTCCTCGGAGTCAGCCACGAAGGTATCGAGCAACGCCGGATATTCGGCTTCCATAACGTCCTGCAGGGCTGCCAGGACGGCATCGTCGAGATGGATATCGGACAACGGGTCACTCCCTGAACGACAGGCCTGGCATTATGCCTCAGCAGACCAGCAAAACTCCACGCTGACGCCCCGGCCATCCGCGCAAAGGCCAAAACCATCACTGAGCTGGCGAACCAGGCCCAGACCGCGCCCACACAGGGCTTCATCACCGGCCGCATCGACCTCGTCCGGGTCGAATCCCGGTCCGCTGTCCTCGACCCGGATGATCAGCCGACCACCGCCCCCTTCGGGCAGCATCTGCAGGTGAAAACGCACGTAGCCATCCTGCAGCGCGCCCAGGCGCAGGCGGCGCTCGCGGTAGTATTCGGCGAAACCGCTGGCATCGCGCTTCAACGAGGAATCCAGGCCCATCACGCCATGCTCCAGCGCGTTGGAGTAGAGCTCGGCGAGCACGGTGTACAGCTCGCCACCGCGCGGCCTCAGCGCCTGCACGTCGAGCAGCAGTTGCAGCAGGTACGGCAAGGGATTGAAATGCCGCAGGCTGTGCGCCCGAAACTCGAAAGTCGCGGACCAGTCCTGCGCACTGCTCAAGCCACTGTCGGCGAACGCCAGCGGCCGGGGACGCCCATCATCCTCGGGCATCCCGACCTGAACCATGCTGACGTCGTCCTGCTGCTCGCCACGAAACGCCACCAGCGCCCGCTGGATTTCCTCGAACAACGCCGGGGGCTGGCGGTTGGCGTCCAGCAACTCCAGCAGGCGCTGCTCGCCGAACAGCTCGCCCTGCTGATCGCAGGCCTCCAGCAAGCCGTCGCTGAGCAGGAAGACCCGATCGCCCGGCTCCAGCGGATAGACCTCGCAACGATCGCTGAACGCGGCGGGGTCGAGAATGCCCAGCGGCAGGTGGCGCGATACCAGGGGCTGCCGCGGCCGACCATCGGCATGCAGCAGGTAGCCGTCGGGCAAGCCGCCGTTCCACACCTCCAGCAGACCGCGCTTGCTGCTGATGTTGAGCATGGTGGCGCAACAGAACACCCCCACTGGCAGGATGCGCTTGAGCTTGGCGTTGATCTCGCGAAGGATCTCGGCGAGCGCATGGCCCTTGGCGGTCATGCCATAGAACACCTCGGCCAGCGGCATCGCACCGATGGCCGCCGGCAATCCGTGGCCGGTGAAGTCGCCGAGCATCACGTGCATGCCGCCCGACGGCTTGTAGGCCGCCAGCAGCAGATCACCGTTGAACAGCGCGTAGGGCGATTGCAGGTAGCGTATGTTCGGCGCGGCCAGGCAGCCGGAGTGCGCCACCTTGTCGAACACCGCCTTGGCCACGTGCTGCTCGCGCAACAGATGCTCGTTGTGCCGGGCGATCAGATCGCGCTGCTGCAACACCGTGTCGTGCAGGCGGCGCAGGCGATCCATGGCGCCGATCTTGGCTTCCAGGATCACCCGGTTGTAGGGCTTGGCGAGAAAGTCGTCGCCACCGGCCTCCAGGCAGCGAACCAACGCCTCGCCCTCGGTCAGCGAGGTGAGAAAGATGATCGGAACCAGCGCCTCGCCGGTCTTCTGCTTGATCCGCCGGGCCGCCTCGAAGCCATCCATCACCGGCATCAGCGCGTCCATCAGCACCAGGTGCGGACGTTCCAGCTCGAACAGGGCGACCGCCTCGAGGCCATTGCTGGCGGTCGTCACGCGATGCCCCTGGCGACTGACGATGGTCGACAGCAGCATGCGATCGGCCGCGTTGTCCTCGGCAATCAGGATCGACAGACGATCAGGCATGCTCAGGTGATCTGGAACAACTGCTCGAAGTTGGAAATAGCGAGGATCTTGCGAACGTCGCTACTGCAGTTGAGCAGGCGGATCTCCGCGGCATCGCCACCGGCATGGTCGCGCAGCAGCAGGAGCATGCCCAGCGCCGAGCTGTCCAGGTAGCTGGTGTCGCGCAGGTCGACCTGATAGCGCTTGGGCGTGATGTTGACGCGCTCGTAGGCGTCACGGAATTCCTGGTGGGAGGCGAAGTCGAAGCGTCCTCGAATCACGATGGTCAGCTCTTGCCCGTCCGCGGACGGTTGCGAGGTAATGGCCATGTCTACTCCTTTGTCGAGACTCTGCCAGATAAGGTGGTTCACGTCTCAAGGTGTAGCACCTGCCCGGCGCCGAAACAACTCCGTTCAGGGTTCGCCGCGATCGATCAGGCGCTGCGCCAGCTCATCGAGCAGCTTCTGCTCGCGTCGATCCTCGGCCAGACGCGCCTCGTCGATATAGCGCTGGACCAGCTTGCGCAACCCTTCCAGCCGCGCGTAGCGCTGCTGCCAGAGCGCACGAGCCTTCTCCATGTTGGCGCGGTGCCATTCGAGACTCTGCTGCTGCTGCCCGACGGCCGTCTCCAGCTGCGAGAGAAAGCGCTGGTAGTTCATCAGCCACTGCCCGGAGACGCCCTTGCTGCCTTCGCTGATCCACTGCTGCTGGTAATCGCCACGAAAGCGCTCCAGCTCGCCCAGCTTGGCTTCGGCCTGGCCAACCAGGCCCCGGCAGTGTCCCAGCTGGCGGGCGGCCTCGCGCTCGGCCTTCTCCGCCATGTCGACCACCGGCTGCAGGCGCTTGGCTCGACTCAGGCTCATGCCGCAGCCCCCCCTGCGGCTGCGTCCAGGCAGCGCAGCGTCGGCTCAGGAACCATGTCTTGCCCCGTCACTGCCCCAGCACACCGGCCAGTTGTTCGCGACTCTGCGCCATGCCGACGCTCTCGCCGAGCCCCTGACGCAGGTACTGGGCCATCTGCGGCTGCCGCGCGATGGCCAGGTCGGTATCGGCGTCGCCACCGGGGACGTAGGCACCGACGCTGATCAGGTCGCGGCTCTGCTGGAAACGCGACCACAGCTGCTTGAAGCGCTGCGCCTGCTTGAGCTGCTCGGCGGGCACCACCTGCGGCATGACCCGGCTGATGGATGACTCGATGTCGATGGCCGGATAATGCCCCTCCTCGGCCAGCCGGCGGGACAGGACGAAGTGCCCGTCGAGCACGCCGCGCGCCGCATCGGCAATGGGGTCCTGCTGGTCATCGCCTTCGCTCAGCACGGTGTAGAACGCGGTGATCGAACCACCGCCGGCCTCGGCGTTGCCGGCACGCTCGACCAGCTTGGGCAGCTTGGCGAACACCGACGGCGGATAGCCCTTGGTCGCGGGCGGCTCGCCGATGGCCAGGGCGATCTCCCGCTGGGCCTGGGCATAGCGGGTCAGGGAATCCATCAGCAGCAGCACGTTCTTGCCCTTGTCACGAAAGTACTCGGCGATACGCGTGCAGTACTGCGCCGCACGCAGGCGCATCAGCGGCGCATCGTCGGCAGGCGAGGCGACCACGACGGAACGCTTGAGCCCCTCCTCGCCGAGGATTTCGTCGATGAATTCCTTCACCTCGCGCCCACGCTCGCCGATCAGGCCGACGACGATGATCTCGGCTTCGGTGAAGCGGGTCATCATCCCGAGCAACACCGACTTGCCCACGCCGGTACCGGCGAACAGGCCCAGGCGCTGGCCGCGCCCGACGGTCAGCAGGCCGTTGATGGTGCGGATACCGACATCCAGCGGCTGGCTGATGGGGTCACGGTTGAGCGGGTTGATCATGGGGCCATCCATCGGCACCCAGTCCTCGGCCTTCATGCCACCCTTGCCGTCCAGGGCCCTGCCGGCGCCATCGAGCACCCGGCCGAGCATCGACATGCCCATCGGCAGGCGGCCCGCATCCGGCAGCGGCACGACACGTGCGCCCGGCGCGATGCCGGCCAGACTGCCGACCGGCATCAGGTAGATCTTGCCGCCGGAGAAGCCCATGACCTCGGCCTCGACCTGCACCGGGTGGTAGCTGTCATCGTTGATCACCAGGCAGCGGCTGCCGATTGCCGAGCGCAGCCCCTCGGCCTCCAGCGTCAGGCCGACCATGCGCAGCAGGCGACCTTCGAGGATCGGCTGGCTGGGCAGGCTGATGGCGTCGCTGTAGCCCTCCAGGCGCCGCGCGAAGCTCACCCGGTCAAGGCGCATCGGGGTTGTCCAGGTCCAGGTTGATGTCCGCCTCGGGCGGCTGGGTCGCCTGTGCACGCTGTTGCTCGAACAGCTGCTTGAGCGCCTGTGCCATGCGCGTTTCGACGCTGGCGTCGATCTGGCTGTGCTCGGATTCGATGCGGCAGCCGCCAGGCAGCAGGCCGTCGTCCTCGAGAATGCGCCAGTCTTCTTCATGGCGCTCGCGCAGGGCCTTGATCGTCTCGAAGTCCTGCGGGTTGATCTGGATACGGATATTGTCCGCGCCCATCGGCAGCAGCTTGAGCGCCTCGCGCAACACCTGGCGAATCTGGCTGGAATCGGTGTTCAGCTCGCGCTGGATCACCTCGCGCACCATGTGGCTGACCAGGCGCACCAGGGCGACTTCGACCTGCTGGTCCTGCTCGGCGATCGGCTCCAGCAACTGTTGCATGAGTTTCTCGAGGCCGTCGAGCTTGAGCGCCAGGGCGGCGTCGGCCTCCTGCTTGGCCTTGAGCTGGCCGGCATGAAAACCGTCCTTCTCGCCGGTGGCGAACCCTTCATTGTAGGCGTCCTGGCGGATCGCCTCCACCTCGTCGAGCGTCAGGGGTTTGACATCCTCGAGCGCCACCTCCTCGACCTGCGCCGCCTCGTCCACGTCCGCTTCGGCAGCCGGCGCCGGCTCTTCGACGGCTGGCTCGGCTTCGGCCTGCGCATCTCCGGGCGGATCGAAACTGGGCAATGCCCAACGGTCGAACGTGCCAAGATCCTTGGCACGAATCAGCTCGCTCTCCGGCTCCTTGGTCACCGACATGGCTTAGACCATTTCCTCGCCGCCCTTGCCGCCGAGCACGATCTCGCCAGCTTCGGCCATACGGCGAGCGATGGTGAGGATTTCCTTCTGCGCCGCTTCGACGTCGCTGACGCGCACCGGCCCCTTGGCCTCCAGGTCGTCGCGCAGCAGTTCCGCGGCGCGCTTGGACATGTTCTTGAAGACCTTTTCCTTGATCGCATCGTCGGCGCCCTTGAGGGCCAGTACCAGCACCTCGGACGACACCTCGCGCATCAGCGCCTGGATGCCACGGTCGTCGACGTCCGCCAGGTTGTCGAACACGAACATGAGGTCCTCGATCTGCGTCGACAGGTCTTCGTCCACCTCGCGGATCGAGTCCATCAGCTGGCCTTCCACCGAGCTGTCGAGGAAGTTCATGATGTCCGCCGCACGCTTGACCCCGCCCATGGTGGCGCGCGAGGTGTTGGCGCTGCCGGAGAACTGCTTCTCGAGAATCTGGTTGAGTTCCTTGAGCGCCGAGGGCTGCACGGTATTGAGCGAGGACACGCGCAGGATGATGTCCAGGCGCACCTTGTGATCGAAGTGGCTGAGCACTTCGCCGGCCTGGTCCGGGTCGAGGTAGGCGACGACGATGGCCTGGATCTGCGGGTGCTCGTAGCGGATCACGTCCGCCACCGCACGCGGCTCCATCCACTTGAGGCTGTCCAGGCCACTGGTGCTGCCGCCGAGCAGGATGCGGTCGATCAGGTTGCCGGCCTTGTCCTCGCCCAGTGCCGCGGTGAGCATCTTGCGGATGTAGCCGTCGGAACCGACGCCCAGGCTGGTCTGGTCGCCGACGATCTCGACGAACTCGCCCATCACCTGCTCGACCTGCTCGCGGTGGATGTTGCGCATGCCGGCCATGGCCACGCCGACGCGCTGCACTTCCTTGGGCCCGAGATGGCGCAGCACCTGCGCGGCATCGGTCTCACCCAGCGACAGCAGCAGGATCGCGGCCTTGTCGACCTTGGTCAGCTTGGTAGCGGTACGATTGTCACTCATCGGCGTTGATCCACTCTTTCACTACCTGGGCAACGCGGCCCGGATCTTCCGCCACCAGGCTCTTGATGGCGTTCAGTTGTGCATCATACCCCTCACTGGGACTGGGGAGCATTATGCTCTGCGGCCCGCCCAGGCTGACACGGTCGTCGGACAGCTCGCCATCCAGCCCGGCCATCTCGCCCAGTTCCACGTCGCCGCCCTTGCCCTGCTCGCCGCCCTTGCCGCCGCCGGTGATGTTGTTCAGCACCGGGCGCAGCACGCCGAATACCAGGACCAGGATGAACAGTACGCCGAGCACCTGCTTGACGATGTCCCAGAACCAGGGCTGGGTGTAGAACGGGATATCCGGAATCTCTTCGCCGATGGACGCGGTGAACGCGGTATTGATCACGCTGACGCTGTCCCCGCGGCTGGCATCGAAGCCGACCGAGTCCTGCACGAGACGGGTGAAACGCGCCAGGTCGTCGGCACTCCACGGAACGCGGGTGGTCTCGCCCGTCGCCGGGTCGACACGCACCTGGTCATCCACCACCACCGCGACCGACAGGCGACGCAGGCGCCCCTGCTGCTGCTTGGTGTAGCTGACCGAACGATCCAGCTCGAAATTGCGCGTGGACTGCTCGCGCTTGTCCGCCGGGTAAGGCGCCAGCATCGGCTGGCCGGTGGCCGGATCGGTAATCTGCTGGCCATTGGCATCCACCAGCGGCTGCCCGGCGGCTACCGGCCCGGCAGGTGCAGCGGCGGCAGCGGCCTGCTGCGGCGCGGCAGCCGGACCCGGCGGCTGATTGGACAGTGCGCCCGGCACGCCCTGCGGCGGCAGGCTGCTCTGGCGCTGTTCGTTGACCTGCTGTTCGCTGCGCAGGGCCGGCTGGTCCGGGTTGAACATCTCGGAGGTGGACTCGACCGCACTGAAATCCACGTCGGCAGACACTTCGGCCTTGTAGCGCCCGGTGCCCAGCACCGGCTGCAGGATGTTGTGCACGCGCTGGGTGAACAGCGTTTCCATGCGACGGGTGTAGTCGAACTGCTTGCCCGCCATGGTCAGCTCGGACAGCTCCTGCTGGTCGGAGAGCAGATTGCCCTTCTGGTCGACCACGGTGACCTGGCCCTTGTCCAGTTCCGGCACGCTGGTGGCGACCAGGTTGACGATGGCCATGACCTGACTGGGCTCCAGCGCGCGGCCCGGGTACAGCTCCACCAGAACCGAGGCGGAAGGCTTGCGCTCGTCACGCACGAACACCGAGGCCTTGGGCATGGCCAGGTGCACGCGCGCAGCCTTGACGTTGTTGAGGCTGGCCACGGTGCGCGCCAGTTCGCCCTCGAGGCCACGGCGGTAACGGGTCGCTTCCATGAACTGGCTGGTGCCCAGGCCCTGCTCACGGTCGAGAATCTCGAAGCCGACACTGGTGTCGGTCGGCGCCACTCCGGCGGCGGCAAGGCGCATGCGCGCACGCGCCAGATCGTCGGCCTTGACCAGCAGGGCGCCGGAATTGGGTTCGATGGTGTAGTCGATGCCGGACGCCGCCAGCGTGTCGACCACCTGGGTGGCGTCCATCCCGTTCAGGCTGCCGTACAGCGGACGATAGTCCGGCTGCTGCGACCAGAGCACCACGGCAAAGCCGATCGCCACGCTGGCGGCCAGGCCGACCAGCAGGCCGAGCTGGCGCAGCACCGACATTTCCGCGAGGTTTTCCAGAAAGCTAAGACCCAGCAGCGGCTTCTTGGGCTCGCCTGCGTCAGCCTTGGCCGGGACGTTTGCTACTGCTGCTTCAGCCATGAATCAACCCTCAGACCGGCATCTGCATGATGTCTTGATAAGCCTGGACCAGCTTGTTACGCACCTGGGTCATGGCCTGGAAGGATACGCTGGCTTTCTGCGAGGCGATCATCACGTCGGTCAGGTCGACCCCGCTCTGGCCCATCTCGAAAGCGGTAGCCAGCTTGTTGGAAGCCTGCTGGGTTTCGTTGACCTTGTTCACCGCCTGGCCAAGCATTTCCGAGAAGCTCGGCGCCCCGGCCACTGGCTCGCTGACAGTAGGCTTCTGCCGGGCCATGGCCTCGGCCTGCATGGCACGCATTTCCAGCATCAAGCGATTGAATTCAACACCCTGACTCATGACATCCTCCACTGCCCGCTTTTTGACGCTAGCGGTGCTTTGCAGGGGTATGTGCAACAAGGGTGCCAAGAGAGCAGCTTCAAGCTTCAAGCTTCAAGCTTCAAGCTTCAAGCTTCAAGCAAGAGCAAGAGTGGGCGACGGGGAGGTACGGCCGGCAGGAGCGGATCTATCCGCGAAAAGGGACAACACCGCGCCCGCCGGAATCGCGAATGAACGGGCTCCTGCATGAAGAGCCAGGCGATGGCGAACGCGGTGGTACCTGGGATCAACTGGCGTAGAGATAGGCCTCGACATCCATGCCGGCATCACGCATCTGCGCCAGCTTGTAGCGCAGCGTGCGCGGGCTGATGCCCAGGCGCTCGGCCGCCTCCTTGCGGCGGCCACGCTCGGCACGCAGAGTGTCGATGATGACCTGGAATTCGCGACGCCGCAGGTCTTCCCCCAGCGCGCCGCCGTCACCGCTGCCCAGCGCTTCGTCCGCCGGGACCACGGCCGCCGGCGCACTGGGCACCACGGCCAGGCGCGGCGCGGCGCTCTGCACGGACTGGCCGATGGAGGCGCTCAGGCACAGGTCCTGCGCCTGGATCACCCCGCCTTGTTGCAGGATCAGGGCGCGCTGGATGGCGTTGTCCAGTTCCCGCACGTTGCCGGGCCATTGATGCTGCACCAGGCTCTGCGCCGCCGACTCGGAGAGACGCACCGGAGCCTGATTCATTTTTTTGACGTGCTTGGCCAGCAACCGCTCGGCGAGCGGCAGGATGTCGGCAGGTCGCTCGCGCAGCGGACGCCAGGCCAGCGGGAACACCGACAGGCGATAGTAGAGGTCCTCACGGAAACGCCCCGCCGCCACTTCGCCGGCCAGATCGCGGTTGCTGGTCGCCAGCACGCGAATATCCAGGCTGACGGGCTTGCGCGCCCCGACCCGCTCCACTTCGCGCTCCTGCAGCACGCGCAGCAGCTTCGCCTGCAGCCCCAGCGGCATCTCGGAAATCTCGTCGAGCAAGATGGTGCCGCCATCCGCCAGCTCGAACTTGCCTGGCTGGGCCGTGACGGCGCCGGTGAAGGCGCCCTTCTCGTGACCGAACAGCGTGGCCTCAAGCATATTGTCGGGAATCGCCGCGCAGTTGATCGCGATGAACGGACCATTGCCGCGCGGCGACTGCTGATGGATGTAGCGCGCCAGCACCTCCTTGCCGGTGCCGGACTCGCCGGTGATCATCACCGTCGAATCGCTCTGCGCGACGCGGGCCGCCAGCTCGAGCAACTGCACGCTGGCCGGCTCCAGCGCCACCGGGCCGTCACGATCGCCGGCCGGCAGCTTGCCCAGCGCATGCTTGGCGACCAGCTCCAGCAGGGTGCGCGGTTCGAAGGGCTTGACCAGGTAATCGGCGGCACCCTGACGGATCGCATCGACCGCACGCTCCACCGCGCCGAACGCGGTCATCAACAGCACCGGCAGCTGCGGGTGGCGAGTGCGGATCTGCGCCAGCAACTGATGCCCGTCCATCCCTGGCATGTTGACGTCGCTGACCACCAGGCCGAACGGCTCCTCGGTCAGTGCGACCAGCGCCGCCTCGGCGCAATCGACCGCACGATAGTCGTGCCCGCCCAGGCACAGGGTATCGGCCAGGGCTTCGCGCAGGGCGCGATCGTCTTCAACCAGCAGGACTTTGGCAGCCATGGGTTACTCCTGTTTCGAATGAGGTGCCGCGTTGAGCAGCGGCAGGGAAACGATGGCGCAGGTTCCACGACCCGCACGCGATTGCAGCAGCAGCTGGCCCTGGTGGGCACGCGCCACGGCCTTGACCACCGCCAGCCCCAGGCCGGTTCCGGTGGTCTTGGTGGTAAAGAAGGGTTCACCCAGGCGCGCCAGGGTTTCGCGTGACATGCCCGGGCCGTTGTCGCTGACGCACAGGCGCAGTTGGCCATCACGACGATACAGATGGATCTTCAGACGAGCATCGCGCCCAGCGGCCTGGATAGCGTTGTCGATCAGGTTGAGCACCGTGCCGACCAGGGTGTCGCGATTGCACAGCAGCTCGCCCTCGCGGACGTCGCACTGCCAGCGGACCGCCATGTCGCCGACGTGGGCCTCGGCGGCCGCGCGCAGGGCAGCGAACAGCTCGGCAGGCGACAGACGATCCGGCAGCGGCAACTCACCGCGGGCGAAGATCAGCATGTCGCGCACCTGGTTCTCCAGCTCGTGCAGACGCTCCTTGAGACGCCCGGCGAAGCGTTGCTGCTGCTCGGCGGGCAGGACCTGCTCGTTCAGGTGACTGGCATACAGCAGCGCCGCGGACAGCGGCGTGCGAATCTGATGCGCCAGCGAGGCCACCATGCGCCCCAGCGCGGAGAGTCGCTCGTGACGGGAAAGCTGATCCTGCAGGCGACGGGTTTCTGTCAGGTCGGTCAGCAGCACCAGCTGACCGGGCTCGCCGTGCAACGACCGCGTGGCGATCGACAGGCGTCGGCCATCGCGCATGGAAATCTCGTGGCCATCGTCTTCACGCGGGGCGAAGTTGCGCGCGATCACCTGGCGCCAGAGCATGCCGACCAGGGGCTGTCCCAGCAGTGCCCGGGCCACGGGGTTGGCCTCGCGCACCACGCCCTGCCCATCGATTACGATCACGCCACCCGGCAGCAAGTCGAGCAGGCTCTGCAGGCGATGCGCCAGGCGCTCTTTCTCCGCCAGCTCCTGCATGCGCTGGGCGCTGACCAATGCCAGCTGGCCCTTCAGCTCGTTGACCCGCGCCTCGAGCAGGCTGTACGACTCGCTGAGCTGGCTGGACATCTGGTTGAACAGGGCAAAGGCCTGCTCCAAACCGGCACGACTGGCCTGCTCGAGCGGCGCCGACAGGCTGGGCTCGGTGGATTCGGTGGGACGGCGGTTGGCTTCCATCTGCTTCTCTCGCATGACGCACCGTCAGAAGACGGTCAGATGCAGGAGACCTAGCAATCCCTGTGCCTATTTTTTTGTTCTTATTTTTCAATAACTTGAAAAATAAAGCCGGGTGCTGTGTCAAAGCCCCGGCTTTATTGGATGAAACGCCCGCATCAATGGACGTATCGATGACGCCTCAATCGTCGTCCTGACCTTCCTCTTCACGACGACTCATGCCGTACTTGCGCATCTTCTCCACCAGCGTGGTACGACGAATACGCAGGCGCTCGGCCGCCCGCGCGACGACGCCGCCGGCATCATCCAGCGCCTGCTGGATCAGCCCCTGCTCCAGGTTACCGAGGTAGTCCTTCAGGTCCAGGCCCTCGGGCGGCAGCATGGCCGGCGTGTCGAGCCCCGGCAACCCGGCCATGATCGCGGCGCGCTCTTCCATTTCATCGCGCAGGGTGGCGGCCAGTTGCTCGTCCTCGTCATCCACGTGACGGAACTTCTTCGGCAGCTCGCCAACGCCGATCACGCCATAGGGATGCATGATCGCCATGCGCTCGACCAGGTTGGCCAGCTCGCGCACGTTGCCCGCCCAGTCATGGCGACACAGCGACATGATGGCCGCCGAGTTGAAGCGGATGGAGCCACGCTTCTCGTGCTCCATCCGCGAGATCAGCTCGTTCATCAGCAGCGGGATGTCTTCGATGCGCTCGCGCAGCGGTGCCATCTCGATGGGGAAGACGTTGAGGCGGTAGTACAGATCCTCACGGAAACTACCGTCCTCGATCATCTTCTCCAGATTCTTGTGCGTGGCCGCGATGATGCGCACATCGGCAGTCTGGGTCTTGTTGCTGCCCACACGCTCGAAGGTGCGCTCCTGCAGCACACGCAGCAGCTTGACCTGCATCGGCAGCGGCATGTCGCCGATCTCGTCGAGGAACAGGGTACCGCCGTTGGCCAGCTCGAAGCGCCCTGCCCGGCTGGTGATGGCGCCAGTGAACGCCCCCTTTTCATGGCCGAACAACTCGCTCTCCAGCAACTCGGCCGGAATGGCCCCGCAGTTGACCGGCACGAAAGGGGCCTCACGGCGCTTGGAGTGGTAGTGCAGGTTGCGCGCCACCACCTCCTTGCCGGTACCCGATTCGCCCAGGATCAGCACGCTCGCTTCGGTATCGGCGACCTGCTGCATCATCTGCCGCACCTGCTGAATGGCGCGACTGGTGCCGACCAGGCTGCGGAACAGGTTGGGCTCGCGCTGACGCCCGCGATCACGGGCCTGGTCGTACATTTCCCGGTAGACCTGGGCGCGATGCAGGGAGTCGAGCAGCTTGTTGTAGCTCAACGGGGTTTCCAGGCTGGCCAGCACGCGCCTGCGCAGGTCCTCCGGCCACTCGCCGATCGACGATTCCCCGACCGTCAGCAGCGGCAGGAACTCGTCCCAGCCGACGATCTGCTTGGTCAGCTCGAGCGCGCCGCCCTTGGCCTCGACGTCACCCAGCAACACGCTGAGCACCTCACGGCTGGAGTCGAGGTCCGCAACGGCGCTGCGCCAATCCAGGCTCGTACAGGCCAGGTGCTCTTCACCGAGGAAATTCAGGATGATCGCCAACTCATGACGACGCGCAGCGTTGTCATCGATCAACAGGATTTTGGTTTCACGCCACATCTTGTGTTTGTCTGACCCGAAGAGTGTAGGGAACGACGCGCCAGATGCCCGGCGCGATCCGGCAATTGGCCACTAGTAAAGTCAAAAAATTGAAGCCAGTCAATTTTATGACGTAACTTTTTTCACTCGCGCCAGGCTCTAGCTAAGCACTTGCCGGCGAAGCCGGGTAGTGGCAACCGATGAAACAGAGAGAGGCAGGAAAAGCGGAAAGAGGCAAACCGAGTCGAACCTGCTGGTTAAACTCGGTAACACCGGGAAATCAACCGAAAAGCTGATAGACCTTGGCGCCCTGGTGGGACTGATTGAGCTGCACCAGCTCACCCGCGAGACGGCGCTGCTCCGCCTGACAGACGGCAACCAGCTCACGGTACAGGGCGAGCAGGTTTTCCATGCTGACACGCAGCTCCTCTTCGTCGCGGCTGTCGATCATCGCCGCATCGACCGCCATGCGGCATTGCAGGTCGAGCTCGCCAATGGCGGCCCAGTCCTGCTTGGCCAGGGCGTCACGCATGGCCGAGCCGGTCGCCTGCAAACGCTGAACGGATGAACTCATTCGCTTCTCCTCCGATGCCGGCCACTACTGGGCGATGGCATCCCAACCCTGTTTGACGTTGCGCAGCAATCCCGACACCTCTTCGAGGAGCTCGGGCTCATTGCTGACGTTGGCCTCGGTCAAACGGGAAATCATGTACTCGTACAGGTTGTCGAGATTACCCGCCAGCTCGCCACCCTGTTGATGATCGAGACTTTCGCGCAGCCCCGAGATGATGGCAATGCTCTTGCCGATCAGCTCGCCCTTCAGGGAGGTCTGGCCACGCTCCATGGCGCCGCGCGCCTGGGCAATACGAGACAAGCCACCTTCCATCAACATCTGGATCAGACGATGAGGGCTGGCTTCCGCAGCCTGGGCCTGGTTGTTGACGGTCTGATACTGCCTGAGGGCCGCCATTGCGTTCATAGTTGCTCTCGCTCTACCGATGGGCTGATACCTAAGGTATCGGCGCTGGCGAGGAAAGCTTTAGCCGCAATCTCAACTTGCCGGGGCGGGCTCGACTTCCGGGCCGATGGCATCCCAGGCACCCTTGATGTCACCCAGCAGTGCCTGAACTTCATCGAGGGTACGCGGCGTGTCATCCAGGGCGACACCTGCCAGACGGCGCGTCATGTAGTCATAGAGCGCATCCAGGTTCTCGGCGATTTCCCCGCCCAGCTCCTTGTCCAGCGCAGCCTGCAGCACGCCCAGGATGGTGATGGTGCTGCCCACGGCCATACCGCGGATCTCGGTGTCGCCTTCGGCCAGGGCCTGCTTGGCCAGCATCACGCGCTGCAGCGCGCCTTCGAGCAACAGCTGCACCGTGCGGTAAGGCGATACCTCCTGGCTGGTCTTGACCTGCTTGTAGGCATCAATCGGATTCTTGCTCATCGTTTAGCTGTCCTTCTTCACGAAACCAGGCAGGTTGGCCAGCATGCTGCCCAGGCTTTCACTGGTTCGCGAGAGCTGCCCCACCAGGGAATCCATGGCGTTGTATTGAGCGTAGAGGCGCGTTTGCAGGCTCTCCACACGCTTGTCCAGCGACTCGCGCTGCTTGTCGATGTTCTGCAAGGTGCCACGCAGGGCGCTGTCACGCTGATTCAGCACGCCATCGGTCGCCACGTAGCCCGAAACGAAGCCAGACAGACGCCCCATCAGGCCGTCTTCACCCGTGAGATAGCTGCCGACCTGATCGAAATTGCTGTCGAGCGCGGCCGTCAGCTCGGTGTCGTCGATGGACAGCTTGCCATCTTCGTCGGTAGTGATGCCGAGATTGGCCAGCGCCTTGACGCTGTCCTCGCTGCCACCGGTCATTTTCACGATTTCGTTACGCAGCCCGGACATCACGCTACGCACCGTGGAATCCCCCACCAGCGGCCCGGCCACAGGGGCGGAGCCCTTGACCTCGACGACAGCGGTCAACTGCGCAGACGACGAAATCAGGGCGTTGTAGGCGTCGACGAATTTCTGCAGATTGCTTTTGACGCTGGCCTTGTCGACCCCCACCGTGAGGCTGATGGTCTTGCCATCGGTCAGGTCGGTAGCGCTCTGAGCCGAAACCAGGTCGATCGTCACGCCCTCGAGCGCATCCTCGATCTTGTTGCTGTCGCGCACCAGTTGCAGACCGTCTATGGTCAGCTTGGCGGACTTGGCCTGAGTGATCACACCACCTGCACCGGTATCGGAACTGGGCTTGAGAAACGCATCGGCGTTGTCGGGATCGACCGTCGGCGTGAAGGCCTGGCTGGTCAGCGTGTTACTGCCGGTGGTAACGCCATCCTCGGTGACCGCCACCTGGATATCGTTGCCCGCGCCGGTCTTGGTCGAGCTGAGCACCAGGCGCGAGCCCGAGTCATCGGTGATGATGGCCGCGCTGATGCCGCTATCCTTGCCCGCTTCATTGATGGCATCGCGCATACCGGCCAAGGTGTTGTTGGCCTCGGTAATGTCGACACTGATACTGCTGGTGCCCGCCGAGATTTCCAGCGTGCCGCTATTGAACGTGGCCGGCGTGCTGCCGGACGCAGACACTGACTGCAGCGCGACCTTGCTGCTGGCCGCCAGCTGCTGGACCTGAACACTGTAGGTGCCCGCCGAGGCGGTGGTGGTGGCGGTTGCCTTGAGCACACTGCTGCTCGACGAGCTGGCCGTGCGCGACTCGAACAAGGCAGGCTTGTTGAGCGCATCGATCGCCGTCTTGAACGTGTTCAGCGCCCCGGTGAGCGTGCCCAATGCCGAGATGCGCGTGGTGGTCTGCTTCTCGAGATTATCCAGCTGATTGGTCTTCGGAGCGCGCTCCGCATTGACCAGTGCCGTGACGATCTCGTCGATTTTGATGCCCGAACCGAGCCCAGTGATACCCACCATGATCTTGCACCTCGTCAAAAATCCGACTGAACGCTACCGATAGCTAGAGTTCAGTCAAAATTCATGCCAGGGCTATGACTACGCCTCGGCCTTGAATAACAGACTGCGCACCTCCGACAGATTCTCTGCCAGCTTGAGCGCTTCCTCGGACGGAATCTGCCGGATGACATCACCGGACCCCGAATCCGTCACCTTGACCACGACTCGTCCGGAACCATCGTCCACCGCGAAGTTGATATTGCGACGGACCGACTGGACGAATTCCTGGATGGTTGCCACCGCGTCCTCGACCTGCTCACGACTGACATCCTGAGCGGGTGGTACGGGGCGAGCGGTTGACTGTTCGTCAGTCACGCTGGCCGCAGCGACACCGGCGAGACCCTGTTTCGGGCGTGAATCAGCAGCGTTGGAGACGCCACCATCGCGGACAACCGTGGAGCTGACCTGAGGCTTGATTGAGCTGACGTCCATAAATTTCTCCTCACAATGAGGTAACGGGGGAAAGAGCCTGGCCCTTCCCCCCGTAGTCTAGCGCCTTTGGCCTTAACCCAGCAGGCTGAGTACTGCCTGCGGCAACTGGTTGGCCTGAGCCAGGATCGCGGTACCGGCCTGCTGCAGGATCTGATTCTTGGTCAGTTCCGAAGTTTCGGCAGCGAAGTCGGTGTCACGAATCCGGCTACGAGCAGCGGAAGAGTTCTCAGCGATGTTCTGCAGGTTCGAGATGGTGTTCTCGAAGCGGTTCTGCACGGCACCGAGCTGAGCACGCTGGCTGTCGATGTTGGAGATCGCACCGTTGATGATACCCAGTGCATCCTGAGCCCCCGTCGCGGTACTGATATCGATCGTATTCACCGCATCGAGCTCACTGAAACCGTCAGTACCCAGACCACCGGTCAGACCGCTAACCTGGAAGGCGTCGGCTGCTTCCAGCTGCACCTGGCCATCAGCCCGCGCACCGCCGCCAACAGCGATGGTAGCTGCAGTGCCGACGGTAGTCTCGCCGTCGAAGCTCTTGGCCTGCAGAGTTGCGCCGCCAGAGCCCGCGTAGTTGGAGACCTGGATCGCATCACCGCGAGAGCTGACCAGTTCGATGGTGTCGCCCTTGGATACAGCCGAGATACCGGTTTTGCCGGTTTCACGGTTGATCGCATCTGCCAGGGAAGACAGGTCGGTCAGGTCAGTCACCACTGCCGAGATGCTGACAGCATCGGTGGACAGCGATTTGCTGGTCAGGCCGGTGAGGTCGAAGGACACGGTACCCGAAACGGTGATACCACCCAGTTCGGCAACGGTACGTGCGTTGGCGGTCACGCCGGTTTCATCGCTCTTCGCGTTGACAGCGCGAGCCACTTCGCTGGCGGCACCGCTGGCCGCGCCCGAAATCGCGACGTTGCCGTCGGACAGCTTGGAGTTGATGTTGAACGAGGAGCTGCCGTAGGCGCTGCCCGAAGTGGCGCTGAACGCGGCACCGGAAGCGATGGCCTGAGCGGCACCACCGTCGGTGGTGAAGCGGTTGATACCGATGCGATCGGTAGCGGCCGAGCCGATGGAAACGCTGATGGTTTCGTAGGCGTTGGCACCGACCTGGAAGCTCTGCGAACCGAAGCTGCCGTCGAGGATCTTGCGACCACCGAAGCTGGTGGTGTCGGCGATACGGTTCAGTTCCTGTTGCAGCTGGGCGACTTCGCCCTGCAGTGCAGCACGTTCGGTAGCGCCGTTGGAGCCGTTGGCGGATTGCAGCGCCAGGTCACGCATACGCTGCAGGATGCCGGTGGACTGCTGCAGAGCACCTTCAGCGGTCTGCGCCAGGGAGATACCGTCGTTGGCGTTACGGGTCGCGACGCCCAGGCCGGTGATCTGGCTGGTCAGGCGGTTGGCGATCTGCAGGCCGGCAGCGTCGTCTTTGGCGCTGTTGATGCGATAGCCGGTGGACAGGCGCTGGAGGGAAGTATCCAGGCCTTTGGACGAGCTGTTCAGGTTACGTTGAGTGTTGAGGGACGCAACGTTGGTGTTGACTGTAAGGGCCATGGTATTGCCTCCAGATGACCGTAGAACCGTTTGTCTGAGCCTGCGAGCTCGGGCCTGCATGCTCAGACGCCCAGAGAGTTCGCATTCGATCTCTTTATCGGCGCCTGCCTAAGGAGCTTTAGAGACAATTTTCAGCTTTTTTTTATTCTTTCTACTCAGTCACTTAACCGACCCTTGATAGCCAAAGGCCGGCGTTGACTGAAAACCGTCGGACCAAGCGAGGGGTCCGACGGCCCATTTGCGCATCAATCAGGCGTCCAGGCCTGGCGCCAACGTTGCAGATTCTCTCCATCGAGCATCCAGTCGCGGTAGACGGCGTCACGCAAACGATCCCCCGCAACCGCTGCCGCATCGAGATCGTTGATGTGCATGCGGATGGCGTCGACCCAGTCACGGAAGCGATTCTTCACCCGGGTCACCGGCAGGTCGCCGCGGTAGCAGACCAGGTCGCTGCACACTACCGGGAAACCACAGGCGCCATATTCGAGGAGACGCAGATTGCTCTTGCACTCGTTGAACAGGTTCTGCTCCACGGGCGCCAGGGCCAGGTCCAGATCCAGACCAGCCAGAGCAGCCGGGTAAGACTCGATATCGACACCCGCGTGGATTTCATTAACGTAAGGCCGGATCACGTCCGGGCACATGCCCATGAACACCCACTCGACCTCGCCCGCCAGTTCGCGCACGACATCGACGATCAGGTCCAGGTCACCGGTATGGCTGACCCCGCCCGCCCAGCCGACACGCGGCTTGCGTCCACGCCGGCGCTGGCTCTCCAAGCCCTTCCACCATTTCACCGGCAGACGATTCTCGATCACCCGGATATCACCATGCAGCCCGGCGAATGCCTCGGCCAGCGGCGCCGTGGAAACCACGAAGCGATCGACGAACTCCAGCCCGCGACGCAGCGACTTGAGGATGTCACGCGGCATGTGCGCGCGGTGCACGCTCTTGAGTGGCAGGTTGGGCAGGTAGTCGTCCAGCTCGTAGATCTTGAATGCACGCGAGAACCGCTGGATGCGACGCATGGCCTCCAGGCGCTCGTCGCCGATCTGCCGCTGCAGCACCACGACGTCAGGGTCGTAGCGCTCGAAGTCGGTCACCGAGAGCAGCCCCATGGACAGGGTGCCATCGGCCAGACCTTGCGCCTTGAGCGCCGCCAAGGGCTGGATCACCCGGTAGTGGCCACACCCCCAGGGATCGGCCGGATGCGCCAGCACCACGGGCGAGGGCCGCCAGCTCAAGGGGCGCCAGGTGAGCGACACGTCGCTCTCCAGATCGAAACCACGCCCGCTCAACGCCAGGTTGCGGTTGTAGGCCGGATCGTTGGCCAGCTGCGGCAGGTAACGCTCGTACAGCTGATCCTCCGCAGCGGCGCCTGCTCGCACCTGTTCGGCCTCATGCAGCACGATCGCATTCGCGGCCCAGACCGTCAGGTAGCCTGCCGCGCGAACCCGCAGGCACAGGTCCACATCGCGGAAGGCGGCTAGCTGTGCATCGAGGCCTCCCAGCTGCTGGAAGAGCTCCGCGCGAACCATCAGGCAGGCTTCGCCAACGGCGCTGTAGTTCTGATCGACCTGGAGACGATGCAGGTACCCCGCAGCCTCCATGGACTCGCCCGCGAAGGCAGGCGTTGCCGGACCATTGAGCCCGAGCAGCAGGCCGGCCTGGGCGATACGCCCGCCAGGCGTCAGCAGCTTGCCGCCCACCACCCCTACTTCGGGACGCTGGGCATGGTTGAGCAATTCGTCGAGCCAATCGGCGTTGACGATGGCGGCGTCACCGCAAAGCAGCAACAGGTACTCCCCCCTCGCCTGCTCCGCCGCCCGATTCTGCGCCAACCCGCTGCCTCCGGCGATCACCCGGACCTTGTCATCGCCAAGCGCCGCCACTTCACTCAGCCAGGCACTGACATCCGGGTGGCTGCCGGCATCGGCCAGCAGCACTTCGTAGCGAGCGTAAGCGGTCTTCTCCAGCAGGCTCTCGATACAACGCTGCAGGGCGGCCAGCGGCACGTCCGTGCCGAGGATGATCGACACCAGCGGCGTGGCCGCATGGCCGTAGTGAACCCGATAGCGGCCCGGCAGGCCCGGCAGCACCTTGGCCTCATATCCGCGATTGCCCAGATGGCGCTCGATTACCCGGCGCTCGTCCGGGTTGTCACGCAACGCCGGGGCATGAGTGATCAGCAAGGGCTCATCGATATGGCCCAGCCCGGCCAGGCCCTCCTGCTCGATGAACCGGGTCAGCAGCTCGAACTCGAAGGCCTCGGGGAACGCCACATCGAAGCCGCCACAGGCCAGGAACAGATCGCGACGATACAACCAGTGGCGCGCCATCACCATGGGGAAGCTGAGCAGCAGATCGAGATTGAAGCCCGGCAGGAAAGCCCCGCCCAGGCTGCCGTCCGGCAGGCGCTGCAACTGGTCGCCGTAAACCGCACGGCAGTCCGTATTGCGGGCCAGTTCCAGCCCCGCCACCATCAACCCGCTCTGGGTGAACTCGTCGCCCGCGCTCGCCAGCATGAACCACTGGCAGTCACTCGCCTCGACCGCGCGATTGACCTGTGCGGCCAGGGGCTCGTCGGTCATGCGCAGGAAATGCAGCTTGTCCGCCGCCGAGGTGGCCGGCACGTCCGCTGGGGTGATCACCAGAATGCGCAACGTCGCATACAGGCAGTGCTCGCCGATCAGGCTCTTGAGCGTCACCATCAACGCTTCGGACTGACCCTGCGCATCGACCACCACCACACCGATCAGCGGACCACCCTGATGATGCTGCAGGTACTCGCCGATCTGGCGGTTCTCGCTGACCGTCGGCAGGCGTTCAGCCAGCCACTGCGCCAGATCGCTCCTGACCGGCTCGCCGAGGCTGCGCAGCATCTTCTCGCGATCACGCTGCAAGCCGTCACTGCAGGAGCCGACATAACGTCCATAGAGCTCTCGGTAGAGTGCCGGGAAGTTCTTGCGCTCACGTCCCAGCATGTGATCGCCACCGGCGCCAGGCGCCCGTGTATGCACCTCACTGGTAACGGTGGGGACATGCACGAACGGGTAGCGCGTGGCCAGGCGCAACAGCATGTCCCAGTCTTCGAATGCGGCGAGATCGGTGTCGAACTCACCGACCGTGGCGAGCATCTCGCGCGGATGCGCCCAGGTGTTCACCGGGATGTAGTTCTGCACGAACAGCCGGTCGCGGTCGAACGTCTCGTGCTTGAACGGCTGGCCGCGCTCCAGCTCGATGCGCTGCCCGTCCTCCAGTTTCTCGTTGACGTACTCGACCCCGGTATAGATGACGCTCCCCGGATGCTGCTCGAAGGCCTCGGCCAGCACGGCCAGGTGGCTGGGCAGGTAGATGTCGTCGTCGTCGAGATAGACGATGTAACGCCCGCGCGCCAGCGCAAGCCCCGCGTTGCGTGCCGCCGACAGCCCCTGGTTGCGCCCCTGGCGGATATAGGTGACAGGAAAGTCGCAGGCCGCCAGCAACTGCTCGACCGGCTCGCCATTGTCGTTGACCAGGATGACTTCGAAATCGCGCAGCGTCTGGCTGCCGACGCTGGCCAGGGCATCCTTGAGCAGATCGGCGCGGTTGTAGGTGGTGAGGATGATGGAGAACAGCGGTGCGTATGCCGTCCCAGCTAGTTGCTCCAACTCGGAAAGAGCTTGAACACTCACATTCCCCAACGCACTTGCCTTGTAGGCGACACGTAGTGCTGTCGAATGCTCCCCCAGTGCCCGCAGGATTTGTGAAATCCGCCAGCACGCCTGCGCCTGGTCATCCGCAGCTGCCCCCAGATCAGGGAACAACCGGTTTACCGGGTAGCGGGCAAAGGCATCCAGGACGACCTTGGCCTCGAAGGCCTTGGTCTTGGCACTGGACAAGCTCTCATCGTGCTGACGCCAATGGCAGAGAATTGCATCGACCTTCTTGAACTGGGCAGCATCCGCTAGACGAGTCCAAATCTGATAGTCATGACAGCGCGTGAAAGCGAGGTCGTAGCCGCCATAGGTTTCATAAAGCGAGCGACGCACAGCGGTACCCGGATTGGGCAGGCAGTTGCCTTGAATCAGCAAAGGCAGTAACGACTGCCCCTGGTAATCGGGGTAGTGGGTACGCAGCGTTTTTTCGTTGCTGGATTGATCGTCGAAGATTTCCAGATCGCCATAGAACACATCCGCATCAGGGTTTGCCGCGATGCTACGACGGATTGCGCTGAGCGCCCCCTTGGCCTGCCTATCGTCACTATCGATCCATACCACGAACTGCCCGCGGGCTGCGGAAAGCCCGCAGTTACGCGCCGAAGCACCTCCACCGTGGTCGTTATGCAGCAGTCGGATTTTCGGATCCGAAATCGAGCAGATAACCTCAAGGGATCGATCGGTCGAGCCATCGTCAACCACGATCAGTTCGAAATCCCCGTCGTCCTGCAACAGTACCGAGTCGATCGCTTCGCGCACATAACGCTCGCGGTTGTAGACAGGCATGATCACGCTGAAGAATGGAGGAGGTGTTTCAGCCTGCGGGGCGGCTGCCGGCGCTACTTTCGCAGGGGTGAAGATGGAAAAGCGATTGTTCAGCCAGGTCAAGGTTTCCGTGATCAACTCCGGCTTGGCTGCCGGTGCGATATCACGATGGGAGCAAATGCTCTCGGTAAAGAAAGCTGCCAACTCCTCGTATTGGGGGGCAACCCGCTTGCCAGTGATGCGCTCCATCATGGTGGACGTGCGCTTGCTGATCTCCCGTCGGATATAAAGAGGGCGTTCTATGCGAGCGAAAGGCCCGTGAGCCGCAAGGTGGCAAAGGAAAACCAGATCCGCACTGACGATGGGCCGAAATGGCAAGTCGACGAACTTGCGCCGGATAATCTGATTAATGGCCTCGCAGCGATCCAGCGCATTCAGCATTTTGATAAAGCGCGCGGGCGGAGTCAGCGGTTCCTGAAATACATAGTTGCCGCCATTGGTGTTCCCAAGCACCTGATTGTGCTCGTTGATCCACTGGGTCTGACTGTATACGAGGCTGAGGCTCGGATCAGCATCCATCCGCGCACACGCCTCTTGGAGGAACTCGGGGTGCAGCATGTCGTGACCGCCTAGCCACATGAAGAGCTCTGACTCCGAGTGGTCAAAGCAGTACTTGAAGTTTGCGGTGGCGCCCAGGTTGCTCTCATGGCGAGCATAGTGAAAGCGGGCATCGCGAGCGCAGAAGTCGCGACAGATGCGCTCCGTCTCATCCGTGGACGCGTTATCGGCAATCAGAACCTGAAAGTCCGAGTAGGTTTGTGCCGCCACGGATTCCAGGGTTTGCAGGATGTAAGGCCCTTCGTTGTAGACCGGCACCGTAACGACGATTTTGTGTTCCAGCTTTGACATGGGCTTCCCCGCAACCGCAATAGTGATGTACGCCGCAAGACACTGTCGGTCTGCTGGCGAAATGCTTGATGGCACTCTCTCGCCAAACGTATCAACCTACACAGCGCAGATAGCCCTCTGGCGCAACGGTGATGAGCAGCTTATTAACCAGACGTTGATCCACCTCGAATCGGTCATTTTCCTTAAGAAACTCTCTGACAGCTGTTTTCGGATTGTTGCCCAACCCCCACGGTCGATCTGACGATTGCAAGTCCTCAGGCATGTCCTCGATCAAAGTGTCGTACACCACGAGATAACTGCCCGACGTTACGAACGGGGAGTATGCACGCAGCTCCTCAAGTACGTGATCATGAGTATGGTTGGAATCGAGAATGACCAGCACACGCTCTTTGTCACGCGCATGACTTGCGACCTGGCGAACCGTTTCGGAATCAATGGACGATCCCTGGATCATCTTCAGACGCTTGCTCATGGGATGGCTCTCGATTTCCGCACGGTTGTGTTCGCGAATGTCGATATCGATCCCCAGGACATAGCCATCACCACCGACCAATTCCAGCAAGGAAGCGTAAAAGAGCGCCGAACCACCATGGGCGATACCGGTTTCGATAATCAGATCCGGTTTGATCTGCCAGATCAGTTCCTGCATCGCCATCATGTCCTGCGGGAACTGGATGATCGGCCGTCCCATCCAGCGGAAGTTGTAGGCGTACTTGTGCCGGGTAATCTCACGTAGCCAGATACGCGAGAGCGCCTGCACATCATGATCGTTGTGCAACCCCTCGATATTGGCCTCTACCTCGGCCGCAAAACGCTCTAGCTCATTCATTTTCAAGGAACTCCCGCCAGGATACTGTACTGGGTTGAATCAGCCCGTTGCCCTCTCGGCCACAATTGGCGAGTAGATCGAGACTGGACACGAAGGGGGTGAAAGCACCATGCAACTGTGCATAGGGCGTCTTGCTGTAATTCATATAACGCACCTCGATCCCGGCGCGCTCGAAGGCTCGATGATCAAGGTAATTGCGGGCGCCAAGTCCTGTTATATAAGTATCGCCGCCAAGCGCCAGGACAATATCCAGCACGCGCTGGCTGCCAACCCCACCAATCCCCAGGTCCCTAACATGCATGAAGCGAGTCCGGTTTCCGATGGCGAAGTAATCGCACAGGGCTTTCAGTGAGCGGTCACTCAGGCTAGCGACGGTTTCGCATCGGCTGGCATAGACGTCTGCCAGCAACGCCAGCATATCGTCGCGATAGGGGGCTACAGCATACGCCTGACGCATGAGTTCCTGGTGCCGTGCACGCCAGTCAGTACGCGTATCCAGGCGCACGTCCTCGATGCGCTGCCCCAACTCCAGACCAGACAGCGGCGCCGTGAGCCATCGAACCCCCGCAGAGGTCTTGACCTGCACACGATTGGCAAAGCTGCCCTTGGAGAACTGCACGTCATTGTAATGAACGAACACATCGGCCAGGCACAGCTGCTCAAGGAAGCCCGGCCAGGGAAAGAACATGGCCTGGGAAATCACCACCTTCATGGTTCGAGGAGCCTCTCCATGACGAGTACGTCACGGTACTGGCCATTCTGGAATGCGTGGGCTTGCAGACACCCAACCTCCCGGTAACCGACCCGTCGATAGAACTCGGCCGCACCCTGCTCCGCCAGAACCTGCAGGACGATCTTGCGCAAGGCGAACACTTGCTGCGCATAGTTTTCCAGCAGTTGCAGTGCTGCGCGTCCGACCCCCTTACCCTGTGCCTCCGGCGCCAAGCAGATGCCCAGTTCGGCGGTACCGTGCAGCACCCGGAGGTTCACCAATTGGATATAGCCCAGGCACTGGCCCGACCCTTGCCTGCCGACCACGAAGAACAACACCTGTTCCTGGTCACTCTTGTCGACGAGCCAGCGCCGCACCCGCTCCAGCGAACCGGGTCGCGCCTGGGTCAGCAGTAAATCCTGCAATGCCAGATCGTTGCGCAGCGCGCAGAGCGTATTCAGATCGCTCTCTCGCCAAGCACGCAACTCGATACCTTGTCCTTCAAGCATTGGAACCTCAAAGAAAGAAGCAGCGCAGCGCGCGCGAATGAAATGCTGGAATCTCGGCGATGATCCGCTCCGCATGGGCAGGATTGAGCCCCACCAGCAGGGTATCGATCAGCGGTGAGAGGTCTGCCGGCGCCACTACGGGCTTACCGAATAGGGTTCGCCCCTGGAGGAAGGGGTTCTGATCGACGAAGCAACTGATCCTGTCTGCACCACCGAGGCAAGCAGTCAAGAACGAACCATAGAAACCGGCCCCATAAACGGCCAGAGGTCGATCCGGCGTCTGCTCGGCGACAAACGATGTAACGCGATCAACTGCCCCCTGCCAGAACGCGGCGATACTGCGTAACGCTTGGAGCTGGACCGCCACCCTCTCCGCCTCAGGCTTGACCTGACGCAGCACAGAAAGAGGACGCCGGGCCAGCACGACGAATGCACCACGATGGCTGGAACGATCAATCACCTCCACCTCGAAACCGGACTGCTGCAGGAGATACGCAAGGGACAGTTCAGTGAAATGGTTGACATGATCCACAACGATGAAATCGGCAATATTGGACTCGACGTCCGGCACGACGCAGTAGAAGTGCCCACCCGGGCGCACCTGGCGGAAGATCGCCTGGAGAGCATCCAATGGCTTGACGATGTGCTCAAGGGCGAAGAAAGACGTCACCAAATCGAAGCTATCGATCCATTGCCCCTGTGGCTCGAAGGTCGCACAGCGCTCCTCAGGTAAAAAGCGCTCCCAGAACCGACGATAGTTGTCACTCACGTCGAATAGATGGACCTGCAGGTCGCCACGCACCCTGAGCAACGCCTGCATGGTCGAACTCTTGGCGCAACCATAGTCCAGCACTCGCGCCCCTGCTGGCAGTGGCAGCTTGTCCAGCAGTACTCGCAACTGGTGTTCGGTACGATACAGCGGTTTGCCATCGCGCACCTCGTAGATCTGATCTTCCTCCTCGCTGTCGGAGAGGATGTTGTACTGCTCGGAATAGTATTGCTCGACCTGCTCCATCTCGTCGGTCTGCAGGTGAGAGCAGTCGACGCATGCCCACACGCGCGTGGAGGCGGGATAGGTCTCGCCAAGGGAGGTGAGCGCCAATCCAGACCTCATCTCGTAGAGCAGATCCAGATCAGTGCCCCCACATACCTGGCAACGGGTCAGAGTCATTCCCCCTCCTGCTCTGTGAAAAGCTCCGGATGGACGTCGCGAAAATCCACTCCAGCAGCATAAGAACCCTTCCAGCCGTGGGCTCGCCCAGTGGGTTCACTGAAATTGAAGTAACGAAGCTGCATCGACCAGCGCGAACGTTGTGCCCGGTTGTAGCCAGAGGCATGCAGTACGAGAAAGTCCACCACGACCAGATCCCCTGGTGAAGTCAGCGGGGCGATCTGGGTGAAAGGTGCAACGCACTTCTGTTCTTGGTGCAGAACCAGTGCATAGGCAGCACTACGCCCGTCCTCCTCTTTGCTGGTCACCGCAACCGGACCCAGGTGATGAGAGCCCAGGCAGAATCGTACCGGTCCCATTTCCTCACTCACGACGAGCAGCGGGCTCCAGTAGACCAAGCCGTCTAGGCTACGCAACTGAGCCGGGTATTCCTGGTGCCAGTGCGCTCGGAAACGGTCCTCCCCTGGATTGTCGATACGAATGCCGTATCCACCTGCAGCCACACCTGGGATCGCAGAAGGCCCGCGCAGCTCACAGAGCAGTTGGTCATGCCTCTGGTTGACGACTAGGCGGACGAAAGCTGGAATCTGTTTGACCGCATCGTAGACTTCACCACCGTACGACCGATTGGCCGCAATCAAATCCTGGTAACCACTGTCGAAGGTGGCGGCGGAGAACGGTGCACGCTCGACAGCCAGACGATACTTGTCCAGTACCAGACCAATGATGTCGTAGATCCCACGCTGAATCGGAAGAATGTCACGCTCAAGGTCGTAGAACCCGGGAATCACCAGTACACCATCTCGCTCGAAGGTTTGACGCTGACTGTCGCTCAGCAAGAGCCGGGACATCATGCATTCTCCCCTTCGGCACGCACGGCAGCCACAACTGTGGCAATGACATACTGCTGATCCTCCACACTCAAGTCGTGGTAACTGGGCAGGTTAAACGAGCGCGTGGCGAGGTCGTGTGCGACCGGCGTCTTCCGGTTGTCCAGACCGGCAAAGACCGGCGTATCACTGAGCGGCTGGAAGAAGATTCGGGCATCAATACCTGCCTGACGCATTCGTTCGAGCACCGCTGGCATGGCCACCGGACTATTCGACGGCAGCACCAGCGTGGGCATCCAGTAACTGTTGCGGCATCCCTCGGGTTCCGGATTCATGTATACCCCCGGCAGCGCTGCTGTCAGCTGATGCTGATAGCGGGCAAAAATCTCCCGTTTACGCTGCACCAGCTCCTCAATGCGTTCCAGTTGAGCACAACCCAGGGCGGCCTGCAGGTTCGACATCTTGTACTTGTGCCCCAACTCAGAAGGCCAGAACTGGCGCATATCGCCCGCTGCACGTCCATGGTTGTTCAACTGCTCCACCCGTCGCGCCAGTTCAGCATCGTCGGTGGCGAGCATGCCACCTTCCCCTGTGGTCATGACCTTGGTGCCATGAAAGGAGAACACCGAAAAGGTCGAGAGACTGCCAGCCATGTGCCCTTTGTAGATCGAGCCCAATGCTTCGGCCGCATCTTCGATCAACGCCAACCCATGGGCATCGGCAATGGCCTGTAGCGCCTCCAGCGCGGCCAGATTGCCGTACAGGTGTACCGCGAGGATAGCCCGTGTTCGCGGAGTGATGGCCGCACGCACGGCATCGGGGTCCAGGCACCAGCAGTCCGCAAGTATATCGACGACGACAGGGGTCGCCCCAACGTAGAGAATCGGCGCTGCGGAAGCGATCCAGTTGATATCGGCAAGGATGACTTCGTCCCCCGGGCCGATGCCTAGTGCACGCAGCCCAAGATGCAGCGCCCCCGTACAACTGGACGTGGCGACCGCATGATCTACCCCCAGATAACCGGCAAAATCCTTTTGCAAACGGTGGATATAGTCGTAACAGCATTCCCCCCAACCATTGCGTACCGCATCGGTAACGTAGTCGAGCTCAAGCTCACCGACGCTGGGCTTGGTGTAGTGGATTCGCTTCATAGAATGCGCAGCTCCGGAATCGCGACGACAAATCGCCCCCCCCAGTCGCGTATACCAGCCTGCTGATGCATGACTTCGTCCAGCAGATTCCAGGGTAGAATCAGCAGGTAGTCGGGCTGCTCATCATATATTCGCTCTGGAGAGACAATGGGAATACGGCTGCCCGGAAGAAACTTACCCTGCTTGTGTGGGCTGATGTCGGCGACCCAGGACAGCAGATCCTCTCGCACGCCCGCGTAGTTGAGCAGCGTATTGCCCTTCGCAGCGGCACCATAGGCAGCCACACGCTTGCCCTCCTTTTGACATTGCAGAAGGAAGCGGAGCAGATCGTGCTTGATGCGTTGTGCCGCCGGGGCGAGGGTGGCGTAGTAATCGGCATGCGTCATGCCAGCGTCTCGCTCACACTGCATCAGCGCGCCCACGGCCTCGGTAGGTAGGCGATCAGCCGAGTCACGCTGCGCGAAAACGCGTAATGACCCCCCGTGCGTAGGCAGTTCTTCAACATCGAAGATGGACAGTCCATTGCGCTGACACAACAGCTGTACAGACAACAGAGAGAGGTAAGAGTAATGCTCATGGTAAAGCGTATCGAACTGATGGCTCTCTATCAGCTTGAGCAGATGCGGAAACTCGAACGTAACCACACCATTCGCCTTCAATAGCCGGGAAAAACCCTGCAGAAAATCGTTGATGTCCGGCACATGCGCAAGGACGTTGTTGGCCACCATCAGGTCAGCAGCCCAACCTTGAGCTCGCAGCTCATCGGCGACACCGACGCCGAAGAAACGCTCGCGTATCTCCAGACCTCGCGCTCGAGCCACGGCAGCGGTACTGGCAGTCGGCTCCACCCCCAGACAAGGGATATCGGCAGCGGCAACATACTGCAGGAGGTAGCCGTCGTTGGCGGCGATCTCGACCACGCAGTTATCTCTACTCAGACCGAAACGCGCGATCATCGCGTCGACATAACATCGTGCGTGCTCGAGCCAACTGCTCGAGTACGAACTGAAATACGCATAGGTAGGGTCGAACAACGTATCGGCGGAGCGATAGTCCTCAGTCTGCACCAACCAGCAAGCTTCACAGACCATCACCCGCAGAGGCACCCAGGACTCGGCCTGATCGAGTTGATCGACACCGAGATAAGCATTGGAAGGCGGTGCTGTCCCGAGATCGATCAAACAAAGGTGCAACGGCACACCGCAGCCACGACATTTCATACTTCGACTCCCTCGAAGTGCTCATCGAGCAACGGATGCCCGCCGTCGCGATCGGACAGATTGAGAATTGGCAACGGCCAGCGGATACCCAAACGAGCATCATGAACTGAAAGCCCGCCTTCGTGAGTAGGGGCGTAGTCAGCACTGTGCAGGTACAACAGCTCGGCATCATTGGTCAGGGTCTGGAAACCATGGGCGAATCCTGGAGGAATCAGCAGTGCAGTTGCCCTGCCCTCTTCCAGCAGCTCAGCATGCCAACTCAGGAACGTCGGAGAACCTCGACGCACATCCACTACGACATCCCAGACACAACCACGCAAACAACTGATCAGCTTGCTTTCTGCATGAGGCGGAAACTGGAAGTGCAAGCCCCGCACGGTGCCACGCTCACGGGTCAAGGAATGATTGATCTGGCGAATCGAGAATGCCGCGCCGTTATCAGCCAGAAAACCCTCGCAGAACAGTCGAGTGAAGCGTCCTCGATCATCCTCGTGGCTTCGCTGATGCAACAACTGCAAGCCGGCTAGCGGCAAGTCGAACAACTGCAACGTGCTCACTGCGTCTCCCAGTGTTCGGCAATCTGTTGTAGGGAAAGGCTGCAAACCTCATCGCCCCGCTTCCAGGCCTGGTGCCAAGCGAGCGTTTGCTCCAGACACTGCTGAAGCCCCCACCGTGGACGCCATCCCAACAATTGCCGGGCCTTGCTGCTGTCCAGGCGCAGCATGCCGGCTTCATGCAATGACACGGGCTGCAGGCTGAAACCCGGAGCATCAGGCCAGAGACGGCTCATAGCGGCGACCAGTTCGGCCACACTGCAACAGTCGGCATCTGTTGGTCCAAAGTTCCAGGCGCCTTGGAAGAGCGTCCCTTGTTCGTACAATCCCTGTGCGAGCTGCAAATAGCCCGCAAGTGGCTCCAGCACATGCTGCCAAGGACGTACCGCATCGGGATAGCGTAATACCACGGGCCTGCCCGCGTCCCATGAGGCAAGAATATCGGGCACCAATCTGTCTACCGCAAAGTCGCCGCCGCCCAGTACATTTCCGGCACGGGCAGTGGCTACCGCCAATCCATGCTCGCCATGGCGAGCTGGGGGGAAATAGGAAGCCGCGAAAGACTGCACCAGCAACTCGCAACAGGCTTTGCTGCTGCTGTAAGGATCATGCCCGCCCAGCGCTTCATTCTCACGGTAGGGCCAGGCCCACTCCTGATTCGCATAGACCTTGTCGGTCGTGACGACCACACAGGCCCTGACACCGCCCACCAGGCGCACCGTTTCAAGCAGGTTCAGCGTACCCATGACGTTGCTGGAGTAGGTTCCCAAGGGGTCTTCGTAACCACGGCGCACCAGTGCCTGCGCAGCCAGATGCAGCACGATTTCAGGTTTTACCTCGTTTACTACAGCGTGCAGGGCGTGAATATCTCGCAGATCACCATGACGACCGTCGATCAGCGCATCGACTCCAGCAACCTGGCTAAGGCAGGGCGTTGCGTCAGGAGGCAATGCATAGCCAGTCACCTGGGCGCCCCAAGCATTGAGTTTCATGGCAAGCCAGCTACCTTTGAAGCCGGTGTGCCCTGTCAGTAAAACGCGCTTGCCACGCCAGAACGCGTCGCTCAGCACCACACCCGCCATGGTGCCTCCCCGCCGTACCATAGATCGTTCAACTGATTCTTGTCGCGCAGCGTATCCATCGCCTGCCAGAAGCCGCGATGGCGGAACGCCATGAGCTGATCCTGCTCAGCAAGTCGCGTCAGCGGCTCGCCCTCCCAACTGCTCTGGTCGCCGTCGATGTAGTCAATGACCGAGGGTTCTAGAACGAAGAATCCACCATTGATCCAGGCACCGTCACCCGCGGGCTTTTCCTGAAAGGCACCCACCCGATCACCTTCCATGTTCAGTGCCCCATAACGACCAGGAGGCTGGATAGCGGTAACCGTTGCCGGCTTTCCATGGCGCTTGTGGAAATCGATCAGGGCACGAATATCGATGTCTGCCACCCCGTCGCCATAGGTGAAGCAGAACGGCTCGTTGTCATCCAAATGCTCGCGCACTCTTCGCAGGCGGCCGCCAGTGAGGGTGTCCTCGCCAGTATTGACCAACGTTACACGCCATGGCTCAACGTAACGTTGATGCACCTCCATGGTGTTGTTGGACATGTCGAAGGTCACATCGGACATGTGCAGAAAGTAATTGGCGAAGTACTCCTTGATCACATAGCCCTTGTAACCCAGGCAAATGACAAAGTCCTGAATACCGTGATGGGAGTAGATTTTCATGATGTGCCAGAGAATCGGCTTACCACCGATCTCGATCATGGGCTTGGGCCTGAGGTGAGACTCCTCGCTGATGCGCGTCCCCAGCCCGCCGGCAAGAATCACCGCCTTCATTGCTATTCCTCTGCCGCGGATAGTCGACCAATCGTCAATTAGTCGACATTGTGTTGTCCGATATACAGGTATAGCAACAAGTGGGCCACCTTGGTTAGGGTAGTTCCAGTTCAGACGGTGCCAGTCAGACCGGTTGGCGACCGATGGAAAAGTACTTCAACCCGTGACGTTTCATCACATGAGGGTCGTAAAGATTACGACCATCAAACACCACCGCATCGCCTAGCGTCTGGCGAATCAGGGCAAAGTCAGGCGCCTTGAAACTTTGCCAGTCGGTAACCACCACCAACGCGTCAGCCCCTACGAGCGCCTGCTCCTTGCTGCTGGCAAGCCGCAGATCGGCTCGCTCACCGTAGAGCCGGCGACATTCGGGCATAGCTTCAGGGTCGAATGCCTGCACCGTGGCACCGGCACTCCACAAATGCTCCATCAGTGTACGACTCGGCGCGCCGCGCATGTCCCCTGTATTGGATTTGAAGGCCAGCCCCCAGAGAGCAATGACACGACCACGCAGATCGCCTGAGTAAAAGGCCTGAACGCTATGGCCCAGTTTTCTCTTCTGGGTCTCGTTGACCGACTCTATGGCTGCCAGAATCGCTGGCTCATAGTCTGCGCTCTGCGCCGACGCCTTGAGTGCACTTACATCCTTCGGGAAACAGGCACCACCGTAACCACATCCTGGATAGATGAAGTCATAGCCTATACGCGGATCAGCACCAATACCTCGACGAACAGCTTCAATGTCGGCCCCGAACAACTCAGATAGGTTGGCCATCTCGTTCATGAACGAAATCTTGGTAGCAAGAAAACAGTTGGCCGCATACTTGGTCAGTTCAGCGCTGCGCCGATCCATGACCATGATTTTCTCTCTATTGCGGTTGAACGGCGCATACAACTCCTGCAATACCTCGATGCTCTTCGGATTGCTGGAACCGATGATGATGCGGTCAGGACGCTGGCAATCGCTGACGGCAGCACCCTGTTTGAGAAATTCCGGATTCGAAACCACATCGACCTGAATCTCCGATCGACCACGCGCGCGCAACACCTCGCACATCGTTTGGTGAATAGCGTCTGCGGTACCGACAGGTGCCGTGGATTTGTTGATGATCAGTTGATCACGCTCGGCCACTTGGGCAATTCCCTTTGCGACCTCATAGACGAATGTCAGATCGGCACTCCCCTTGGCATCCGAAGGAGTCCCCACCGCGATGAAGTGGACATTCGCGTGATTCACTGCATCGACCAGGTCACCGGAAAAACGTAAGCGACCTTCCATGCAATTGGTTGCAACCAGGCCCTGCAGCCCTGGCTCGGATATTGGCATGCCACCAGCTTCCAGAAGCGCTCGCTTGCCCTCGTCGGCCTCAACGCAAAGCACACTATGGCCTACATTCGCGAGCACGGCTGCCTGGACGAGCCCAACATAACCGGCACCGAAAACACAGATATTCATAGAGAATCCCAAAAAGGTTCAGGCGGCAGAAACCACAGGCTCAGCGCAACTGATTGAACAGATTCAGACCGGCAATCTTCACGTAACTCTGCTGCGCGGCTTCGAGCACGATGGTCTGGAATGACAGGCGCGACAGCGCCTCGGCGTAATCCAGCTCTCGCAGGTCGGCCTGCACGGACTTGTTCACCAGGGTGACGTCCTCGTTGTCGATCTGCGTGGTCTCGATCAGGTTGCGCCGGGCACCGATCTCGGTGCGGACCTCATCGACGTTGCCCATGCCGTTGTCGAGGTTCTTCAGGGCAATGGCCACCTCGTCACGGATCGCCAGGTTGCCGGCCGGCGAGGTCGGCGAGGACTCCAGGGTCTGGCGCAGGCGCGCGATGGTGTCGAGGATGCTGCGCTGCTCCTGGAACTGCGGCTGCACGCCGAACTCATCGCCGCCCGCCGCGTTGGCCGGGGCGGAAATGCTGAAGTCGACCCCATAGACGTTGAAGGTCGACGGATAGGGGCCCGCTGCGGTACCCGTGCTCAGCACCGGGCTGCCAGGCCCGAGCGGCTGGGCGTAGACCTCGTAGTTGGTCGCATCGGTGAAGCGCACCACCACCCCGGCCGTGGGAAATTGCGCGTCGAAGGTCGCCTGGTTGACGATGGTGCCGCCCGAGACCACCGCACCCGAGGCGTTGGTCGAGGAACGGGTCACGGCGAACTCGGTCTCGGCCGACTGCAGGGTGAAGCTGTGGGTACCGATGCCCGGCGTACCCGCCGTCGCCGGTGGCTGAATGTCCGCCAGCAGATTGTCCAGGTCCATGGAGTTGTCGCCGTCCTTCAGCACCACGTCGAGCTGAAAGCGCATGCCACGGAAGTTGATCGTGTTGCCACTGTTGGCCAGCGGGTCGATCTTGCCGCCGCCCGGAATCTCGGACGTGACATCGGCCCCGGAAGCGTCGTAGATGCGGAATTCGTTGCCGCTGACGAACGCCAGCGAATAAGGCTCGCCACTGCGGAAGGTGGAGTTGAAGGCGCGGTCGTCCTCGACCAGGCCCGGCGAGATGAACACGCGCTGCTCGTCGGCGGGAACCGCCGGAATGCTGGTGGCCGGCAGCGGCGGCGTCGGCAATGCCGGGTTGTTGACACCGTCGGTGTTGGCCACCCGGTTGGCATTGGTGACGCTCTCGAACAGACGCTTGCCGTTGTCGTTGATCGCCACGTTGGTCGAGCTGGCGACCTGCAGGCTGCGCTGGCCTTCGTCACCGAAGTAGGAGTAGGTGCCGTCCGGGTTGCGGACGAACGGCTCGGTCTTGCCCAGGTTGCCGCTGAACAGGTATTCGCCACGGGCGTTGCGGCTGTTCATCAGGTTGAGCAACTCGGCCTCGCGCTCCTCCAGCTCCTTGGCGATCGACTGGCGATCCTCTGCCGACAGGCTTCCGCCGCCGGCACGCACGGCCAGTTCGCGCACCCGCTGCATGACGGTGTTGACCGAGTTGAGCGTGGTCTCTTCCTGCACCAGGCTGTTTTCCGCTGCCGTCAGGTTGTCGTTGTACTGCTTGAGCACGGCCTGCTGCTGCTCCAGCTGCAGCAGGCGCACCGAGGCCACCGGATCGTCCGCTGGCGTGAGGATGCGGTTGCCGCTGCTGATCTGTTCCTGGGTCCGGATCACATTGGAATAGTTGCGCCCCAGACCGGAAACGCCGTTGTTGAACGCCTGGATGGATGAAATGCGCATGACCATGGGGCTTGCCTCTTGCAACGCCTGTCAGTTGAACAGGCTACACCCTCTCGATGCCGGGAGGGTGACTATCAGAATGTATTGATCAGGGTATCGAACAGGCTACGCGCAACTTGAATGATCTGCGCCGACGCCTGGTAGTACTGCTCGAACTGGATCAGCTTGGCGGCCTCCTCGTCGAGGTTCACCCCGGAGACCGAATCGCGGTTGTCGGTGGCCTGCTTGAGGATCGCACCGGTCGCCTCTCCGTCGACCCGCGCCTGGCTGGTCAGGGTACCGACACGCTCGACGAGATCACCATAGGAGTCGGTGAAACTTGCACCGGTCGTGCCGGGCGCCGCCGGGTTGATGCCGATCACCGCCTTGTTCTGCAGGTCGGTCAGTTTCAGGGCGTTGCGGTTGTCGGACACGCCGTTGGTGTTGAACGACACCGAGAAGTTGTCGCCGCCCTCGGGACGGCCACTGATGGTGACTTCGTAATCGAAGGTGCTGGGCACGTTCGGCGGGTTGGCCGGTACGGTGATGGTGACCGTGTTGTTCTGTCCCGGCACGATGCTGCCGGTGTCGATCACGTTGCCGTTGATGTCGACCACGTCGTAGCTCTGGGTCGCACCACCGCCCGCCCCCATCACGATGCGCAGAGGCGGCGCATTGCGCAGGCTGGTCTCCAGATCGGCCTGCGCGACCGGATCGTAGATGTCGATCTCGGTGAGCAGGCTCGGTTGGGTGATCTTGCCGGTGCCGATATTGGCCGGGCTGGTCTCGGCCTTGAGCGGCGAGGCGAACGCCAGCTCTTCGGCGTTCTTCATGTCGGCACGCATGTGGCTGCCGGCATTGCGGGTCGGCATGATGGAGAAGCGGTCCCCCGCGGCGAAGGTGCCCGCCGCCACGCCGAGCGAGAAGCCATCGACCTCCGGAGCCGGGACGGTGGTGATATCGAACGTCGCCGGCGTCGGCGGGAACAGGGTGCCATCGGAGACACGCCGCACCACGTACTCGGTCGCGCTGGTGAACTGCACCTCGTAGTCACTGGTGGTCAGCTGCGTGGTGTCGGTGATGGTGACGTTGAGATTGGCCGTTGGGTCGCTGTTGCCGACGCGGGCCAGGCTGCGCTGGGCCAGCAGCAGCGGATCGTTGAGCGGCCTGAACAGCTCGTTGCCGAACTCGCCGTTGAGGTCCAGGCCCTGGCCCAGCTGGCGGTTGATCTGGTCGGTGACCGACAGCGCCAGGCGGCCGACCGCGTTCAGCGAGGTGTCCAGCACGTCCTGGCGATAGCGCAGCAGGCCGCCCATCTCGCCACCGGTGATCAGCGAGGTGACGTTCTGCCGCGAGTTGCCGCTGACGAACTGGATTTCACTACGCAACGGGTCGCTCTGCCCCGGCGTCACCTCCAGGCGTGCGGCATTGCTGCCCACCACCAGCGGCTGGCCGGAACCGATGAACAGGTTGTAGGTGTTGTCGTCCTGCGGCACCACCGTCACGCCGACGAACTCGGAGAGCTTGCGCACCGCTTCTTCACGGGCGTCGAGCAGGTCATTCGGGGCCTGCCCGTTGGACGCCGCCACGGCGATGGCGTCGTTGTAACCGGCGATCGAGGTCGCCAGCTGATTGACCTGATCGGTCACGGCGGACAGCTGTTTGTTGATGAAGGCGTTCTGCTCGTTCAGCCGGTCGTAGATCGTGTTGAAGCGCTTGGCCAGGCCTTCGGCTTCGGACAGCACCAGCTGCCGCGCCGGAATGTTGGCAGGGTCCTCGGCGGCCGTCTGCAACGCGGCGAACAGCTTCTGCAGGCCCGGCGTGACGCCGGTGGTGCTGCCTGCGAGCAACGAGTCGAGCTGGTTGATCTGACTCAGGTAGGCCTGGGTGTCGCTGTTCAACGCCGTGCTGCTGCGCACCTGCGTATTGAGGAACTCGTTGTAGATGCGCCGCACATCGACCAGCGTGGTGCCCGAGCCGATGTACCCCGCCCCGCTGAACTGCGGCGTGCGGGTGGCCTGCACGGTTTCCTGGCGGGAGAAACCGGGCGTGTTGACGTTGACGATGTTGTGCCCCGTCACCGACAGCGACGTCTTGTTCGCTGCCAGCCCGGACAGGCCTATGTTGAGTAGGTCAGCCATGAGTCAACCTCAGGTCCTTGTGGTGGCGCTGTCGGCAGCGGCGATTGCCTGATAGGTCTGCATCTTGCGCGCGATCTGGGAGATCTTGCGGGCGTACTGCGGATCCGTGGCATAACCGGCCTGCTGCAGTTCCTTGACGAAGCGCTCCGGGTTGTCGGTGCTGCTCAGGGCCTTCTCGTAGCGCCCGTTGTTCTGCAGGAAGCTGACGTAGTCGTCGAAGCTCTGCGCATAGGAGTCGTAGGCACGGAAGTTGGCGGTTTCACGCACGGCCTTGCCGCCCTGGTACTCGGTGGTCAGCACGCGTGCCGACTCGCCATCCCAGCTGTTGTGGGTCTTGATGCCGAACAGGTTGTGGCTGCTCTGGCCATCGCCGGTGCGAATGATGGATTTGCCCCAGCCGGTTTCCAGCGCGGCCTGCGCCACCAGGTAGCGCGGGTCCACGCCGATCTTCTCGGCGGCGGCCTCGGCCATCGGCAGCATGGTGGCGACGAACTCCTGCGGCGAACTGAATGCCGCCTTGCCCGGCGCCAGCGGAGGCTGGGCGATACGGCGGCCGGTCAGGGCGTCGCTGTTGCCCAGGCTCAGGGCCTTGTCCCGTGGCGCGGCGCTGCTCTGCGCCGGAATCCAGTCGTTGCCGGACAGGGTCTTGCCCTCCCCCTCCCCGGCCGACGGCACGATGCCTGCCAGCAGGCGGTCCGCCAGTTTGCCGGGCACGGCCAGACGACGGCGATTGAGCAGCGCCACGTCATCACGGAAGCCTTCGGCACTGGCCACCTTGTCTGCCGTTTTGTCAGCCGTCGCGGCGGACGTCGCAGCCACCGGCTGTTCGACCTGGGCGAACGGATTGGGGCGGCTCGACGGCTGCTTGATCTTCGACATCTGCCGTACCAGCACGTCGGCCAGGCCGATGCCACGCCCTTCCTTGGAGAGCGTCACCGCCAGCTGCTGGTCGTACATGTCCTGGTAGGTCTTGCTCTCGTTGCTGTTCATGAAGTTGCCCTCGCCGAACGCGGCGTTGGCCGAACGCATGGCCTTGAGCATTTCGTTCATGAACAGCGATTCGAATTCCTGCGCGACCTTGCGGATGTTCTGCTCGCTGTCGCCACCGACCTTGAACTGGTTCAGGCGGTTCAGGTCGGTGAACGCACCGCTGTCGATCGGGCTTTTGCCGTTGCCGAGCAGGCCGGCCGAGAGTCGAGAATCCATATCGGCAGTCCTCCTCAGATCACGATCAGGTCGGCCTGCAGAGCGCCGGCTTGCTTGAGCGCCTCCAGGATGGCCATCAGATCGGAGGGCGCAGCGCCCACCTGGTTAACCGCACGCACGATCTCGTCGAGGCTGGTACCCGGACCGAACTTGAACATCGGCTTGGCCTCCTCCTCGGCGCCCACGCGCGAACGTGGCACCACCGCCGTCTGGCCGCCCGAGAGCGCGTCCGGCTGGCTGACGATCGGATCTTCGGTGATGGTCACCGTCAGGCTGCCGTGGGTGACGGCCGCTGGCTGGACCTTGACGTTCTGGCCAATGACGATGGTGCCGGTACGCGAATTGATGATGACCTTGGCGATGGCCTGCCCGGCCTCCACCTCGAGATTCTCCAGGATCGACAGGTAGTCGACGCGCTGGTTGGGGTCGAGCGGCGCGCTGACCCGGATCGAGCCGCCGTCGATGGCCTGTGCCACGCCCGGGCCCAGCAGGTTGTTGACCTGGTCGACGATGTTCTTCGCCGTGGTGAAGTCGGGGCGATTGAGGTTCAGGGTCAGGTAGTTGCCCTGATCGAAACCGCTCGGCACCGGGCGTTCCACGGTGGCACCGCCAGGGATGCGGCCGGCGGACGGCACGTTGACGGTGATGCGCGAGCCATCGGCGCCGCTGGCATCGAAGCCACCTACCACCAGGTTGCCCTGAGCGATGGCATAGACGTTGCCGTCGATGCCCTTGAGCGGGGTCATCAGCAGGCTGCCGCCGCGCAGGCTCTTGGCGTTGCCGATCGACGAGACGGTGATGTCGATGGTCTGGCCCGGCTTGGCGAACGGCGGCAGCTCGGCATGAATCGACACCGCGGCGACGTTCTTCAGCTGGATATTGCCGCCGGCCGGCACCTTGATGCCGAACTGCGCCAGCATGTTGTTGAAGGTCTGCACCGTAAATGGCGTCTGGGTGGTCTGGTCACCGCTGCCGTTCAGGCCGACGACCAGGCCGTAGCCGATCAGCTGGTTGCTGCGCACGCCATGAATGGTCGCGACATCCTTCAGCCGTTCGGCATGAGCTGACGCACCGATGGCGAGCAAGGCGAGAAAGACGATGGCTTTTCTAATCATCTTCATGCCCCTCAGAACGGCCAAAGCGGGCTAACGAAGAAACGGCTCAGCCATCCCGGCTGGCTCGCATCAGCAAAAGCACCGGTGCCCGAGTAAGTGATGCGTGCATCAGCCACGCGCGTCGAGGAAACAGTGTTATCGGTAGAGATATCATCCGAACGCACAAGGCCGGCGATACGTACCAGCTCGTCGCCGGTGTTGAGGGTCAGCCACTTCTCGCCGCGTACGGCCAGAATGCCATTGGGCAGTACTTCGGAGACGGTCACAGTGATCGAACCGGACAGGCTGTTGCTCTGTCCAGCCTGGCCGGCGCCATTGGTCGAGCTGGAACCGCCAAACTGCGTATCCA